>SESA01000402.1_pt1 | contig 28761 bp, 23 predicted proteins | sample 3171451 | NCBI WGS metagenome assembly SESA01 (sample SAMN06051862, study PRJNA518727) | freshwater metagenome | biome: subpolar coniferous forest; feature: holomictic lake; material: water; isolation source: holomictic Lake 227, 8 m depth | place: Canada: near Kenora, Ontario | collected...
GTTTCCCGTCGCGGTATCGGAAACCATCTGTTCTTTCGTGAACAATTCAAACTGCAACGCGGCTTGTCGCAAAAACATTTCTGTTCCATCAACAATCACCGCGCCAGCCACGCGCGCGCGCTTCAGAAGCGGCGTTTCACGCGGACGGTATACGGTGTCCATGACAATTGTTCCTGTTTGAATTTCAAAAGCGGCAGGAAGTGGATCAATCGATTCGGCTCCGAAACCCGTCATTCCGGCGCTGGTGCAATTCACAATTGCGGTGAAGGAATGCGCGGCGATATGTTCAAGCGCAATGGCTTCCACGCGTGATTGATCCGATCCATGAATAGCGCGGGCGTTAAAGAGCTTTGCAAGTTGCGCGGCTTTGTCGTGCGTGCGATTTGCAATGGTGACCCGTGCCCCAGTGAGCGCAAGACCAGCGATGACGGCGCGCGCCGCGCCACCCGCGCCTAAAACCAACACGTGTTGCTGACGCCATTGATGAAGTGTTTGCGACTCTTCGGAATTTTTGTCGGCAGCCACAATCAAAATCTTCGGCAGAGTGCCGGCATTTTCAATCGCATGCCCAGAAGCAAGCGCGGCTGAAACGTGATCGTTCATGCCAAGCGCAACCGCGAGGGCGGCAACTGCAGCAGGCGCGTCGGTATTGAATACGTGCATAGAGCCATTGCCATAAAAAACAATTGTGTTTGCCGCGCCGCACCACTCACTCACCACATCAGTGCCGCCAGCCTGCTGCTTGCACCAACGCAAAGCATGTTCCTTATGAGGAATCGTGACGCTGACGCCGCGCAAATTTAGAATGGGTGACGCGGACATTTCGCTAAGCGACGCCTTGAAGTGCTCCCACTCGGGAGGGATTGCCAACGGCACATACGCGCCGTTGAATTGCGTGGCGGCAAACGCGGCGTTGTGCAATAGCGGCGACAACGAATGTTCAACGGGCCAACCTGCAACCGCGAATATTTTTGTGGCCTGTGTGATGTTTTGAAATGGATACACATGCGTCAATTCTTCAACCGTGAGTTGACCAGGCGCCGTTCCCATTTCGCCGTCAGGACGCGCGTACGTGAGAAAGCCGCCAAACTTTGGCGCAAGCACTCGACTAGCAATTCCAAATGGCCCCATGCACAACGCTATGGTTGGCTTGCTTTGATTGCGCAACAACTCAAACGCCTCAAGATTGTCGCGGACGCTGCGCGCGCGCCACGCCATTTTTGCCACGGCGCACAACGGCTCATTCCACATGGCGGCAACGCGCTTAGAAAGATCCGTGGGCCTTGATTCAAAATCATGCGCGCTTAAAATCAAGCGCGTGGACGATTTCGTAGCCGTAAATTGTTTTTGAAAATCCGCGCTTGCTTGAAACGCTGCCAATTCAAGATCAATATACGACGGCGGCACATTGAGTTTGCAAACAGCGATCAACAATTCCAACCGCGCGGACTCCTTGCCAACAAAATCTCCGCCTTCGGCCGCGCAACGAATAGTGACAATGCAAGGTAGCGGACAGTTTTTCACCAGCAGCGCGATACTTTCAAGCGCGTTGTCTGTTTGCGCCAACGCGTCCACGCGCCATTCAACAATGGTGGCGCCGCGCTTTGCTTCGGCACGCGCGGACTCAAGCGCGCTTGCAATATCTTGGGCGTCTTCCACAGTCAGGGCAACGGCGATCAACGACATGCAACACCTCGCGCACGTATCCCGCGCATGAATGTTGGTCGATTCATTGGCGGCAATCGCAAGTCGTGGCGACTGGTCAGATTCTGGCGACGCGGCATGCGCAGAGTGTACGAAGCGCCGTGACTGATTAGCATGACGGCATGCAAGAAGTTTCCATTGAAGCGGCGATTGAATTTCTCCATGGTCATCTCTCTGGATTTTTAAAATTTGACGGCGAACGCGTTGCGGTGAAGTTCATCGTGGCGAGCGATGGAACACTTGTGATGCCGGTGATGGAGGCCATGCTGCTGGCCATGGAGACCGTGCTTGAACTTCCCAATGATGACGACGACAGCATGCATTTAATTGTCACGCTTTCTCGTCAATCAGAAACAGGAACATTCGCGCAGTGGTGCGATCGTTGGCGCGCCTATCACGGCGAGCCAGAGGATGTGCGCTGGGCCACTGTTGCGATTGATTCGGGTCGTCTTGCTGGCTGGTTTCTGGATGATCAAGCCATGATGAAAGCCAATCCGTTGGCGGCGGATGAAAGTGCTTTGCTAAAACAATTCAACGCGCAACCGCGCGCATTTTTGAAAGCGCTGTGCGTGACCGCAAAGGTGGAGTGCGAAGATCCGATCGCCGTAGGCGTGGACGCTGGCGGCATTGACATTCGCCGCATGCATGATGTGGGCCGCTTGCCATTTCCTCTTCCATTTGAAAACGCGGCGCAAGTTCGCTCATTCATTGAGGGCGCGTCATTTCCCACCAATTTGTGATTCTGTTTTTTCATACCCTCACACTAGAATCATTTTCCATAGGAGAACCACATGGACGGATCACATCACGATAAAAAATTCGCGGGCAGTTTGAATCACGCGATGATTGACGACGCGCAAGCGGACGCCGCGCAAACTTATGCCAACAATTTTGGCGCGCCTGGTTACGGCGACATCACACGCTGCTATATCGATCAAAAATACGATGGATACAGCGCGGAAAATCAAGAAACCTGGATGACTATGTTTGATCGTCAAATGATTTTCCTGAAAGACAACGCCAGCAAAACATATTTGGACGGCGCGTCGCTGATCAATCTTCGTCGCGACAGAATTCCGCCGCTGGCTGAAATCAACAGCCGCTTGCATCCATTAACACAGTGGCAAAGCCGCGCGGTGCCTGGCTACTTGCCACCCAAGGCGTTCTTTGCGTGCTTGGCGCGCCGTGAATTTCCGACCACCATTGTCATTCGTCCAAAGCAAAGCATTGATTACTTGCCCGAGCCCGACATTTTCCACGACATCTTTGGGCATGTTCCTTTGCATGCGGATCCAGTGTTCGCGGATTTCCTGCAGACCTACGGCAGAGCCGCGCTTGAAGCCACGGATGAAAAAGATGTCGAACGCTTGGCGCGTCTTTTCTGGTTTACGGTTGAATTTGGTTTGATCAAAGAAAGCGGACGCATCAAGGTGTATGGCAGCGGTTTGATTTCAAGTCCAGGCGAATGCACGCACTCGCTTGAAAGTCCGGAGGTCGATCGCCGTCCATTTGATTTGGACCGCGTGTGCGACACCGCGTTTGAAATCGATCACTATCAGCCGATTTTGTACGTGTTGGAAAGCTTCGATCAATTGCGCAACGCCATGACCACCTATGCCAAGCGAATTATGGACAAGACTGCGGCCGCGGCGCGTGTGTGATATTTGCGGCGTAGTCCAACGGAAAGTTCGACATTTGTTTTTGTTTCGGGTCTCTGTTGTTGGCGCGATCAAAGCATGTTGATTTCAAACGTAATTTTTGCGTAGTCTTGCCGCATGGCTGCAACCAAAAATCGTTCTTCGTTCAAGGCCGCAATTCAGATTGAGCAAGGGGAATTCGCGCGCCGTCGTGGCGCGTTGCTTGACGCATTGCGCGGCTCAATTGGCTTGGTGCTTGCCGGCGAAGCGGACGCAAATTTGCACCACCCATTCGCGGCGCACGCGCACTTCACTTACCTCACCGGACTTGTTGATGAACCAGGCGCGGCCTTGTTGTTTGATGGCAAGAATGCAAATCCCGCGCGGCGCGTGCAACTTTTTCTCAGGCCGCTGAATCCAGAGCGCGAAAAGTGGGATGGCTTTCGCCCGGAGATTGGCGGCGAACTTCGCGCGCGCGCCGGCATTGAAACTATTTTTCGAACCAACATGCTTCCAACGCAACTTCTGGACGCGTCCAAGCGCGCGAAGTCGTTGACGTTGCTCATGCCCCTAGCCGCGCACAACACTCCCGTTAGTGGCGACCTTGAAATTTTCCGCCGCACCGCGGAGCGTATTCCAAATTGTTCCATCAATGATGGAACCACCATTTTGAACGCCATGCGCGCCTGCAAAAGCAAGGCTGAAGTGGCGTGCATTCAAGAGGCTGGGCGCATCACTGGTCTTGGTTTTGCGGCGGCATTCGCAAACTTGCGGCCCAACATGAATGAGTTTGAATTGCAGCGGCATGTGGAGACTGGTTATCACCAAGGTGGCTCGCGCGAACTTGCGTTCCGCACGATCGCCGGCGGTGGTTTCAACAGCACCGTGTTGCACTATCACGCCAACGACCAAGTGTTGCGTGACGGCGATTTGGTGTGTCTTGATTCCGGCGCAAAATGGTGCGGCTACAGCGCCGACGTCACGCGAACGCTTCCTGTGAATGGAAAGTTCACGACGCGCCAACGCGAAATTCATGATCTGGTTCTTGCCGCGCAAACCGCGGCCATTCGCGCGTGCAAACCAGGCGCGCGCTTTCATCACATTGACGAAGCCGCACGCGCGGTGATTCGACGCGCGGGCCTTGCCGACGCGTTCATTCATTCCATCGGTCATCATCTTGGCCTTGAAACACACGACGCAAATCCAGATGCGCCCCTTCAGGCTGGCGCCGTGATCACCATTGAACCTGGCGTCTATCTGCCTGATGAAAAAATTGGCGTGCGCATTGAGGACGACATTCTGATCACGGCACGCGGCCCCGTCACGCTGACAAGCGACATTCCGCGTTCAAGTAAAGAAATTGAGGCGGCCATGGCGCGTGCGCGTTCGATATCAAAACCAAAACGCGGATAAAGCGCCAACTTAAATCCATGATGACATGCGTGAACACACTGCGGCGTGCGCGACCTTGGTATATGAAATTACAATTGAGGCTGTGTGTGAATTAAAAATCCGTGCAGCGCAAGCAACGTCAAACTCCACACCACAGGAAACGCCGACATTGCAATGGCGACTCCGGTGAGTCGGCGACCAACGTGGTCCTTGTGTCGCCCAACAATTTCGCAGGTCACCACCACAAATAAAACAATGCTGAACTTGAAGGCGATCGCGCCGGCAAGATCCCATCGTTCAATCACCAACTTCGCCAATGGATTCACTTCCGTTCCGCCCTTGCGCAGGATGTACCACGTTAAAATAATGTCCAGGCTGGCGAAAAGAAGAAACCACACATATCCATCTTGGTAACGCATTGGTGGCGCGCTCAACCACGCCGGCGATTCATATCCCGGTTGCGCTTCCTTTTGATGATGCCGAAGAGTCATCATGTTGAAAGTATGCCACGAAGTGCTTGCAACACCAACTAAATCAATGGAACTTTTGTGGAAATATTGTGCGCCGGCGATGTGTTGAGTTGCACCAATTGCTCTTGTTTTTGCTGCGCGCCTGTGGAATCCACAAAGTCGCTGTGACAAGAAGCCTTGGCTTCAACCGCGCCCACCGCCGCCTTGGTTTTGGAAGCAAGCCGATGAATTTCCTCGGGCGAAAGCACTCCGCGCTTTGCAAGCACCTCTTGCTGCTCGGGAGTCAACGCGGCGCTGAGCACGGGCTTATCGCGACGATACTCCTCGCTTTTTCCGCTGGCAAACTCCTGAATTTCCTTGCTGATGCGAACGCTGCACCAATCGTGGCCGCACATGGCGCAGAAATCCGTGTCCACATCCAAGTCCTCATCGTGATAGGCGCGGGCGGTGTCGGGATCAAATGACAACTCAAAATGTTTCTGCCAGTTCAACGCGGCGCGCGCCTTGGTGAGTTCATCGTCGCGATCGCGCGCACCTGGAATTCCAAGCGCGACATCAGCGGCATGCGCCGCAATTTTGTACGCGATGCAACCTTGCTTCACATCGTCTTTTTTGGGCAAACCCAAATGCTCCTTGGGCGTGACGTAACACAACATGCTTGCGCCGTGGTAGCCCGCGCTGGTGGCGCCAATGCAACTTGTGATGTGGTCGTAGCCAGGAAAAATATCCGTGACCAATGGTCCAAGCACATAGAACGGCGCGCCGTGGCAAATGCGTCGCTGCAATTTCATGTTGTATTCAATTTGATCCAGCGGAACATGGCCGGGACCCTCAACCATGACTTGCACGCCTTGACGCCACGCGCGTTCAGTGAGTTCACCGATTGCCGCAAGCTCCGAAAGTTGCGCGGCGTCGGTGGCGTCGGCCAAACCGCCGGGACGCAAACCATCACCGATGGAAAATGTCACGTCGTAACGGCGCATGACGGCGCAAATACTTTCCCAACATTCGTACATCACATTTTGTTTGTTGTGAATCAACATCCACTTGGCCAACAAACTTCCACCGCGACTCACAATGCCAATCAAACGATTCTTAATCAGCGGCAAGTGCTCCTTCAGAACGCCGGCGTGAATGGTGAAGTAATCCACGCCTTGCTTGGCCTGGTGCTCCAGCGTTTCCATAATCACGGCCTCGTTCAAATCATCAAGTTTGCGCCCAATAATCATGGAATAAATTGGAACGGTTCCAATGGGAACTTGGCTGTTGCGAATCAGCGCGTCGCGGCAGGCGTCAAGATCACCGCCAGTTGAAAGATCCATCACGGTGTCGGCGCCCCACTTCTCAGCCCACTTTAATTTCTCAACTTCCTCGTCGGTGCCGGAACTCACCGGACTGGCACCCATGTTGGCGTTGATTTTTGTTTTGGACGCGCGGCCAATGGCCATTGGATCAAGTTTGTAACCCAAGTGAACGCGATTGGCTGGAATGACCATGCGTCCCGCGGCGATTTCATCGCGCACTTGCTCGGCGGTGAGATGTTGCTCACGTTCAGCCACGCGTCGCATTTCTTTTGTGATCACACCAAGACGCGCAAATTCCAGTTGCGTGATGGGCTCAAAGCCGGCGGGCGGCTGCGCACAAATCCATTGGGCAATGTGCGTGTGCAAATGTCCAGCGCAACCTTGTTGATGATTGTGTGCAGCGACAATGTTCCAGCCCGCGGGAAGAAAATCCCACGCGGTCTTGGTGGATGGAAGCGGCATGCCCGGCGTGTCGGGACTTGTGAATGCAAGCGGTCCGCCAATGTCGGACTTGCGCGCGAATGAACCCGGCGTTGTGCCTTGCGCGTGCGTTGATGGATTCGCGGCCCCGTGAAGCGGCAGTTTCTCGTTGGCCAACCGTTCATGTGAATGACCGATTTGAAATGTGGATGCGTGCGCACTACCCGCGCTGTTTTTAACTTCTGACACTTTATTGTTCATGACGTACTTCCTGACAAGGCGATGCCGCTATGAACGGCTCGCGAACTAGCGCCACTTCCCTACGCCGATACGAATCGGTTCAGGTTCCGCGGGTACTTCTCAGCGAACTCCACGATGGAATCCGCGCCCCGAGCGGCGAAGTATTCATCATAGTCACACTTTTATTTTTTTTCGCTTCGAAATTGCTCGCGCGCCATACCAATAAAATCGCACGCTGGCGGCGGCTTCACGCCCAAATGGCGCAACATGTTGACGATTTGCGCGGCGTGATAATGCTGATGCGTGTTCACATGAATCAACACGTCCATGACCGTGGTCAAAAATGATTTGCCCTCGCGAATTCGCTCGGCAACTTGATCAAGGTCTTCATCCTTCACGTTGGACAACCACGCGCTCCACCGTTGGTCAAGCAATTCCCAATCACGCTCAAGCGCCTCAAGGTTTGCAAATTGGTCCTGTGTTGGAAACGCAGCGGACTGATTTTTCTTTTCTAGAACATTGATCCACACGGTTTCCGCACCATACAAATGCACGAACGTTCCAAGCACGCTGCCGATTCCCATTTCAAAAGATTTGCGCAATCCGTCATTTGTGAGTCCGCGCGACGCGGTCAACAATTTGTTGCGGACCCAATGGCGGTGCTCATGCAAACGCGTGATGGTGTCGATGCGTGTTCCCATGGATGCAGGTTACCCTGCGGGCGATGACAAGTTTGCCAATCACGCTCGCCGATGTGGAAGCCGCCGCCACGCGCATTCAGGGCCGCGCCGTGCGCACGCCGTGTCTTGAAATGGACGCGCTGTCGCACATCGCTGGAGTTCGCGTGTTTGCCAAGTGCGAATTGTTTCAGCGCACTGGAAGTTTTAAATACCGCGGTGCCGCGCACGCGGTCAGCCGCCTGCCGGAATCCACTACGACTTGTGGCGTTGCCACGCACTCCAGCGGAAATCATGGACAAGCGCTGGCGTTCGCCGCGCGGGAGAAAAAATTTCCGTGTCATGTTGTCATGCCGCACAATGCGCCGCTTGCAAAGCGCGCCGCGGTTGAAAAATTTGGCGCGCACATCACGCTGTGTGAGCCAACCCTTGCCGCGCGCGAGGACATGTTGGCGCGCATTGTTGCGCAGACTGGCGCCACGGTGATTCCTCCATACAACCATGTGGATGTGATGGCGGGTCAAGGCACCATGGCGCTCGAAATTCTTGCCGATGTTGATGATGTCGATGCGATTGTTGTTCCAGTTGGCGGCGGCGGTTTAATTTCTGGAATTGCCGTGGCGGCGAAAGGTCTGCGCAACGACATCACCATTCTTGGCGCGGAGCCGGCGATTGCCGACGACGCCGCGCGCTCCAAATCCAGCGGTATTTGCCAGCCTTCAACCAATCAACTCACCATCGCGGACGGACTTCGTGGCGCGTTGGGGTCGCTCACATTTCCTGTGGTGCAACAACTGGTCGATGAAATTCAAGTGGTGGACGAAGCCGCCATCGCGCGCGCGATGCGTTTTTCTTGGGAGCAACTCAAACTCACAATTGAAGCCAGCGCCGCCGTTGGCGCGGCGGTGGTCATGCAAGATTCATTTCGTGAACTCGCGCATGAACGCAAGTGGCGCAACGTGGCGGTTATTTTCTGCGGCGGCAATGTGGATCTCGATCACTTGCCTTGGTCACGCTAATTTGTCCATCTTTGGGAAATATCGCTTACGGCGGCGAGATTGATCGTGAGCAAAATTTCGTGTGCGACAAGTTCATGCATAACAAGTTCATGTGCAACAACACATCCCATTACGGCGCGGCTGGCGCCTTCACAGGTTGCGCCGCGATCATGGCGTCTAACTTTTCCAAACGAAGCGCGTGACGCTTTTGATCGGGCTCCAACTTGGCAAGCGCCGCCAAGTGAAGGCGCGCGCGCTGCAAATCACCATCTTCAATAGCAAGAGTGGCGGCAAATTCGCGCGTGGCCGCATCAAACGGATTGATGCGCGCGGCTTTCTCAACGGACGCGCGCGCGCCCGTTAAATTATTTTGAAGCCGGTACAAGCGCGCCAACTCCAACGCGTAACTTGGATCCTGTTCCTCTAGCAAATCAAGCGCTTTCAGGTGCGTGATCGCGGCCTGTTGATCGCCCGAATTCAAATTGCCACGCGCGTACACGCGGTGCGGATACGGATCCACGGGCCGGGCTTTTGCATACGCGTCCAAAAGCGTGGTCGCAATTCCATCAACCTCTGGTTGCTCCTTCAAGCGCCGACGCAATTTCAACTCAAGCAAATCTGGTTGATCAGGATATTGCACAAGCCACTGATCAATCATTTCATCGGTGAGATCAACCGTTGGTTTTTTTACCTTTGGCCAACGCGCGGCCACCAACACGGTCTGTGCTATCTGCGATGGTTCTCCAACTTGTTTCGCCAAGAATGTCGCGAGTGCGTCAAGCCGTTCTTGCTCCGCTTGCCGCGTGGCCAATTGCAACTGTGGATCTTTCGCGCGGATTGTGTCGGACAATTTCTCCAACGATGGCTCTGGCGCCAAACCCCACTGCTTGACTTGCTCGGTAGCCCACGCAATAAAACCCGCGTAAAATTCGTCGCCACTCACGCCAACTGTTTCTTGAAATGCGTGGCTCTCATCCAAACCTTGCTTGTACTTTTCAAGCAATTTCGGCACGGAATCAGCGCCCCACTTGCCTTGCAAATATTCCACCATCCAACACCCTTGCGCATACGCCAACGGCCTGTCCTGCGGCGACTCTGGCCGCACAAACGCCCATTTAATTTTGTCCAGCGTAAATAATTTTCCATTCGCCAACGCGCGCGCCAGCATTTGGCACGTTTCAAAAGTTCGCGGCTTTGTTTCCATGCTCACAGCAAGCGCTTCCGTCAGCCAATGCGGAATTCTATTTTGAGTTTGACTCAGCGTCACCGTGTGCGTGTATTCGTGACGCAACACTTGAAGCCAATCAAACAAGCCAAGATGTTTCTTGGGATTGCCCTCCATGGGAACTTCAAGCGCGATCACGGGTCCCGTCGCCGCGGCCATGGTGTGAATTCCCGGCATGCCAGTAATGCGCACGGCGAAAAATTCGTGATCGGGCAACACTTCAATAGTGGTTTTTCCCGCGGGTTCGTGAGCAAATCGTTTGGTCACATCCGCGTACATGGACTCCAGCGCCGCGGGCATGAGTTCCGCAACAACCTCGTCGATACCTGGCTTCACACGAATACGAAAGTGCGGGGAATCAATCTCCTTCCATTTTGAAAGTTCATCCATCAACCACAAACCAAATGAACTGCGCGTGTCAAAGGGATCCAATTCCGCGGCGGCTTTCAAAGTGGCCACCGCGTCATCATCTCGGCCCGCTTGCATGAATAAATATCCAAGCTCGCCGCGCGGCTCGCTCCACACAGGCTCGCGACGAATCGCCACTTCAAGCGCGCGTTGCCCCCATTCATATTGCCTGTTCAAACTCAGCGTGCGACCAAGCGTTGCGTACGCCAACGCGCTGGTTGGAAATTTTTCGTCAAACTCCGCCAATCGTTGCCGCGCAAGTTCTGGATTCCAACGACGGCCAGCAACCGCCGCTCGCAGTGCAAGCGCTTGCGGCATGTTTGGTTCGCGCGCCAACAAGCCGTCAAGAATCGCGTCGGCGCGCTCGGGATCATCCGTCAACAACGCGCGCTCTGAATCAAGCAAGTCGGCAAGTGGATGCGTTGGATTCAGCAATCGAAGTCGATCCGCGGCGCGCGCGGCGGAATCAAAATCAAAATTATTCAACGCCACTTGGCCAAGCGCAAACCATGTGCGACTGGAGCGCGGATCAAGTGAAAGTGCTTGCCACAAAGCCGGCACGCCTTGCGCACGGTTGTGTCGATCAACCAACAACAATCCTTCTTCAAGCGGCACAAGTGGATCAAGGCGGTCCGCCTCGCGCGCGCGCCCAAATTGATCGATCGCCAATTTCCATTCTGCGGCGGAAAGCGCTTGAATTTTTCCAAGCGCAATGGTGGCCCGCGCCGAGGTGCGCAAGGCGTCGGCATTGTTGTTCTTCGCTTCTGGCGCATCACGCAAAGCTTGCAAAATAATTTTCGCGTCATCTATTTTTCCAAGCAACACCAATGCGTCCGCGCGAATGAATGCGCATTCGGATTCTTCGCAACCCGCCAACAGGGACAACGCCTGTGCCGCTTGCCCGCGCCACAAAAGAGCTTGCGCGCGAATTGCCACGGGCGCATCTGGCGACTCAAGCGATGCGTCCTGCAATTTCCAAATTCGCAAAGCCACTTCCGCCTTGCGCGCCACTGAATTTAAATCATCGTCCGACCATTGACCGTGACGAATGCGCATGTCGCGCCGCTCATCGGGCTTCAGCCAAGGCTCGTTCATAGCTTTCACAACCGCGGGCGAAACTTCCACGCGCGCGGGAACCAAATCCGGTTGCTGCGCGCAAACCAAGGAGGTCATGAACAACGCTATTGCAAACACGAACGCCGAAGTTCTTGTGTTCCTCACCGAAACATTCCCAACGCGCGCATTAAAAAACATTTCGTCCATGAAGCACTTTAGGGCGCGGCTTTGTAAGGACGCACATCCTTGCGCCACGCCGTGCCGTTCGTTGTTGACGCCGGTGGTTCCGTTGCCAACAACCCCGTCGCGGAATCATCAAGAGGCTTATTCACTTCTATTTTTGTTAACAGCAGAATTTTTTCATCGCCGCCCTTGGTCATGGCCGTCACCGCCACAGGCATAAGCGTGGTCAGGTCGTACCACACACAGATGTCGCCAAGGTCTGGATCAACGCCAGCATTTTTCTTTGGATGAAGCGCAAGGCCCTGAATATTTTCCAGACGCTTTAACAATGGCTCAGCGGGTTGCGCCGCAAATTTCACTTCAAATCGCTGGCAAACTTGGTCTTTTTTCTGACCAATTGGAATTGGAATGGGGCCTTCTCCAATACGCAGCGGATCAAGTTGCTCGCCAGGCGGAACCAATTCACGCGCGATCAACTGGTGGCGTTGGTCATCAAATTCAAAAAGCCAGCCACCGTCAAAAACAAATCGCTGACGTTCCGTGGTCGCATGACCCGATGCGTCTATGAGTTGATCAAACATGATCGCCAGCTTTCTACTTTTCAACTCACCCGCTTTTTGTGTAAGAACAATTTGACCAGTGCGTCGCTCGCGATTTTCACTGACCGCATCCACGCGGTCATAAATCACATTCGCACGAAAAGTTGAAATGGTGTCGCCCGCTTTTTCAAGCGCGTCCAACATGGCTTCCGGCGTTTCAAATTTTGATTGCGCCGCCGTAGTTGGTGCCGCTGCATTTTTCGCGGCAGGCGCTACGGTGGAAGACGCTTCTTGCGCAATGGCGGGTTGCGCTGCAGGTGCCGAAGTTGTTGTCGCCGCAGCGCACGCCACAACGCCGCATGCAACACATGCGCACACAACCGCTCGCATCACAATTTCACCTGATCAACAATGTCCAGACCAAACGCGTGCAAGCCAGGCATGGAACCTTTTGGATGATTGGTCAGCAAACGAAGCTTGGTCAATCCAAGATCGCGCAAGATTTGTCCGCCTACTCCAAACTCTCGCAAATCCATTGGATGAACGCTCGCGGCCACGCCATCGGGGCGCGTTAAATCGGGCGCATTGGGGTCATCCTTCTCGGGGCGATGAATGCGTTGCAAGCGATCAGGCAAATCAAATCCGCTGCCCTCGCTGCGCAAATACACCAATACGCCGCGGCCATCTTGAGCAATGGCGCGCAACGCGGCGCGAATTTCGCCCTGGCCATTTCCGCTACTTCCATCTTTGGAAGTTCCAAACACATCGGAAAAAATATCGCGTCGATGCATACGCACCAGTGTTGGCTCGCTTTGTTTCACCACCGCACCCGCCTTCAACCGACCAACTCCACCAGCGGTGAACGCGATGTGCGGCAGCGCGTCCACGGAACTTTTCCACGCGAACAAACGGAAAACTCCCTCGGGAGTTTGAATGTCCTCGCCATCCTGCGGTTCAACGCGCGTCACCATGACTTCGCGCGCAAGGCGCCACTGAATGACTTGCTCCACGGAGCACATTTTTAATTTGTGTTCAACACACATCGCCTTCAACTCCGGCATGCGCGCCATGTCGCCATCTGGCTTCACAATTTCAATAATCGCGGCCGCGGGTTGCAAGCCGGCGAGCCTGCACAAATCAACACTGCCTTCGGTTTGACCAGTGCGAACCAACACTCCGCCATCGCGAGCGCGCAACGGATTCACATGACCCGGGCGCGTGAAGTCCGCGGCGCCAGTTGTTGGATCGCTCAGCAAACGAATTGTGGTGGCGCGATCCTTCGCGCTCACGCCAGTTCCAATTCCGTGGCGCGGATGTCCCTCAACACTCACCGTGAAAGCGGTGCTGCGGGCGTTGTTGCGCGATGGCGCAAGATCCAGTTCAAGCCGATCGCAAATCACGCCGTCAAGCGCGACGCACAAATAGCCGCCACCAATGCGCGTTAAAAAATTCACCATCTCGGGCGTGATTTTTTCCGCAGCCACAACAAAGTCGCCTTCGTTTTCCCGCTGCTCATCATCCACAAGAACAATGGCGCGGCCGGCTTGGAGTTCGCTTAAAATTTCATCAATGGAAGCAAGTGGCATGGCGTGAGTGTAGTTTGTAACGCGACAAGTTTGCCCGAATTCAAGACAGAGAATTTTGCCCACGTTGGAGAATAAAATGAAGTCTTCCGCCGCTGAACGACAACAATTGCTTTCGCTAACGGCGCTGCCCACCGCCGCTGGCCACGAGGACGCGGTGATCGCGTTCATCGACCAGTGGATTTCCAAACGAACGGCGAAAATAAGTGTTAAGCGCGACGATGGTGGAAATGTGTTGATCACCCAGCGCGCGTTCAACAACAAGCGCCGCCCCCTGCTGATCACGGCGCACCTGGATCACCCCGCGTTCGTGGTTCACCGATTGGTCGATGCGCGCAATCTTGAATTGGAATTTCGCGGCGGCGTGCACGAGGCGTATTTCAAGAACACTTCCATCGAAGTCATCGACGCATCGGGCAAGCGCCACACCGCCACGGTCACGCAACGCGTGAAGGGCGAACATATTTTTCCCGTCTACAAGGCGCAACTGAAATTGCCCGCGACCACAATCGCGCTAGGCGACATCGCTCGCTGGCGCTTACTCAAGGCGCGCATCGCTGGTGGATTGCTGCACACCAACGCCTGCGATGATCTTGCCGCCGCGGCCGCGGCGCTGACCACGCTTGATCGCCTGCTGAAGTCAAAGCGCGCGCCACATGTTGGTTTGCTCTTCACGCGCGCCGAAGAAATTGGATTCATTGGCGCGTTGCACAGTATTCACAGCAAGTTGGTGCCGCGAAACGCGCGCCTACTTTGCCTTGAGAACTCGCGCTCGTTTGCGCATGACAGCCCAATTGGCGCGGGCGCAATTCTGCGTGTGGGCGATCGCGCCAGCGTGTTCTCACCCAAACTTACAAACGCGCTGAGTTCGCTGTATGAAAATCATAAAAAACAAAATCCAACATTCATGTATCAACGCAAACTCATGCCGGGCGGCGCCTGCGAAGCCACCGCATTTTCCGCGCATGGATTTGAAAGCACCTGCCTGTGCCTGCCGCTTGGCAATTACCACAACATGCGCGACATTGATGGGGTTTTGAAAGGAAAATCAAAGGCGTCTGTTGGCCAAGAATTTATTTCCATCGGTGATTTTGAAAGTCTGATCGCCATGCTGGAACTTGCCGCGCACATGCTGCAAGACAATGACGGCGGTACCGGTATTGCAATTCCCGTTCTTGACTCTCTCTATGCAAAGCGAAAATTTGTTCTTGCGAGCTCTCAGCCCAAAGTTGTCGCACGCACTCGTCGCCCACACTCTTCGATAGACTCGAATCATGGCGTCATGCGATCCAAAATTTGATCTTGAACAAGCCTTCCGCAAGGGCATTGCATCTGCGATCAGCGATGAGGCCGCCAAGGGCGATCCGCAAATCAAAGCGAGCAACGACAGCAAACACGGAGACTTTCAATGCAACGCGGCGCTTGCCATTGCGCGCGCGGTCGGCGCCAATCCACGCGACATTGCCGCAAAAATTCTCGCGTCCACTCCGCTTGCGGCGCTTGGCACCGCGGAAATTGCCGGCCCCGGCTTTATCAATATTCGTCTTGGCGACTCCGCGCTTCACACCATGCTTGACCGCGTGTGCATGCCCGACCTTGGCATTGAACCCGCGCCGCGCGCGCACGCCATTGTTGTGGATTTGTGCGGCGTGAATGTGGCCAAGCAAATGCATGTTGGACATTTGCGCAGCACCATTCTTGGCGATGTCGTGGCGCGCCTGCATGAACGTCTTGGCCGAAAAGTTTTCCGCGAAAATCATCTTGGCGATTGGGGACTTCCAATCGCAATGACCATGTCCGCGCTCAAGCGCCAGAAGCGCGATCTGAAATCTCTCACGCTGGCCGATCTGAATCATGCGTATCGCGCGGCGCAACTTGAATCCGCCACCGATGAAGCTGGCCTTGAAGCCGCGCGTACCCGCCATGCTGGTCCGCACCGCATCATCGAACTTGAAATTCAACATGACAGCGCGCTCGCCGCGGAGCAAGACGCCAAAGCCACGCTGTTGCGCTTGCAAGCTGGTGACGCCGCCACCGTTGCCCAGTGGCAGCAACTGATTGATGTCACCATGACCGAGGTTCTGGAAACCGCGCGCGTTCTTGGCGTTGACTTGACCAACAAACATTCTCGCGGCGAAAGTTTTTATCGCGACAAACTTGCGCCAACGGTCCAGGCCTTCATTGACGCCGGTCTTGCGCAAGTGAATCAAGGCGCAATGGTTGTTCAATTTTCCGATCGCGAACGCCCGCTTCTTATTCGCAAAGCCGACGGCGGATTTTTGTATTCCACAACCGATCTCGCCGCGGTGCATCACCGCGTGAATACGCTTCACGCCGGCGAAATTATTTATGTTGTCGACGCCCGACAACGCGATCACTTTCGCGATGTCTTTGATGCCATCCATTTGATCGGCTGGGACAACCTTGCGGACGGCACGCAGGCCAAAATGTCTCACTTGGCATTTGGAAGCGTTCTTGGCACCGACAAAAAACCCCTTAAAACCCGCAGCGGAGAGCTGTTTACGCTCAAGGCACTTCTAGATGAAGCCATTCAACGTGGCACGGAGCAAGTCAGGCTCCGCGCCAAGCAAACCGATTCGCCAACCGAAGGCACGTCCGATCAAGAGATCGCCGACATTGGCCGCGCCGTTGGTATTGCCGCCGTGAAGTACGCGGATTTATCCGGCGACCCCATCAAGGATTATGTGTTTGACCTTGATCGCATGATTGCATTTGAAGGCGACACCGGTCCCTACATTCAATATGCGCACGCGCGCATTGCCAGCCTTCTTGCCAAAAGCGACGCAGCCGAGTCCGCCATTTCAAACGCCGCGTGGACATTCAATCACGCCGCCGAGCGCGCCTTGGTGCTTGCCATTCTTGCTTTCCCAGCCACCATCAAAAATGCGGCCGACCTTGGTTCTCCGCAACGTGTCTGCTCCGCGCTGCATGAGCTTGCAAATTCATACGCAACTTTTTATCAAGCGTGTCCCGTTCTCAAGGCGCCTGATGAAGCCACGCGGCTCGCGCGCCTTCGTCTTTCGCAACTCACCAAGCGCGTTCTTGCGCAAGGACTTCATCTTCTGGGCATGGACGCGCCCAATCGAATGTGACAACGCGTTGCGAATACCGCCAGATTCAAAGCTCGATACAGACTCGCCTCCACCGCGCGCGAGTTTGCAATCAATACATTGTCAACCAGGCAACTGAGCGGGCCGCAAGCGAGTTTCATACACAACGCCACTCTCGCTTAAAACACTTTGCGCTTTGCGAATGCTCTCTAGCCAATGCGCGTCGGCGCCAACCAAATCCGGCTCCCAAGTCACAACGCGCGCAATGCCCGCTTGCACCATGCCAATGGCGCAGGCCACGCACGGCGAAAATGATGTGAACACGGTGCACCCAAGCGGACTTACTCCATTGCGCGCGCATTGAATAATGGCGTTCATTTCCGCGTGCACAATCAATTCATACTTGGCTGGTCTCTCCAATCGCTCCGCGCGATCTTCAACGCCACGAGGCAACCCATTAAATCCCGTGGCCACAATTTGTTTGGCGGCGCTGACAATAATTGCGCCAACCCCTCGGCTTGGATCCTTGCTCCATGTTGCAATCTGATCCGCGAGCAGCAGAAATCGAATGTCCCATTTATCGTTGCTTGCGGACTTCATTGTGTGGCTTGCATCCGCAACAAGTCTAACTACAACTAGGCGCTGATCGCTTTCAGGCCCATATGCGTGTCGCCAAGTGAGCCGACGATGGATTCCAATCGCTCCGCGACTTGTCCCATGCCTTGCACGCGATCTTGGGGATTTAATTGAACGCACTCTTGCACAAGATGGCTCAACTCAATTGGAATATTGCGATTCACTGTGTGCAATGGTTCGGGCAATTTCACCATTTCGGCGCTCAGTGGCGCTGCCGAAACAGCATCACCCTGCGGCGGCAACACGGTTGGAATAACTTTGCGCGCCAAAACCCAATACACCATGGCTCCAAAGTTGTAGACATCCGTCTGAGCCGTAATGGCTTCCCGATTGGCTTGCTCCGGGGCGATATATCCAGGTGTGCCTTGAATTCTTACCTTGACGTGATCAACTGGGCACGCTTGTCCAAGATCAATAATTTTGACTTGTTTCTTGTCGGTCACCATGACATTGATGGGCTTCATGTCACCGTGCACAAACCCGCGGCTATTCATGTGCTCAAGACCGCGCGCAATTTGCGCGAACAATCGAATGGCTTCCGCCATGTTTTTAAATTCGTGGGTTTCCAAGGTGCCCGCGTCCACAAGCTCCATCAATAATCCAACTTCTGTTGTCGTGAACAGTTTTTTTATCCGCAGCAGCTTATGAATGCCACGAATGCTTTCGTGATCCAACTTGGAACCGATCGCGTATTCCTGTTCCACCTGCTCAATGAAACGTTCTGACTTTTGATCCACGCGAACGACATGCTTCAAAGCCCACACTTGCTTGGTTTTGAGATCTTGCACAACATACACTTCGCTCGCGGCGCCAGTGCCAATCTTCGCGATGACGCGATGACCAAAAAGTTCAATCGGTAAAGATGCCATAGTCCTATTGAATCAAACCATTTCTAAAAATGAAAAAGCGAACACAAAGCCTTGTTCTAAATCTCACAAATTCGAACTAAATAATCGTAACAAATCCACCCCATCCAAGCAACAGTATTTTGTGGATTTTTGCCCCAAATTAGATAAGTTTTTGAAAAAAGAACGCAAAGAAAAAGTACCCCCTGCGTAAAAAATGCAATGAATTTACGTCAAGATTGTGTGTGCAGAAGTTTCGCTTCGAAATCCGCGGCGCTAAAAAACCGACCTGGACTACTCACGCCCGCGACATCACTGTGCAAATAAACTTTATCCGCGGAAATGTTTAATTCTTTTTGCAGCCGTCTAACCAACGACGCCAACTCGCTCATTTGATTTTCGGTGAAGGGTCGTCGATCACCATTTCCAATCAAGCAAATTCCAACAGCGTGTCGGTTCAATTCATCCGCCGAAGGCATGTTCTTGTTTGACACCAACATCACGGACATGGGTGAATGATTGTTCTTTGCAATCGAGGCAACATGCGCGCCAGGCTCTTGCTTGTTCCAACGGCTGGCAACTTCTATATATCCGTCGGCAATTCCTTGGCCATTTCCAATAATAAAGTGGTAGCCAATTCCGCTCGCATCTGTTGCGCCCTGAAGTCGCGCCACTGAAGCAGCGTCACCAGCGGGCGTATTTGAGTGGTGAATCACAATGGAGGTCCAGCGCGCGTGATCCAATGTTGCTTCTCGTGGAAGAATGCTTGCATCTTTTGCGCCAACAACAAACGGAGACATTGCCAGCGGCTTTGGTCCGCCAGAATCTCCCAGCACCAACAAGCTACTTGTGACCGTGGCGGCAACAGCAAAGCCAGCCCAAACCATTCGAGTTCGTCGCGTCAGAAGACCGCGAACATTGACAAGCTTGATGATTTGAATTGGAAGTGCCATAAATAATTTGTTCAACAACACTATCGGATAAATCTCCGATTGGCTTTGGCGAATTTAAAAATAATATTTTTCTAGGCTCAACCCGCCGGCGGAGAAAGTCGCGCGCGCAATGCGGGCTTTGGATTTCCAAACACATCTGGCTCCGTCACCGGCGTGAAGCGATCACGCAAATTGTCCGAGCGTTCAAACTGATTGCGCGGCTCGCTCTCTGGAAAGAGAACTTTCTGGCAACCGCCCACTTCCAACATGCAAATTGCGCAAGCCATAGCAATAGAAATGGTGAAACCAGTCACTCGACCACAATTTGTGGTGGTGTTTGAGTTCAATCTGCCTGAACCGCTTGGCGCGGGCTTTGTTTCAGATTGGCGCATAGATCGATTCATACTACTCACTCTACTTGAAGTGGTTTTTCCAATACAAACTCATCAATTGGCCACGGAATGGCCCGCTCGGTTTTCAAGGTTCGCCCCGTCCAACCGTCCACATAGGTCAACACAACCAAGGCCGTGGCGTCTGACATGTTTGGCGGAATCTGAATGGGCGTCTCAAGCGAGTAATGCGGACTCCCAAGCCCCGCTCGATATGCGTTGCGTAACTGCGCGGGTCCCCAATGAGCCGACGCCAACGGAACCACTTTCCCCGCGGCCTGCAAACTGGCCTCGATCGTTAAGTCGCCGGTCAATTGCAAAGCGTGTCCGCGCGCGTCTTGCGCATTCACAAATATCACCAACTGCTCGGGTTGAGTGGGTTTGCCCGCCACTTCTTTTTTAGGAAGCGCCCTCGATAATTGTCCGATTGAAATTTTCGCGGCGCGCGGCGTGGCCTGTTCCAACTCCGCTGATGGCGCCTTGGTTGGCGAATTATTTTGGTGAGCCAGTTGCGCCTGCAATTCCTCCACTTGCGCCTGCAGGGCGGAATTTTTGGCTTCAAGTTCAAGCGCCTGTTGGCGCAACGCGTCCGCCGGACTTGGGGTCAGCACCGTCGCGTGGCAGGCCGACATGCCAAGAGATACGGCCGCTATCCAATGCAGATTGTTTTTCACTTTGTGGTCTTTCCGTCAGTTGTCGATAATCGAATTTCAAACGCAAGTTGCTCAAGCGCATCGGTAAAATCTACGTTCACCACCGCAATATCCGAAGGTAAATCAAGGCGAATTGGCGCAAAATTAAGAATGCCTCGAATACCGGCGTCCATTAAAGAATGCGCGACATTGACGGCAGCATCCGGTGGAACGGCGATCAATCCCAACTTGGCACGCTTTTCTTTCACGGTTTTTTTCAATTCGGACATGGGCTGAATCTTCAAGCCAGCGATCTTTTTCCCAATGGCTTTTTTGTCCTGGTCAAATGCGGCGACAAAATCAAACCCCTCGTTTCGAAATCTGGAATATGCCATCAGTGCCCGGCCAATGTTTCCCGCGCCCACCAACACCGCATTCCACGTTTGATCCATGCCTAAAAGACGGCGTAATTGATCGTGCAAATCACGAATTCGGTATCCAACGCCTGGCCGTCCAAGCGATCCAAAACAAGCCAAATCTTTGCGAACCTGCGCGTCTTTTACCCCTGTTTGGGAGCCCAATTCCTTGCTGCTAATAGAAACCTGCTCCAACTCAAGAAGGTTGTGCAGCACCCGAAGGTACAAACTCATGCGTCGACCGGTCGGTTTGGAGATGCGTTCTGAAATAGGCATGGCAGGAATTCACAATAGACTATCCACATGCATATCGCGGACATTCTTTCCCGCGACTCGGTGACCACGAGTTTCGAATTTTTTCCGCCGCGCAACGACGCGGGTTGGGACTCGCTGTTTCATGTCATCGCGGACTTTGAAAAACTTCAACCGTCTTTTGTCAGCGTCACCTATGGCGCGGCGGGCAGCACGCGCGCGCGCACGCACGAACTTGTTGTGCGACTGAAGACGCAAACCAAGCTTGATCCAATTCCGCATCTCACGTGCGCCAACCACACCCACGCTGATATTGAAAATATCTTGACACAGTATGCGCAATGCGGCGTCTCCAACATTTTGGCGCTTCGTGGCGATGCCCCGCTTACGGGAAGCACCGCGAGTGAATTTCAACACGCGGTGGATCTGGTGAAATGCATCCACCGCTTCAATCAAAGCGGCGCGCATCCTGACCGCCGTGGATTTGGAATTGGTGTCGCTGGATTTCCAGAAGGTCACCCCGACACTCCGAACACGTTGATTCAAATGGATCATTTACGCGCCAAAGTGGACGCAGGAGCCGACTACATCTGCAGCCAATTATTTTTTAACAACGCCGCGTTCTTTGATTGGCGCGAACGCTGTGAACTCGCTGGAATTCGCGTGCCGGTGATGGCCGGCATCATGCCGATCACCAACATCGCTGGTCTCAAGCGCATGGCGGACTTGGCGGGCGGCACCACATTTCCCGCTAAGTTGCTGCGCGCCGTGCAACGCTGCGGCGATGATGCCGACGCGGTTGAACGCGTTGGAATTCATTGGGCCACGGAGCAATGCATGGCTCTGCTTGATGGTGGCGTGCGCGGAATTCACTTGTACACGCTAAATAAATGCGCGGCCACACAGGCCATCTTTCAAAACCTTGGCATAAAAACTTCAGCGCAGCTTCGCTGAAATCACGGCGCACCAGGCGGATTTATTTTTTGAGGCGTCGTATCGGTCGCGGGATCAACCCACAACTTTCTTAAAATGATCGACATGTTGTCGTCGCCAGGCGTTCCACGCAACGCAAAAAGTCCGGCCGTGACAGCGTCTTGGTCATTCAGCAAGTGACCAATATAGGCCTGCAACAAACCAAATTTCGCGGCGTCTTTACCAATTGCAATTCGACGACCGACTTCAACAAGCGCCTTCTCCAAGCGTGGACGCGGCGGAATTGTTTGCGCCCCCCACTTCACATCCATCATCTCTGGGTGGTTGGTGAATAATTCATGCAGCGTCAAAGCGGCGGAACCCGGCAAATTCGCGCTAATTTGACAGTGCAGCATTCCCGCAATGGCCATTGGATCGTCAGGGCGAATAGACAATGCAACTTGAAATCTTTTCTCCGCGACAAACGCGTTGCCTTCAAACATGGCCCGCTGGCCCTCGGACAACAATTGGTTGAATCGATTCTTTTCCTCACCAGTCATGGAATCCAACTTCTGTCCATGCTTCAACACCAACGCATATTCATCAATCGTCATGTTGATGCCTTCGCGCTTGGCTTTTTCTGGATCCACAACTTCATCCGGTTTGCCATCGGTTGTGGTCGCCTCTTTCGATGCATCCTTGACCACTGGAATAGTTGGAGCCTTTGTGTTGTCCTCTATTTTTTTCGCGGCCAAGTCTTTTTTCAATTGGTCATACGCGCTTAAAAGTCTGTCATGGGAATCTTTTTCATTCTTCGGGGCAATTTTATTTTCCGCGCCAAGCGCGGCTTTCTCATCTCTTTCAAACCGCGCCTCAAATCGTTGCTTGACCTCCCGCATGACCGCGTCATAACCCTTCACGCGATTATCAAATGGCTCCTCATTTTGCGACGCGCTACGGGCCTTGGGTAAAGGAGTTTTTGTCGCCATCACCGCGTCACCAGATTGATATGGTTTGAATGGATCACGCGCGCTGATTCCAATGAAGTCGGCCTTGATGGTGTTGTTGCGGATATCTTCACGCAAGCGGGCCGTTTCATACAAAGACATGCGCGAAGTTCCAACATGATCGCGGTCACTTTCAAACTTTATGCCTCGCACATTGCTTGCGGACATGACTCCCATTTCACCATTATTCAATCGATACTTCATGAATGGCGTCGCATCCTCGGACATGGCACGGGATGAATTTGTGGACAAGGCGAGTCCTTGACTATCAAATTGCAACGGATCTCTTTTTTTCCAGTCGTTGGGATTGTTTGCTGGCGGCAAGGCGTTGCGGTCATTCACGCGTTGAACTTGTCCCAAACTGGGTCTGCCTCCAGTTTGATCGGTCACAATCTTTATAAAATCATCGTACGGATTCAATCCCAAGCTTTGGGACAAACTGCGTGTCTGGGATGTGTCGCGTCGAACTGGTCGCGCGGCAGGAGAGGATGTTGTATTGACTCCGCCAGAGCCGACATGAAGCGATCCATCCAGCGCGTTCTGCGCTAAAACAAACGCGCCATTAAACGCCATAAAAAATACCGCCAGCGCACAAACGGCTGACAAGCGTACATTCAAAATTCGCTCATTGCGCTTCATTGCATTATCGTAGCGAAGCTCAAACACTCTTCGTATATAAAATTCATGACCCAGCCCGACATCATTTCCCCGCCACCTCACCGAATTTCCAAATTGGCGGTTGGTATCGCGTTGCTCACGGTTTTCGGCGCGGTTGTATTTGGCATTTACGGACCCAAAATTGCAGACCGTCTCACCTTGCTCGGCGGCGTGCCGCTTGGTGAAGTGGTGGAGGCCGCGGCGAATTTGCGCCTGAAAGCAATCTTTCTATCTCAGCATGACAAACACGAAACCGCATTGAACCAGTCGGAGCAAAACGAGGTGCTTACGCGACTTCTTGGTCGGACGTACCACTTGCCCAATCTCGCCGATGCGGGCTATCAATTGCAACAAGTCTTGCCCGCCTCGCTTCCAGGCGCCCCATTTCGCGCCGCAGAGTTGGTGTATCAAACCACTACCCCGGACAATCAAAAATGGCTGGTGTTATATCTGGCAGCTGATGACGGACAATTTCTTTCCTTTGATGAGCTCGGACGATCACATCAATTTGCCCCCGACAATGTGGTGTGGGAAGACATTTCAACAAACAGCGAGGATGCGTCTTTAATTCTGATTTGGAGCGATGGTCCGGTTCTGTATTTGGCTTGTGTTGAGGACGATGATGAAGCGGAAAAACTAAGGCCGCATTTCGACGCGCCGTAAATTCGCCCGTACATGCCGCCGCGAAATACTTAGACTGTCACCATGACTCGCACGGCTTGCATTACCACTCCAATTTATTATGTCAATGACCGCCCGCACATTGGGCATATTTTCACAACCACGTTGTGCGACGCATGGGCCCGCGCCATGCGCATACAAAATTGCGATGTGTTTTTTCTAACGGGCACCGATGAGCATGGCGTCAAAGTTGAAAAATCCGCGGCCGAACACAACGTCACCCCGCAGGCCTGGGCCGATACAAATGCCGCGGAATTTCAGCGCGTTCTGTCTCTTTTTCAACTCACCAACACCGACTTCATTCGCACCACCGAACCTCGCCACGAACGCCAAGTGCAAGCGTTCATAGAGCGCCTGCAAAAATCTGGCGCGCTATACAAAGGCTCATTCGAGGGTTGGTACGACGAAGGTCAAGAGGAATATCTCACCGAGACTCGCGCCAAGGAATGCGAATATAAAAGTTCCATCAGTGGCAAGCCGCTGGTGCGCGCCAAGGAGGAGAATTGGTATTTCAAACTCAGCGCGTTCAGTGACCGTTTAAAGGCGCACTTTGAAAGCCAACCCAATTTTGTGCAGCCATCGGCGCGCATGAATGAAGTCATCGGTCGACTGCGTGAAGGGTTGCAAGATGTCCCAATGACGCGCACAAATTTCACGTGGGGCATTCCCATGCCGGGTGATCCGGGCCATGTGATCTATGTGTGGATTGATGCGTTGTTCAACTACATCACCGCGCTGGATTACACCGACGCCTCTGAAAAAAATCCGCGCGCGCGATATTGGCCCGCCGACTGGCATGTCATTGGAAAAGAAATCCTCTGGTTTCACGCGGTGATTTGGCCCGCCATGCTTATGGCGCTTGAATTGCCGCTGCCTAAAAATATCCACGCGCATAGTTTTTGGATTAGCGAAGGCAAGAAAATGAGCAAAAGCCTTGGCAATTTCATCGATCTTCCAACCATTGAAACATACATCGCTCGCTATGGTCTTGACGCGTGGCGTTGGTTCATGCTGACACGCGGTCCCATTGATGCAACCGACGCGGATTTCCGCGCCGCGGCATTTCACGAGACGTACACCTCGGATCTTGTGAATACGGTTGGCAATTGTTCCAGCCGTGTCACGGCCATGATCGTTAAAACATTCAACGGCGAAATGCCGGCTGACATTGAGAACGGTGGCACTTGGCCCGCTCGCTGTCAACAAGCGGTCACTGATTGGCAAAAACATTTTGCGCAATTTCAATTAACCGACGCCGCTGAAGATGCCATGAAATTGTTGCGCGATGTTGATTTGTTCATCAATCAAACTGAGCCATTCAAATTGGCCAAGGACCCGGCACAGCGTGAGCGCGTGGCCTCTATTCTTGCGCAGTGTTTGGAAAGTGTTCGTATTGCATTGCTGCTGCTTGAACCATTCTTGCCGCAGAAAATGTCTGAATTTTCAACACTGCTCGACATGCCATCGGATGCGCCTTGGAATGTTCGTTCGCAGTGGGGCTACTTAAAACCTGGATCGACCATTACCAAAGTGGCGCTCTATCCACGCGTAGAAATCGCCAAGCCGTAATCGTTAGAGCGTTTGTGTTGATGGGGCGCACGACATGGGCGCGCACAAATAAAAACAAGCCTAAAAATCAAGCAGACGGGCCTAGTTTTCTAGACCCGCCTGCTCAAAAAAGGGCGTGGACGAGGCAAACTTCGTCTTTACAGACGTCGCCGCCTCCCACAAATCATCCCGCCGCCACCGAGCATGGCCAGCACTGACAGTGCTCCGGGCGCGGGAATGAATCGCATATCTAGCGAGACGGCGTCAAGCGAAGTGTTGGCGCCGGTGCTAGAAAAGTTCACTTGCCACTGCGTAGCGGCAATTAGGTTTGGTTGGAAATTCCAAGTGAAGGCAAGCGTTTGCACGCGACCACCCATTGGAAATGGTTCATCGGATCGAATAGATGACAAGCTTGGATTGACTCGAATCATGCTTCCAAAATTATCCATAAGCGTAAGCGTGACGCTTTGCATGTTGATGACCGTTCCAGCAGCGGAAATATTCAAGACCACTTCAAGCGGGTTGCGCGGCGCGGCACTCATGCCACCAAGCATGGAAATAGCGAGCGGACCTGTTGTGCCATAAATATTCTTTGTGCTTGTTAAAACAGCACCCGTTCCAAAGTTATACAAGCCTCCAAGATTGTTGCTGTTGAGAGCGTCAGGAAGATTGGAACCACCATACGCGGATGTGAAATTTTCCCATCCCATGTACTCGGTATCTGCGGTACCACGCCAAGCTGGAATGAGCGGATTCACAAATCCTGCATTGGCGGCAAAAGTGACAGCCGCAATGGCAAATATTGAAACAGAACAATTTTTCATGATTTCCTTTTTCCTCAACCTCAACTTGGAGCAAAACAAATTGCTGCCACAATGCAGCATTGACTCTTCCGCACAAGAAGCAATTGCGGTTGCACAATTTGTTGTCAAATTCAATAAATAAAAGGAGTTAGGCGAGTCGCCCAACACTAAAAATATCCATTATCGGGCTCAAATTCAGGGTTTGGGCCCCATTCAAGGCAGTGACCGCACCCACGCGATTCGCAATCCCCTTATAAGAAATCTGCAAGTAGTTCCCTATGAATTCTGTACGCACGCACCGGGCTGAATCAACCCTCTATCAATAGGACTTGGCAAACAGAACTCGCCGCTCGGCTGGCTTGCCCGTCAAAATGCATGGACCGGGATCCTTCTCATTGTCCATGGGCACAACGCGAACTGTGACACCCAATTCGTTTTTCAACTTGGCCTCCGCGTCCGCATCCATGGCAAAGCGACAACTTGCAAAGCCGCCATGAATTTCTGTTGGCGAGTTTTCGCTTTCGGCGGTCTTGGGTGTGAAGAACTCACGAAACTCTTTCGGGTCATCAATGATCTTGGTGTTGGCGTCGCGAAACGCCTTGGCCTTGGCCAACATGCCCGACTGAATTTCTTCAAGCAACTTCACGGCGCCAGCCACCAACGCGTCCGGCGAAATACTTTCCTTCTCCTTCACGCCGCGATCGCGCCGCGACATGCTCACAACGCCCTGTTCCAAATCGCGCGGACCAACTTCAATGCGCACTGGCGCGCCCTTCTTCACCCAACTCCACATCTTGTCACCGCCGCGCAAATCACGCGTGTCAACCTCCACCTCAATGGTGCGACCGGCGTATGAAATCTCACTCAGGCGAGCGGCCAATTTGTGGCAGGCCTCTAGAACCGCGGCTTGGGTTTCAGGCTTGGGCGTAATCGGAAGAATCACAAAATGAGTCGGCGCAAGTCGCGGTGGAACAATCAAACCATCGTCATCGGCGTGGGTCATAATGAGTCCGCCAACAAGACGCGTGCTCACGCCCCAACTTGTTGTCCACGCATGTTGCAGTTGGCCGGCCTGATCCAAGAATTTAATTTCGCTGGCTTTTGCAAAGTTTTGCCCAAGAAAATGGCTGGTTCCTGCTTGCAATGCTTTGCGATCTTGCATCATGGATTCGATGGAAAAAGTATCCACGGCTCCCGGAAATCGTTCACCGTCGGTCTTGCGACCCTTGATCACTGGCATGGCCATCCAGTTCTCAGCAAAGTCGGCATACACCTCCAGCATCTTCATTGTTTCCTCGCGCGCCTCGGCCTCTGTTGCGTGCGCGGTGTGACCCTCTTGCCACAAAAATTCCGTGGTGCGCAGAAACAAACGCGTGCGCATTTCCCAACGCACAACATTGGCCCACTGATTAATCAGTAAAGGAAGATCGCGGTAACTCTCCACCCACTTTGAAAAGCTCGCGCCAATAATTGTTTCACTTGTTGGACGCACAATCAACGGCTCATCCAACTCGCCTGTTGGCACCAGCTTTCCATCTTTCATTTGCAAACGATGATGCGTGACAACCGCGCACTCCTTGGCGAAACCATCCACGTGGGCGGCTTCTTTTTCAAGAAATGAAAGCGGAATGAACAACGGAAAGTAGGCGTTCTTGTGTCCTGTCACCTTGAACATTTTGTCCAGCGTGCGCTGAATATTTTCCCAAATGGCGTAGCCCCACGGCTTAATCACCATGCAACCTCGCACCGCGCTGGTTTCCGCAAGGTCGGCGGCCTTGACCACTTGTTGATACCACTCGGAATAATTTTGCTCACGAGTTGGAGTGATTGCGGTTTGAACTTTGACGTTTTGATTTTTTGCTGATTGATTCATGTTTGCACCAACCCCCAAGGTAACACGCAACGGCAAATTGCACGGGGCGCGCCAGAATTTGTTGTGCTTCCCACAACTCGACTTTATTTACAGGAAAATAGCGCAGCAGCCACTTACGAAGAGTGCATGTGCAGCGTGATATGTCGCAATGTTTTTCCAATATCAGATTTGAAAGCCTTCGTCACCAATTTGCGCGCTTGCTTCATGGCCTCGCCCTCTGCTTGTGAAACCAACATTTGAAGTGTTTCAATTGCAGTACAACTTTCAGTGT
>SESA01000407.1_pt1 | contig 28506 bp, 32 predicted proteins | sample 3171451 | NCBI WGS metagenome assembly SESA01 (sample SAMN06051862, study PRJNA518727) | freshwater metagenome | biome: subpolar coniferous forest; feature: holomictic lake; material: water; isolation source: holomictic Lake 227, 8 m depth | place: Canada: near Kenora, Ontario | collected...
ACTTGAGTACGGCATTGGTGTTAAACAACAGGTAACTGGAGATTTATCATGGCAGTAGAAAAAACTATCGGTTCATCAAGCCTCGTAGAGGTTATTGATCGTATCCTTGACAAAGGTGTGGTCGTTGATGCATGGGTAAGAGTATCGCTTGTAGGTATCGAGCTTCTTGCAATTGAGGCAAGGGTAGTCGTCGCCTCTGTTGAGACCTACCTGAAGTATGCAGAAGCAATCGGTCTGACCGCAAAAGCAGCATAAGGCAGATATTTGAACTGTTTGTTCTTGCTAAACATCCTTGTGGATTATATGTCCAGGTAGCATGATTTACCAAGAACTGTTTTTTTTGTTAATGTGGCTGGTTATAAGCTGGATATGTAACTGGGGTGTATTGAAATTTGACGTGATGAAAAAGATAATAAATAGCAACATTCTTTAAGCTGAAATAGAGATGCTATGTATAGATAAAGATGGAATGTGATTAAAGGACAATTAAGAAGTATTCAACTGGTCAAAAAGATTATTATAGTAATAGTTGACTTTTTTGGAAATATACTACACCCCTACATCAATTGCCGCATCATAAAAGATTTTATCAGATTTTAGTGAACTTGCACTGTTTATACTCCTCACGATTAAATTCACTATTGCCACAGTATAAATTATGTTAAAAATGTTTAGATAGTGATTTAAGTAAAAGATTGCGATATATATGCGTTGAAGCCCTTATTGACGTAAGCAGCAGTTTTGATTTTTTTTGCATGAAAATAAAGATATTTAAGACAAGATATAAAATCAGGTTATGTAATTATTCTTATAAAGATGGATATCCAGGCAGATCTAAATAGTATAGATTGTATTTTTAAGGATATTGCTGTTTCCGATGAAGCTCGAATACAAAAAATTCAAACTGTTTTTCAGAGTTCAGAAAATATTAAGGAGTCGTGTCAGGTTTTAGTCGAAAGTGTACAGAATTCATTAGACTATCTCAAAAAGAGGCGAACAGCGGTTGATGCAATGATTTGCGATATTCTCGCAAAGAAAGGCTCATTGCGAAAAAAAGACTACAACGCAATGATGGTTGATATTTATAAATTACTTGATGCAAAAGAAGAAAAAGCCAAAGGTGAATTTTTGACTTTTATTGAGGAGCAAAATGAGTTTACTCAGGCATTAAAAAATATAATTTTAAAAATTGTAGATTTTACCTCACCTGATGCTGCTGCAAAAACCTTGCTTTTAAAAACTGAACTATCTGAAATTGCGAAATTACAGGAACAAAAGAAAGACGCGATAATGAAGATATTGCTGGGCTTTCAAAATACACATAAAAATATTATGGGATATCTTGAGTCATTGCTTGAAAAGGCAGATGGAATAACGGTAAAAGATATCAAAAAAATTAAATATATGATTAATAAAGAAATCAATTAATAGAAATATTTTAATAATAAAATGGAGATAAAAATGAAACTGGGAAATGATATGAATAATTTAAGTCTGGAGATACTGTCTTCGTTTAAACAGCGGGTGAAGGAAAATGAAGAGTTAGTCAGTAATGTCCAGAAAACACTTGAAGAATTCAGGAAAGGCCATCAGGAAATGGTACAGGTCTTAAGTAATAATGCTCTTGCATTAAAAAAGAAGATTGCTGACGGTGAAGCTGTCAGATTAAGTGAATATAATGATTTGATGCAGTCAATACAGCAGGAAGTCAATGACTGCAAGTTTTCAACAATCAGCATGATGAAAGATTTCTCTGTATCACGGAAGGCAATGGCTGCCGATTTGCGTCAGTATCTGGGTGATGAGGAGAAAGCTCGCCTTGAGAATGAGGAGAGAAGGATTGAGGAATATGAGAATTATATGAAAAGAATAAATGATGAAGTTCAGGGCATATTTACCTATACAAATGACTTGCTTGACAAGTTTATTGTTGATCGCCAGGAAATGTCTGCTGGACTTAAAGCTGAACTTGATGCAAATCGTAAAGAGCGTATTGAAAATACACAGTCATTGCTTAAAAGCCTTCAGTTAAGGCTTGCGGAAATCAGTGAAGATAATCAAAAATCAGCTAATCAGCTTCGGAAAGATATCGATAGCGGAGAGGCTCAGAGAATGCAAAATTATAATGATCTGATTACAAAGATCACTAATGAAGTTAATGAAATCAAGTCATCTACAAATGGATTGCTTGGTGACTATGCTGCAGATAGAAAAGCAGGTGCGGATAGCTGGAAAAAAATGCAACAGGAAATAGCTAATTTAAGAGAAGGCGCTGTTGATTCAGTTGATAGCATCAAAGAAATTCCAGCACCAGTAGTAATAGTTGAACCTGCTGTTGAAAAGATTGAAAATGCAGTTGTTTTTCAGGAAGAAGTCGTTGCAAATGAAGATATAGATGCTTTTGTAAAGAAAGAGCCTGCAACTTTAGAGGAAAAGATTCTCGAATACATTAATAATAATCCTGAAGGCATCAGAGTTTCCGATATGGAGCAGCCTCTTCATGAAACACGCATGAAAATAGGATATGCATCAAAATGTCTTCTTGATGCTGGTAAAGTTATAAAAATCGACAATCTTTATTACCCGATAAACAAATAAAGATTGAGTTGAAATTGAAAAATATCAAGACGGAATTTTCGCCTTACATAAGGAAATTCCGTTTTTATATTATTTAACGAAGTAAATACCCGAGATGTCAATAGCTTGATCGTTCGTTTTTGATGGAATTGACGTTATGATAAGTAAATTGAATTCCTTTGCAGATTGTAATATGATGAAATATGATTAGTTGTTTATAAGTAAATAACGCAGGTCTGGTTGCATTGGATATATAAAATTGATCCTGTAAATAGTATTAATAAAATTTAAGGAATATAGTTATGCGCGCTGATGGATTTAATAATGAAAAAAGTACGGTACTTGAGCTAAGGCCAATGTCTAATTTTGTAGAGACAGATTATATAAAAGATATTACGAGTCGCGCACTTACCTATATCAAGGCAGGTTTTCCTGTGCATTTCAGAGGTCCGTCAGGTACCGGAAAAACAACTGTTGCTATGCATTTGGCAAGCAAAATTGGAAGACCAGTTGTTATTATTCATGGTGATTCAGAATATAAAACCTCGGATCTGATAGGAAGCGAGCAGGGTTATAAATACAGAAGGTTGGATGATAACTTCATTCATTCTGTTCACAAGTATGAAGAGGATATGACCAAGCAGTGGGTAAATAACCGACTCACCATTGCTATCAAAAAGGGACTGACACTTATTTACGACGAATTTACACGTTCTCGTCCTGAGGCTAACAATATACTTTTGCCGATTCTTCAGGAAAAAATGCTCAGCACCTCAGCTTCCAATGAAAAAGAATATTACATGAAGGTCCATCCGGAATTCCGAGCAATATTTACTTCAAATCCTGAAGAGTATGCGGGTGTAAACAGGACACAGGATGCGCTTCGTGACAGGATGGTTACAATGGACCTTGATTACTTCGATTACGAAACAGAACTCATGATTACCCAGTCAAAATCTTCGCTCTCTTTGGAAGATGCAGAAAAGATTGTGAAAATTGTAAGAGGATTACGTGAATCGGGTAAAACTGAATTCGATCCTACAATTCGCGGATCAATCATGATTGCCAAGACTTTGAATATTTTGAATGCAAGACCAGATAAAAATGATGAAACATTCAAAAAGATCTGTCAGGATATCTTGACATCCGAAACAAGCAGGGTGGGTTCAAAAACAAATCAGGAAAGAGTACGCCTTATTGTTGATGAGCTGATTCAGAAACATTCATAGTTAAAATTTAATCAGGTAATATTAAATATTGGCATTATGCAGACACTACATACAATAAAAAGTATGAGTAATATCAAGACTTTGCATATGACTAATAAATCAGCTATTCCCAAAAAGGAAAAAAATGATTTTCTCACACTTTATATGTTTGAAAAAGAGAAAACACGTTTATGTGCAGAGGAAAAAAAATTAGTCCAGCGGCTTGATTATATTCGCGGCAGATTGAATGAAATTTCAAGATTTTATAAACAGAGCGGTGAAGAATTGCAAAGACAGGAAAACGAAGAAAATGATATTGATAATGAAAATTCAGAGCCAAGATACAAGACTATGTTAATTGACTATTAATTACTATTGACCATGCCAGAATTAAAACATTCAGTTAATGCGACTGGCCTTGCAGATATACTTGAAAGAGTACTCGATAAAGGTATCGTAATTGCTGGTGATATAAAGATACAGATTGCCGATATAGATCTGTTGACTATTAAAATCAGGCTCCTGGTTGCTTCAGTAGACAAAGCTTTGGAAATGGGGATCAATTGGTGGCAAGAGGATACCTATCTTTCGACAAAGGCCAAGGATAATGAGCAGAATCGTTTGCAGGAAGAATTGAATAATCGCATAGCTAAATTAGAATCACTCAATAAGATAACCGAATAACTGAAATGGCTTACAGGGACGAAAAAGATAAGAAAAATCAATCAGAGTTAGATGGCGACCTTTTTGGATTGGGTGGTTTGTTTAAAGGAATTGAGAAGATAATTGATCTTGCTGGGAAATTGGAATCCTCAGGCAGTATTAATCGTGAGGGAGTGCTGAATCTCGATCATATCAAGAAAGATCTGAAGGGAGTCTATGGCTTTACTATTAAGTCTGCAGGAGGCGGAGGCTCTCCCAAGGTTGAAACCTTCGGAAACATAAAAAAAACAGCGGAAGGCCCCACTGTTAATGAAGAAAGAGAGCCCATAACTGACCTGTATGATGAAAATGATGAGTTTGTTATTATTGCGGAAATGCCTGGTATTGAGAAGGATGATATCGTTATAGATCTCAAGGAAGATATCATTGAGATTTCCACAAAAAGCAAGAACAAGTGCTACCGCAAAGAACTGTTGCTTCCAAGTAAGGTTTCCATTAACAATATGGATTATAAATACATTAACGGAATTCTTGAAATCAGGATAAAAAAATAACAAAATGCCTCTTACTGGTTTATATGCCAATGAACTCCAGCTTATAGTATTTGGAGGGAAGGGAGGTGTAGGAAAAACCAGTTGTGCTTTGGCTACAGCTCTTTCTTTGGCTAAAAAATTCAAAACGGTTATAATTTCAACTGACCCGGCACATTCTGTATCTGACAGTCTTGAGCAAGAAATAGGTTTCAAGCTCAAGACTGTTAAAGGTATTGAAAACCTTTCTGCTATCGAGGTATCTGCTGATAAGGCTTTTTCAAACTTCAAGAAGGAGAATGAGAAGGAACTAAAAAAGCTTTTTGAAACATCTACCGAGTTCGATGATGAAGACATTGAGCAAATGATGTCTCTTTCTATTCCTGGTATTGACGAGGTTATGAGTTTTAAAACTATTATTGACCTTATTCAGGAGGGCAATTTTGATAAATTCGTAGTTGATACTGCTCCCACCGGCCATGCATTACGTTTAATGTCGTCTCCAATTCTTCTCGATGACTGGATCAAGATGGCTTCTAAAATGAGATGGAAATACCGTTATATGGTAGAGTCTTTTTCTGGCAGTTATAATGCAGATGAGGCCGATACCATGCTTCTCAACCTTAAGAAGACAGTTAAACGAATCGAGTCCTTACTGAGTAATAGTGAAAAGTGTGAATTTATTCCGGTCTGTATTCCAGAGGATATGGCCATTCTTGAGACAAAAAGGCTTTTGAAAGAACTTTCTGTTTTCAAGATTCATTCTCATCAACTCATTGTCAATCATGTTATGGAATCAGATGATTCGGGCTATTGCCGTCAGAAAAAAGCTGCACAGTTGAAATATTTGCATAAAATAGATGATCTTTTTACACACTTAAAGGTTGTCAAGGTACCTGAGTTTCCTGAAGAGATAAAAGGTATCGATGCATTGTATAGATTAGGTGGTGTATTATTCGGTGAAAAAGTTTAAAAGGTGTTAATAAAATAATGGCTGTCGATAAACTTGTTTTGAAAGTAAAAGAGGCTCTCGTAAAGGATGTTGGAAGAGCTATTGCCAGAATTGATCCAAAGGATATGCTTGAGGCAGGTCTTGCATCAGGTGATATCGTCATGATAGAAGGAAAACGTTCAACTCCCGCTAAAATACTTCCATGTTATCCTGAAGACCGTAACAAGGGTATTATACAGATTGATGGTATCAGCAGGGAAAATGCATCAGTGGGTATTGATGAAAAAGTTGCCATCAGTAAAGCTAATTGTAATCAGGCTTTAAAAATAACACTCAAGCCGACCACCAAATATGCGGCTAAATTCAGGGAAGATGATGCCAAGTATATCGGTTCACTTATAAATGGCTTATCAGTTATAAAAGGTGATAAAGTTAAAGCGACGCTCTTTGGATCAGGTTCAGTTTACTATACCATAACAGGAAGCTCTCCTGAGGGTGTTGTGCTTGTACACCCAAATACCAATATTCAGCTTGAATTAACCAAGCAAAATGAAGTAAGGTCTCACAAGATCAGTTATGAAGATATAGGTGGACTGGGTAATCAGGTTCAGCGAATTCGTGAAATGATTGAACTCCCACTTAAATATCCGGAAATTTTTGAGCGTCTTGGAGTTCAGCCTCCCAAAGGTGTATTTCTTTATGGTCCTCCAGGTACAGGAAAAACTCTTATTGTAAGAGCGGTAGCTCATGAAACTGATGCATATTTCATAAATATTTCTGGCCCAGAAATTATGGGGAAATATTATGGCGAAAGTGAGGCAAGAATAAGAAATATCTTTGCTGAGGCACAGTCTCATGCTCCATCAATCATCTTTATCGATGAAATTGATGCCATCGCACCCAAAAGAGAAGATATGGGTGGCGAAAAGCAGGTTGAGAAAAGAGTTGTTGCTCAATTGTTGTCACTGATGGATGGATTGGAGTCAAGAGGGAAAGTTATCGTTATTGGTGCAACCAACATTCCTAACTCTATTGATCCTGCATTGCGAAGACCTGGCCGGTTTGACAGGGAGATATCTATTTCCATACCGGATAAAAAAGACCGTCTTGACATTCTCTATATCCATACGCGAGGTATTCCTCTCTCGGATGATGTGGATTTGTTGAAAATTGCAGATATTACACATGGTTTTGTCGGTGCTGATCTTGAAGCATTGGTACGCGAATCAGCCATGACAGCACTGAGAAAAATTTTGCCAAAGGTTAATTTCGAACTATCTGAAATTCCATACGAGCTTCTTATGCAGTTGGAAGTGACCATGGATAATTTTCAGGACGCGATGAAAGATGTGGAACCTTCGGCAATAAGAGAGGTATTTGTTGAAGTACCGGATGTGAAGTGGGATGATGTTGGAGGTCTTGAAGAGATAAAGCAGGCCTTGAAGGAAACCGTGGAGTGGCCGTTAAAATACTCTGAAATATTCAAGAAAACAGATACCAATCCTTCAAAAGGCATTATCCTTTATGGAAAACCTGGAACGGGAAAAACATATCTTGCCAAAGCGCTTGCAAGTGAAAGTGGTGTTAATTTTATTTCTGTCAAAGGGGCTCAGATTTTAAGTCGCTTTATTGGAGAGTCGGAAAAAGGGGTAAGGGAGTTGTTCAGACTTGCCAAGCAGTCAGCGCCTACAATTCTGTTCCTTGATGAAATTGACAGTCTTACTCCCTTAAGGTCAAGTGATGGGTCTGGATCTGGCGTTATTGAGAGGGTTATCAGTCAATTTCTTACGGAAATGGACGGTATTGAAGAATTAAAAGGGGTGGTTGTTCTTGCTGCTACAAACAGAATCGATTTGATCGATCCTGCCTTGTTACGTTCTGGCCGGTTTGATTTAATGTTTGAGGTTCCATCACCAGATTTACATACAAGAGAAAAAATATTTCAAATTCACACTAAAAAGCTTTCACTTGGCAAGGAAGTATCTCTGGCCAATCTTGCCTACAAAACAGATGGACTTACTGGTGCAGATATAGAATTTATTTGCAGAAAATCTACGATGTGTGCTATTCGTCAGTTTATTGAAAATGACGAGGGTGAAACCGATCTGGCTAATACTGATATCATCATAGAGCAAAAACATTTTGATGAAGCCATTGAGCTGGTTTTAAGGCAGAATTCAGTAAAAAAATAACCAATACATGATCAGTTCCGGTATTTATATATATGGTATAGTGTTCCATAGTGATGATGATTATACCTGCCTCTTAGATTCAGGCGTATATTCGTTGAATTATAAGAATATTTCAGCTATTGTTTCAAATAAGGTTAATATCAAGTTAGATTCATTAGACAGGGAGTCTCTTGCGTATCTCCTTATTGAACATCAAAAAATAAATGAAATCATTATTGCGAATGGCAAAAGAATTATAATTCCAATGCAACTTGGAACTATTCTTGATTCCGAAGAAGATGTAATAAAAATACTTCAAAACGGCTATGCGCTTATCGTTGATATTTTTAACAAAATTGAAGATGTTGAGGAAGATGATGTTATTGTTAAATGGAATGACTTTTCTATAATTCTCAAAGAGGTTTCTGAGGATTCAGAGGTAGCGAGGTTGAAGGAGCTTTATATCAATAATGAAGCCAGAGAACAAAAAGATTTAATAGCAATCGGTGCTCTTATAAAAGAAAAAATAGATATCAAGAACAAGGAGATCAGCGACAAAATAATTAATACTTTACTTCCATCTTGTATTGATGTGAAGCAGCACGAGACCATGGGCGATGAAATGTTGATTAATGCGGCATTTCTTATAGATAAAGGTAATAGTGAGTTGTTTTCCCAGATAATTGATGGTCTTGATGCAGAATTTTCAGACAAGCTTGGCTTTAGAATAGTTGGCCCTTTACCTTGTTATAGTTTTTATACCCTTGAAGTTAAGACAATTACTTCCAGTGATGTTGATAGTGCAGTTAATTTGCTTGGTCTCAGAAGTGAAAGTGATATTTCTGAAAATACCATAAAAAAAGCATATCGAGATAAAGCCAGTATTATTCATCCAGATAAATTTCAGGATGGGAGCAGTGATACTCTGCAATCCTTTAATGATCTGAATGAGGCATACCATACGATGCTCGAATATGCCCTTGCAATACAGCAAGGTTCCGATGACGATTTGGCTTTGGCAGGAGACGGTAATCTCAATAAATCTATATTTTTTCTTAAAATAAAGAATTAGTATGCAGAAAGATGGAAAATATATTTATTGCATTATAGCCTCCGATCATGAATGCAATTTTGGCCCAATAGGACTGGGAGGCAGGGGAGATCTTGTTACTACTATTGGATATGAAGGTTTGTGTATGGTTGTCAGTGATCATCCTCTTAATAAATTTGTAGTAAATCCTGAAAATATTCTTTCTCATCAAAAAGTTATCGAAGTGGTGATGAGTGAGTTTAAAAGCGTTATCCCCGTCAGGTTTGGAACTATTGCTGCAGCTCCAGATGAAATAAGAAACCTTCTCAATAGACGATATGGTGAGTTATCTGAGATGCTTAAGGACTTTGAGGATATAGTTGAATATAATATTAAAGGGGTATGGAAAAATGTAGCTGTTATATATAAGGAAATTGATAATGAAAATGTCCGATTGCAAGATTTAAGACATAAGATCGAAAAAGCTAAAGAGGGCAATAAAAAAAATCTTAAAATTATTGAGGCGGGAAACATTGTAGCAGAAGCATTGGAGCATAAAAAAGCTCATGAATGTGATGAAATTGTAAGTGCATTTCGTCGCTCCGTAGTTCAGTATAAAAACAACAAAACCACAGGCGAAGCAATGTTTATGAATACTGCTTTTCTTGTGAATAGAGGTCGTGAAGTTGAGTTTGATGATATAATGAAAACTCTTGGTTCTAAATTAGAAGATCGGGCAGATTTTTATTATACAGGTCCGTTACCAGTTTTTAACTTTGTCGATCTAAGGATACTTCCTGAGAAATGGGAATTGTAAATAAATATATGCGAGATAATCATGGCAAACAGTAGTGACAAGATTGAAGAAGGCAAATACATATATGGCATCATTCGGAATTCTGAAAATATTGATTGGGGTACTATCGGGATAGGTGTGAGACAGGATCGTGTATATGGAGTAATATACCGTGATATTTGTGCCGTTGTGAGTTCTTCACCTATTATACAATATGAGGCACGAAGAGCAAACATGATTGCACATCAGAAAGTTCTCGAAAAGGTTATGGAACAGTTTTCAGTTCTTCCTGTCAGGTTCTCAACAATTACAACTCAGGACAATGATGAGTCGATCATTAAAATTCTGAAAGATGATTATGGTAAATTTGATGATTTGCTTAAGAAAATGTCTGGCAAGAAGGAACTTGGGCTTAAAGTTGTAGCCAATGAAGCTTTGATTTTTGACAGTATTATTCAAAAATATGACAATATCAGAAAACTTCGTGAAAAACTGATAAAGTTGCCTGCAGATAAAATTCATTATCAGCGCATGAAAATTGGTGAAATGGTTTCAGAGGCATTGAAAAATGAAATTGAAATTTATAAAAATACCATTCTTGATGTATTGACTCCTATTGCTGATAATGTCAAGATCAACGATATATATGGAAATTTAATGATTCTGAACGCTGCATTTCTTATCAAGGAAACTGATGAGCCAAGATTTGATGATGCAGTCAATCAGTTGGATTTGAGGTTTGGTGATATGATGACGTTTAAATATGTAGGTACATTACCACCTTATAATTTTGTTAATCTTGTCATTAACACTAAAGGAGTCTGAAATATTTATTCTTGATGACATATTACTTGCACCATTAAATGGTGTTATATTTATCGGAAAAAAGATAAATGAAATTGTAGAGAAAGAGCAATCCGATGAAGGGGTTATTAAAGAACGTTTGATGAATTTGCAGTTGAGGTTTGAACTTGATGAAATAAGTGCTGATGAGTATGATGCCAAAGAGGATGAGCTTCTTAAGCTATTGACAAAAATAAGGGCTGATAAACAGAAAAAATAATCAATACCTTAAGTGTAGTGTTTTTTTTACATGAAAGGGATAATTGTAAAACTATTTTATAGATTAAATATTAATAATTATGAGTAAAATCTCTGATGTCAAAGCGGCAGTTGTAAGTTTCCTTGAAGAAACGATTAGCAGTAATGATATTACTATTATTAAAATCGAAAAAGTTGGCGATTCATGGAAAGCTGTTGCAGAAGTATATGAGGACGATTCATTTTTAAAATCCATGAATCTTCCACCTAAAAAAACAAGAACGTTTTATTCCGTTCTTGTCGATTCTGATTTAGAAGTTATCTCATATAATAGAACATCCTTATATGATGAATCTGACTCAGAATCAGATTAATGATATTGTTATCAACTAATATATGGAATCGAAAATAATATATGTCTATTGTATTACTGCCAACAAACCAGATGCCATTGACTTTACAAAGTTTTCAGATATCTCCTTTCTCGATGTGAATGGCTTGTTTGTTATAATGAAGTATGTCGATAAAGACGAATTTGTTGATAGTGATTTTAAAATTAAAGTACTTGATGAAGCTTGGCTGGATACTCATGTAAGAGAGCACCTTGAGGTTATTGGCAAGGTCATGGAGCGTCATACGGTGATCCCCTTCAATTTTGGTACTATATATAAAACTGAAGATGCAATAAAAAGTTTTGTTTTGCAGTATAGTGATCAAATTACTGAAAATATTAAAAATATTGAGGGGAAGGAAGAGTGGGCTGTCAAGGTTTATTGCGATAAAAGAAAGCTGCTTGAAAATATTCATTTGGTTAGTCCCACTATTACAGAAATAGATGCTCTGATCCAGCAAAGTTCTCCTGGAAAAGCATTTTTATTAAAAAAGAAAAAAATTGAGCTTATAAAATCTGAGCTTGAAGAGCAATATAAATTGTATGCTGATAGTATATTTCGCCAATTAAATGTTTTTTGTGATTTTTATTTATTAAATACAATTCATTCAAAAGAGATTACTGGTCGAGATGAGGATATGCTGCTTAATGTAACTTTTTTAATTCGTAATGATAAAGTGACTGATTTTATTAAAAAGTCAGATGAGTTAATAAATGAATTTCAGCAAAGTGTTGTTTTGATAGATGTAACCGGTCCTTGGCCTCCTTTCAGTTTTACAAAAATTTCTTTGAAAAATGCAGGATAACATTTATCACGTCAATAAAGAGGTTACCATTCTTGAGGTTCTGGATCGTGTCTTGACAAAAGGCGTTGTGATTACAGGAGATATAGTGATTTCAGTTGCTGATATCGATCTTATCTATGTAGGTCTTAAAGTCTTGTTGAGTTCAGTTGAAACGATGGAAGCCAGGAAGATGATGTAGATAAGGATTTATGCGCTTTACAGTGATTGATTATGACAAAAAAAATGATTTATTGTATTCTTGATACTGAGGACAATCAGGAATCAGTAGCTAATGTTCTTCTGCGTATTTCATCGGATTTTTTGCTTTCCCTCGAATCAGTTTCTTATAGTAACATCACGGCAATACTTGCAACCCATAGTGATGATCCAACATTCGATCTGAAAAGTGATGCACTCAGATTTGCAAGTGTCATTGATGCATTTGCCAAAATTTATACACTTCTTCCAGTCAGATATGGCTCTTTAATACTTTCATCTGACACAGCTCTTTCATTAATTCAAAATAATTATGAATCCCTTAAAGCTGCCCTGGAAAAAGTTGCCAATAAAGATGAGTACAGTATCAGGGTTTTACGAGCACCCATAACAAGTTATGATGGAACCAGTTATGAAAAGATTGAAAATGTAAACAGCTCAATTCATCATTCGTTGGTTGGTGACTCTGTCTATAAACAATATTTACAGAAAAAATACAAAGAACATTTGATTGATGAAATTCAGCTTGAACATGATGATACGATTAAAAATGTCATTACGGCTGGACTTGAAAATATCACAAAATATATTGAGTATAAAAATCTGAAATCACCACTATTTATTCTTGATGCAGCCGTTTTGGTTGAGAAAGATAGTAAGGAAAATTTGATCTCTTTTTTTAAAAAAATGCAAGGCTTATTTCCTGATCTGAATATGATGCTTACAGGGCCGTGGCCGCCCTATAATTTTGCTCAAATGGTAATCAAGTAACAATGGATGACGACAAGCTTTTGCTTTTTTCAGGTTCCCCTGAGAATATTATTGAGGAACTTGGTAAAATACAATCCATTGATACGACAAAAATCAATGCAAATCCACAGAATGTTGAGTCCGGGCTTGCCAAGCTTGTATTGACTCTTATCGACTTGATAAGAAGATTAATGGAAAAACAGGCAATGCGGAGAATTGAAGGTGGTTCATTGACTGATGCTGAAATAGAAAATCTGGGAGAGACTCTTATGAAGCTTGAAATGAAAATGGAGGAACTCAAGAAAATATTTAATCTTACCGATAAAGACCTGAACATCAATCTGGGTCCATTGGGCGATTTGTTATAAGTTTTATTTTTGAAAAGAGCGATACTCTCTGCTCTTCGGTTTTAATTTTTATTTTTTTACCTCTCGCTTGTTGTTCATTTCTCAATCATCTCTTCCTGGTTTCAGGTATTTCCACCCCTGCAAAAAGTCAGGCGAATGCCGTGCTTTTTTCTTACTTTTAAAGAATAAAAGATAAGGAATTCTTTATTTCAGGGCAGTTCACTTCCTTCGGTTTCAATGCCTAAAGTCTTAAAAATAAAGCTATTATAATGCGATCAATGAAAATCGGCATTTCCTGTCATCATACCTATGGAGGAAGTGGGGCAATTGCAACAGAGCTTGGCAAAGCGCTTGCTGCTAAAGGTCATACGGTACATTTTTTCAGTCAGGCGGCTCCTTTCCGGCTTGGTGCATTTTCCCGAAACATCTTTTATCATGAGGTTGAAGTGATGCACTATCCGTTGTTTGAGTGTCCATTTTACTCTCTTGCACTTGCTTCCACAATAGCCAAGGTGGCTTTTTATGAAAAGCTTGATGTGGTTCATGCCCATTATGCGATCCCTCATGCATTGAGTGCCATGCTCGCCCGTCAGATGCTTGAGGACAAGTGCAGCAAATCGAGGTGTTTCAGGTTGGCAACAACGCTTCATGGTACCGATATAACTGTTGTCGGCGCTGATCGTGGTATGCAGGATGTTGTCAGGCTGGCCATCAACAAGTCTGATGGAGTGACGGCAGTTTCCGGATACCTCAGGGATGAAACTGTCAGAATGTTCAGTCCAAAAAAGGAGATTACTGTTATTCCAAATTTTGTTGATACCTCGATTTTTTTTCGTTCTCCGAAAAGCGAAATCCGTGAACAGCTTGGCATCAGGGATGAAAAGATCCTTATTCATATATCGAATTTCAGGCCAGTGAAATGTATTGGTGATATTATCAGGATTTTTAATGCCGTGAGTAAGCAAATCGATTCTCTCCTTCTGCTTGTCGGTGACGGACCTGAACGTAATGAAGCCGAACTTCTTGTGCGTCAGTTCGGACTTTCTGAACAGGTAAGGTTTCTTGGTAAACTTGATGATATCGTTCCGCTGCTTTCCATTGCCGACATCATGTTGATGCCGAGCAATGTCGAGTCATTTGGTCTTGCAGCTCTTGAAGCAATGGCCTGTGGTGTGCCGGTTGTTGCCACTATGGCGGGAGGGTTTCCTGAATTTATTGTTCCGGGAGTACATGGCTATCTGCTTCCACACGGAGATATCGAAGGGATGACCCAAAAAGCCCTTCTGTTGCTTTCAGATCACAACCACTGGCTTCAATGCTCAGAGGCATCCGTCAAACAGGCAAAGCGGTACGAGACCGCCTTGCTTGTTGAAGAGTATGAAGCTTATTATTCCAGATTGCTCGATGAGGTGTAGAGTCGGCTGTTTTTTTTCAGTAACGCTTGGTTGAAAGGAGCACTGAGCGATACTTTTCAAGATTTTCGAGCACCTCTCCTGTGCCCCTTGCAACAGCGGTAAGGGGATCTTCGCTGATATGAACGGCAAGTTTTGTCTCTTCGTTGATTTTTTTGTCCAGTCCCTTGATGAGTGCTCCGCCTCCGGCAAGAAAAAGACCACGGTCGAGAATGTCGGCTGAAAGCTCAGGTTTGGTTACTTCGAGGCTTTTTTTAATTGATGTGATGATCTGGCTGATCGGAGTGGCAATAGCTTCCCTGATGGTGGCTGAATTGACCTCCCGCTCTTCAGGAAGAGCTGTCACAAGGTTTCTGCCCCGGACCATCATGGTCATTTCCTTTTCGAGTTTGTAGGCAGACGCGATTTTTATCTTGACATCTTCGGCTGTGCGTTCGCCAATTGCAAGGTTATACGCCTTTCGGAAATGACGGACAATTGCGTTGGTGATATCGGTTCCTGCAACCCGGAGGGACTCTCCTGATGCAATACCACCGAGTGAAATAACGGCAATTTCGGTTGTACCACCTCCAATATCGACAATCATGTTACCCATTGGTTCCTTGACATCAAGTCCGATACCGATTGCAGCAGCCATCGGTTCAGTTACCAGGTAGACCTCTTTGGCGCCAACATGTTCTGCGGAGTCACGTACGGCTCTTTTTTCAACCTCGGTGATGCCCGACGGAATTCCGATAACCATACGGCGAATGCCGAATGAAAATTTGGTTTTTGTTTTATTGATCAATCCTTTGATCAACTCTTCCGTTGCTTCGTAATCCGCAATGACACCATTGGCAAGCGGTCGGATCGTGATAATGCCAGGATGGGTTTTTTCATGCATCAGAAGTGCTTCATGACCTATGGCCACAACTTTTCCCGTATTGCGTTCGCGGGCAACAATGGAGGGTTCATTTAAAACAACGCCTTTATCCCGGATAAAAATCAATGTGTTCGCTGTTCCGAGATCAATGGCGATATCTCTGAACAGATTGCTGAAAAAGCTCATATTGGCATGGTTCTGTGTGTGCTGTCATAGTGGCTTGGAAAGGAGCTGATTCAGGCTATATTCCAAGGTTCCAACTGAAACCGTAAGGTAGTTAATGGAACTTTTTTTTCAAATGAAAAGAGTGCTTCAAAGGGTTCTTTTTTCAGTCATCTTCACCGGTATTTCAGCTTATTCTGTTGTGTTTCTATAAATACGGTGATTGAGTACATTGTTGCAACGGAATTCCCGAACTCAAGACAACCCAAAAACAGAAAAAAGTGCTGCACTTATATCGTTTTCCCCTGGAACGTTCAGCCCTGCAAAAGCAATTGGACCGGAACGTGACTTCTGATGCATCTGTTCAGTCTGCTGTAGACGAGATTCTCCTCAATGTCCGCCAGAATGGAGACCGTTCTGTACTGGACTACACGGAACGCTTTCAGGGCGTTCGGCTCTCTTCCATGCTGGTTTCAGCCGAGACCATAGAGGATGCATATAAACATGCGGATCCCGAGTTTCTTTCGGTGCTTGAAGAGGCATACAGCAATATTGTCCGCTTTCATCAGCACGAAGTGGAAAAAAGCTTTTTTTATGAAAGCGATGGCGGTGTGATTCTTGGACAGCGGGTAACGGCCATGGAAAAAGCCCTCCTCTATGTTCCGGGTGGAAAGGCCTCATATCCTTCCTCACTGCTCATGAACGCTGCCCCTGCCAAAGTGGCTGGAGTAAAAGAGATTTTTATAACGACTCCCTGCGACGCATCAGGAGAGGTAAATCCCGACATTCTTGCTGCTGCAGCAGTTGCCGGTATTGGTTCCATCTATAAACTTGGTGGAGCCCAGGCAATAGCTGCTTTTGCTTATGGTACAGAAAGCATTCCAAAGGTTGATATCATTACCGGCCCTGGCAATAAATTTGTAGCGCTTGCCAAAAAACAGGTGTTCGGTCATGTCTCCATCGACAGCATAGCCGGGCCATCAGAGGTGGTTATCATTGCCGACGAAACCGCCAATCCTGAATTTATCGTCCTTGACATGTTTGCCCAGGCTGAGCACGATCCCGATGCATCAGCGGTATTGATTACTCCTTCGGAATCGCTGGCCGCTGCCGTGCGGAAGTGTGCCGAAGCCCGTCTGCCCTCAATGCTTCGCAGTGAGATTATTGCTTCCGCCCTGCAGCAAAATGGCGCCATTGTGCTGGTTGGATCGCTGGAAGAGGCCTGCACGGTATCGGACATGATAGCGCCCGAGCATCTGGAACTGCATGTCGAACAGCCCTGGGATCTTCTTCCCGGCATTCATCATGCCGGCGCTATTTTCATGGGCTCCTACTCCTGCGAAACTGTAGGTGATTACTATGCTGGCCCCAACCATACCTTGCCAACCAACGGAACGGCACGCTTTTTTTCACCGCTCTCGGTACGTGACTTTGTCAAGCACACCTCGATTATTTCCTATTCCAAAGGCCAGTTGAGCAGGTGCGGTGAAAAAATCGCCTCATTTGCCGACCATGAAGGGCTTCAGGCCCATGCTGAGGCTGTAAGGTCAAGATTGAGAACGCTATGAGAGCTGGTGACTTCGATTACGAACTGCCCGAAGAAAAAATTGCCAAATACCCGCCTCTTGAGCGAGGCTCTACCCTACTTCTGGTGCTCGACAGGCACTCCGGCGTTATAGGGCACACCCGCTACGACGCTCTGGACGATTATCTGCAGCCGGGAGATCTGCTTGTACTCAACAACACGAGAGTTCTCCGGGCGAGGTTGTTTGCAAGCAAGCAAACAGGGGCAAAGATTGAGCTGATGCTTCTTGAAAAGCATCAGGGTGAGCAGAATCTTGTACTTTACCGGGGGAAGCTGAAAAAAGGCGACACGCTCACAGCACATAATCATGAGCTTCAGGTGGTCGATCTTGTCGATCATGGTATTGCCCGTATTGAACTTACTGGCGGGAGTGGTGAAGAGAGGTTACTCGCTCTTTTCGAGCAATACGGGGGAGTGCCGATTCCACCCTACCTCAAACGGGAGGCCGAGGAGGTTGATCGAGAACGATACCAGACCCTCTTTGCCGAACTGCCGGGTTCTGTGGCCGCCCCGACGGCCTCCCTGAACATGACTCCCGAACTGCTTGAAAAACTTCGGCAAAAAGGGGTTGATGTTGTTACTCTTGTCCTCCATGTTGGTCTCGGTACCTTTCTTCCCATAAGGGTTGAGATGCTTCAGGAGCATCACATGCATCGGGAATTTTACTCGATTCCCCGTGAGTCCATTGAAAAGATCTGCCAGGTCAAAGCTGCCGGAGGCAGGATTGTGGCCGTAGGCACAACCGTTACCAGGGCGCTCGAACATGCCGCAGAGCGTATCGAAAGTTACTCAGGAACGGAACCGCTGACGGGAGAAGCCGATATTTTTATTTATCCCGGATACCGTTTCCGAATCATCGATGCCCTGCTGACAAACTTTCATGCTCCCCGATCAACCGTACTTATGCTGACCGCAGCATTTGCCGGCAAGGATCATCTGCTCAATGCATACAGGGAAGCAGTTGAAGAAGGGTATCGTTTTCTCAGCTATGGCGACAGTATGCTGATCATATAATAATTTTTTTCAACAGGCCTCAGTTTTTTTCTCTGCCACATTAAGAAAGAAGCATAAACGGGTTTTCTGACTTAAGAACTTCGGCGTTTCATTGCCTTGTGGTCAATGCCATGTTGGTTTTAAATAGCCCGTATGGTAACTTTATGTTTTTGGCCTGTTACAGGAAGGTGTGTTGACATTTTCTGTCTGTTTATTAAAAAGTACATTTGTTTCAAACATACATAACACGAGGGAGATTGGGCTTATGAGTTTTGTGCAACAATATCGTATGCATACCGAAGAACGAGCGAAGCTTGGCATACCGCCTTTACCATTAACCGCCGAACAGACGCAATTGCTTGTCAGTCTGCTGCAGCAGGAGCCCGTTCAGGAAAAGGAGTATCTGCTTGAGTTATTCATTGAACATATCAGTCCTGGTGTTGACGATGCCGCATTTGAAAAAGCTGCGTTTCTCGATGGTATTATCAAAGGTGATATTTCCTGTAGTGTGATTGACAGTATGGAAGCTGTCAGAATATTGGGCACCATGCTCGGCGGTTATAATGTCAAACCTCTTGTCGATGCACTCGCTCATAACGATCCGGCAATTTGCAGCCAGGCCGCTCTGATGCTCAAAAAAACCTTGCTGGTCTACGATGCCTTTGAAGTGGTAGTCGAACTCTCAAAAACCAACCCTTATGCCGAGGAAGTGCTTAAATCCTGGGCAGATGCCGAATGGTTTATCTCAAAGCCCACTTTTCCTGAAAAAATTACCCTGACAGTTTTCAAGGTACCGGGTGAAACCAATACCGACGATCTTTCACCTGCAAGTGAAGCGTTCACTCGCAGTGATATTCCCCTTCATGCACGTTGCATGCTCGGAATCAAAATGCCTGATCCTATCGGAACCATTGCACAATTGAAAGCAAAAGGCAATCCTCTTGCCTATGTTGGCGACGTTGTGGGGACAGGATCAAGCAGGAAATCCGGCATCAACTCCATTCAGTGGCATATTGGCAACGACATTCCCGCTGTGCCCAATAAACGCACTGGTGGAGTGGTAATCGGCAGCATTATTGCCCCCATTTTTTTTAATACAGCAGAGGACTCAGGGGCACTGCCGATCCAGGCAGATGTGAATGCCATGGAAATGGGCGATGTCATCGACCTCTATCCTTACGAGGGAAAAATAGAGAAAAACGGTGAAGTTATCGCACGTTTCGAACTTTCACCAAACACCCTTGCAGACGAAGTACGTGCCGGTGGACGTATTCCACTCATCATTGGCCGGAACCTTACAAGAAAAGCAAGAAAAATTCTCGGTCTTGCTGAGGAGACCCTTTTTGTGCGTCCCGAGCAGCCTGCGGACAGTGGCAAAGGCTACACACTTGCACAAAAAATGATTGGCAAGGCATGTGGACTTCCGGGAGTACGTCCTGGCATGTATGTCGAAGCCGAAACACTTACCGTTGGTTCCCAGGATACAACAGGCGCCATGACCCGTGACGAGGTAAAAGAGTTTGCCTCTCTCAGCTTCAGTGCAGATCTTCTGATGCAGAGCTTCTGCCATACCTCCGCCTACCCGAAACCATCCGATATCAATCTTCACAGAAGTCTGCCCTACTTTATCATGAGCAGGGGAGGCGTTTCGCTCAAACCAGGAGACGGGGTTATTCACACCTGGCTGAACCGTATGGTGCTGCCGGATACGCTCGGTACCGGTGCAGATTCCCATACCCGTTTTCCTATCGGGATTTCATTCCCGGGTGGATCGGGTCTTGTAGCTTTTGCAGGCGTTACCGGCACCATGCCGCTCAATGTTCCAGAGTCAGTGCTTGTTCGTTTTACCGGTCAGCTTCAGGAAGGAGTTACGTTGCGTGATCTTGTCAATGCCATCCCTTACGTAGCCATCAAGAAAGGACTGTTAACGGTTGAGAAAAAAGGCAAGAAGAATGTTTTTGCCGGACGTATTCTTGAAATCGAAGGATTACCGCAACTCAAGGTCGAACAGGCGTTTGAGCTGAGTGATGCTTCCGCCGAACGCAGTGCCGCTGCATGTACTGTTCGACTCGACAAAGAGCCAGTCATAGAGTATCTCAGTTCGAACATCAAACTGCTTGCGGAAATGATCGAGCAGGGTTATGGTGATGCTGAAACCCTGCAGCGCCGCATTGGCAAGATGCAGGAGTGGCTTGCAAACCCAACTCTTCTTGAGCCTGATGCCGATGCCGAGTATGCTGAGGTTCTCGATATAGACATGAATAAAATTACCGAGCCCATTCTTGCCTGCCCCAACGATCCTGACGATGTCATGACGCTCAGCGAGGTACTTCTTGACGAAAAAAGGCCAAAAGTCATCGATGAGGTCTTTGTCGGAAGCTGTATGACCAATATTGGACATTTCCGTGCGCTGGGTGAAGTTTTGAGAGGCAAGGGTGTCACTGCAGCCAAGCTCTGGATTGTGCCTCCTACCAAGATGGATATGAAAAAACTTATTGATGAAGGCTATTATTCAGTCTTTGGTGCATCCGGAGCCCGTATTGAACTTCCCGGATGTTCACTTTGCATGGGCAACCAGGCCAGGGTAGCCGACAATGCGGTTGTATTTTCCACCAGTACAAGGAACTTCGATAACCGAATGGGTACCGGTGCACAAGTATATCTTGGCTCGGCGGAGCTTGCGGCAGTATGTGCGCTGCTGGGTCATCTTCCCAACAAGGATGAATATATGCAGATATTCTCTCGCTATCTTTCTGGCGCAAAAGAAGAGAATATTTACCGTTATCTGAACTTCCACAAGCTTGAAAAAGCAGAATTGGAGTTACTTGTCGATTAAAAATATTATTAATTATGGCGGGATATGGAAATATTTTGCATATTCTGCCATACAGTGGGCTTTTGAAAAGTCTCTGTTTTTTTTTAATATTGGGGAGCTGATGAAGCTGTCAATTATCAAACAACAAAAATAACAATCCAGCAATGAAAAAACTTTTCATTTTCTTGTTCCTTTTAAGCTCAGTTTCTTTTGTAGGCTGTGCAAAAAAAGCTGAAGCTCCTGCAGAAGCTCCTGTAGCAGCACCTGCACCTGCACCTGCTCCTGAAGCACCTGCCGCACCTGCCGCACCTGCCGCACCAGCAGCAGAAGCAGCACCTGCCGCACCAGCAGCACCTGCCGCACCTGCAGCAGAGAAAAAATAAGTTTCCGGTCTTCCGGTTTCTTTAAGAAAGAGACAGAGCGAAAGTTCTGTCTCTTTTTTTTATTTCTGTTTGGCCAATGGTGTGATTTCCTGAAACCAGCATGAACGCTTTCCTTCACCGAAGCTGACACTCATTCAGGTACTTGCCCAAAAAAACTTTACTTCACTGCATTTCCAGTCGAACGTTCTGAAGATCTCAGGAAAAAAAGAATTGATATCACGTCAAATTTTTTTTAAGCCTGTTCTGATTGCCAAGGGTTCAGCAAAACTGAATGTTAGGATTTATCTTGCGATAGAACAGGCTACTTTCTTTTTTGAAGGTAAACTCCGGCTGAAACGAGAAAAAAAGGTGGTAAGGAGTCATTCATGGAAATGGATGACAGCAATGAGAGAAGAGAAAAAGTATCGAAAGGTTTGTTTTGCGACCATTTCTTCACAGTTTCTGCTGGTTATGCCGCATTTCGGTCTGCTTATCCAGAGCTGCTTTTTGCATGGCTTGCTTCCGTTACGCCCCGCAGTCGTCTTGCGTGGGACTGCGCGACTGGCAGTGGTCATTCTACCGATTGAGAACGGATGCAGCCACACAGGCATTGATGGTGTGACGCGTATTCATCCCGGAGCGTACCGGGGGCGCACTCATCACGATGACAGTATATTGAAGGTGGATGGCTGTCGGTGACTCTTCCGCCGATGTACAGCGGAGTTCCTGGTAATCAGCTATGGCGACACACGCTTTTTAGATGCTGCGCCGCTTTCGGAAAGGCTTTATGTGGCAATATGCTGAAGTGCTATTCACCAATTGACAGCGATTATCAGCTTCCATATCGCATCATATATGTATGTTCACCCTCTTCACCAACTCGGGATTCAGTTTTTTCCCGCCTAATGGTGAAGAGGGTGCAATCTACCGCTTCATCGATGCATTGGCGATGAGGACTTTATGGGCATTTGTCGGAAGATCATGTTTTCTGGAGTTCTCCAGAAAGAAGCTTATACGAGGACACACCTGTCTGCCTGTAGCCGTTTCCAAATTGCTTCGAGAATGATCCCCGATGCCTCTTCAGGGTCGTTGAGAAAAAGGAGTCGTTCGATCTCATTCTCCCGAGTAAGGGCGCAGGCTGCAAGCAGGGCTTTGTTGCCGTTATAGAGCCCGAACCATCCGCCGATGAGCATCCCCAGCGAGTAATGGAAGCGGTAGAGGTCTTTCTTTTTACTCTTGACGAGTTCCATTTTATCTACTTCGCTTATTGTCTCAATCATCAGCTCAACAGCTTCATTGATCGTTTTCGGCCATATTGATAGAGTAGTCATTGGTTGAATATTTTGTTGATTTATTTAGGCACAGCAAAAAATGATATACGAAGATATCACGAGGCTTGATTTTTTTGTTCCCATAACTCTATTGTTTCCAAACATGTAACATGCATGAGAATGTTGGGATTGCCTGAATACGGGTGAAAAGGAGATCCCTCAATTCTTCGGGATGACCTTGAAGGAAAGTGCGTGACGACATTTTGGGAAAGTCTGGGATGACACGGAGGTTCGGGATGAATTTGGGGAAAGGAGTGGATCCAAAAATGCTCCAATACAATGAAGACTCCCCGTTACACTTAGCGGAGAGTCTTCATTTTGAAAAATTCAGGTAACTTTCGCCGCAAGCGGCAGGAAATTCAACCCTGAGAGACTAAAGTTCGAATGGCATAAGCTGAAAATTTATGGTTGAGATTCGAAGACCAATTTGTGTCAATATACCAAGAGAGCATCTGTGATTGTTTTTTATAAAAAAATTACGGAAACATCAAATCGTATACCATCAACGTTATCACCAAAAAAGGCCACCGGATGTTGAGTGGCCTTTTCGGCATGAGAGATCCTTTCTGAGGTCAGTTGTTTACAAGCTCTTCAGCTTCAATCCAGTCTTCGATATCTGAGCCATTGTTCCTTCCTCTCATTTCCCACAGGTAATATGCCGTAAGCCTTGTCTCCTCTTCCTGCTGTTCAGGTATTGACAGAGCTTCTTCGTAAAACTCCGGTGCTGCTCCGTCCTCTTTTTTTGATCCTTTGGCCATGCTTGCTCCTCGTTAATTGGTTAGCCTGTCGGTTAATCATATAATTTCACATAAAAAAAGTCCTGATTTACAACACCAAATTTTATCGAATTCTCATCGCAAAGGCAAGAGTGGCTCTGTTACTTCTCTGCAAACTCTTTTACAGGTAAAAAGCAGGCGGGGTGAAGAGCTTGAGGGTATTGCAAAACAGAGTAAATTGCTTTTTTTATCATCCACCACTCACTCATGTCAAGCCCATGCTGTTGGTGTTAATATTGCAAGCAATTTTTAAAAAGTTGTATATATTAGAGATAAATTCGGCTTTTTTTTTTGTAATAAACACCCTTAAAGCTCGTCAAATAGTCAATTATTTCAGGAGGCAGGGAATGTCGTTTGTTCCATCAAAAGTTTTTTTTACCAAAGGAGTTGGAAGGCACAAGGAGTATCTCTCTTCGTTTGAGCTTGCCCTGCGTGAGGCGAAAATAGAGAAGTGCAACCTGGTTACCGTCTCAAGTATTTTTCCGCCACACTGTGAGCGAATCAGCGTCGAAGAGGGGCTGAAGCATCTCTCTCCAGGGCAGATAACTTTTACTGTTATGGCCCGCAATTCTACCAATGAATTCAATCGTCTTATTGCTGCCTCCGTTGGCGTGGCCATTCCGGCTGACGATACTCAATACGGTTATCTCTCGGAACACCATCCATACGGAGAATCTGCCGAACAGTCCGGTGAGTATGCTGAAGACCTGGCAGCAACGATGCTCGCAACAACGCTTGGCATTGAGTTTGATCCAAACAAGGACTGGGACGAGCGTGAAGGTATCTACAAAATGAGCCACAAAATCATCAACTCTTACAACATAACTGCGACCGCAGAAGGTGAAAACGGCCTTTGGACTACGGTGATCTCTTGTGCTGTACTTTTGCCTTAGAAAGAAAAGCGAGATCAACTATTACAGGAGATAATAATGGCTAAAAAAGTAACAAAAGTAACCTTTGCCAATGTCATGCAAACCCTTGATGGAAAAGGCGACATCGATTGTTCCAATAAGGGATTAACCTCTCTTGAAGGTTGTCCCGAAAAAGTACAGGGCAATTTCAACTGTTCAGGCAATCAGCTCACAACTCTGGAAGGTGCTCCCAGAAAAATTAAAGGAAATTTTAATTGCTCTGATAACCAGTTGACAGCACTTGAATTTGGCCCAGAGGAGGTAAAAGGCGATTATGACTGTTCCAATAATCAACTGACCTCCCTCTGTGATGCTCCAGTTTTTGTGATGGGTGATTTTTCCTGCGCAGGAAACCGTCTGACTTCATTTCAATGCGATATCTCCTCCAGCAAGGGGAGCGCACTTGAGGTAGTAGAAGGGGATTTCAATTGTTCTGGAAACCAACTGACAAGCCTTGAGGGTGCACCGAGGATAGTCGGTGGTGATTTTTCATGCTCATCGAACCAGCTCGCCTCACTCCAGGGCGCCCCTAAAAAATTGCAGGGAGATTTTGATTGTTCAAACAATCTCCTGACCACTATCGAAGCGGGGCCTGAAGTTATTGAAGGAGATTTTTCCTGTACAGGAAACCAATTGACATCGCTCAAGGGTGGATCTCAAGAAATTGGCGGACATTACGATTGTTCAGCCAATAAGCTAACCTCCCTCAAAGGAGTTCATAAAAAGGTTAAAGGTAACTTCAACTGTTCTGGCAACCAGCTTGCGTCACTGAAAGGCGCCCCTCAAGAAGTAGTTGCGTTTGACTGTTCCAATAATCAACTGACAACACTCAAAAATGCTCCAGAAAAAGTCAAAGGCAATTTTATCTGTTCATGGAACCAGTTAACAACACTTGAGGGATCCCCGAAAAAAGTCAAGGGTAATTTTGATTGCTCAGGCAATCAGTTAACAGTGCTTGAATCTTCGCTTAAGCGAGTAGGCGGTGATTTTATTGCGGCGGAGAATGCCCGGTATTTTCTTGAGGAAGAGGTAAGGGCCGCCTGCCAGGTTAAAGGCAACATTGTAACATAACGGTTTTGCTTTAACCGGTAAATACAGCTCTATCACATCAATCCATTTGGTCGTGACTCAATGACAATGAGGCTGTTTTATCTGAGGTTCGTCAAGACTGATCATAAAAGAGGTGAAATATCGTAAAGCCATGACTCTGTTTTGACCAGCAGTTCGTTACAAACCTCACGGAAAACGGCCAGTTGTTCTTCTATTATGCCTTCTGCTTTTGTTCATGATCACCGCAATATTGATCACTGCACCCCTTCGATTTGTTTTTATCCGGCACGATAATTTAAATTTTAAAAAAACTTGATACAGATATATGGCTTTGTCGTTACAATATTTCAATAATTCAAATATTATTGTATAATGGGGTATGAAAAAAATTACTGCGACAACAATTTTTGAATCGCTTTCATCCGGGGTGAGGCTGGATGTCTATAGATTACTCGTTAAAAAAGGCACCGAAGGCATGGTAGCTGGCGAGATTGGAGCCGCACTCGACGTGCCGCCGACAAATCTTTCGTTTCATCTGAAAACACTTACCCATACGGGACTTCTTACCGTGGAGCAGGAAGGCCGTTTTCAGCGTTACCGCGCCAATCTACCGTTAATGATGGATCTGATTGCCTATCTCACCGAAGAGTGCTGTGGGGGAAATCCAGAACAGTGTGGTGATTTAACTGCTCACGCAATTTGTCCGCAGTGTAACGAAACGTCTCCAGAAATTACATGAATTCTCAATCCTTTGCAGCATTACCATGAAGAAATCACTCCTTATACTCTGTACAGGAAACTCATGCCGCAGCCAGATGGCCGAAGGGTTTCTTCGTTCGTTTGACCGTTCACTCGAACTCTTTTCAGCAGGCACCAAACCGTCAGCCTCAATTCATCCCTTTGCGCTCAAGGTGATGCTTGAAAAGTCTATAGACATCAGCATGCACAAGCCGAAAAGTGTCGATGAGTTTCTGGGAAGATCTTTCGACTATGTCATAACGGTGTGCGACGGAGCCAATGAGTCCTGCCCGGTTTTTACCGGAAAAGTGGAGCACCGTATACACATCGGTTTTGAAGACCCGGCAGAGGCTGAAGGGACAAAAGAGGAGGTATTGGCAGTTTTTCGTCGTGTCCGCGATGAAATCAACCTTGGGTTCAGGAAATTCTATAACGAAAATTTGACGGGTAAGTAATTATGGGTATTGCAGCAAAACAGTTATCGTTTCTCGACCGCTATCTGACGTTATGGATTTTTCTTGCCATGGGTATAGGGGTGCTCTCCGGCTATCTCTATCCCGCTATTCCGGGGTTCTGGAACCTCTTTCAGTCGGGTACGACCAATATGCTGATAGCTGCGGGGCTCATTGTCATGATGTACCCTCCTCTGGCAAAGGTAAAGTATGAGGAGCTGGGAGAAGTGTTCCGCAACACCAAAGTACTTGCACTGTCACTTGTGCAGAACTGGGTGATCGGGCCGATTCTGATGTTTGTCCTTGCCGTGTTTCTGCTCTCCGATATGCCACACTACATGGCGGGTCTTATTCTGATTGGTCTTGCCCGCTGTATTGCCATGGTTATTGTCTGGAACGAACTCGCCAAAGGGGATACAGAGTATGCCGCCGGACTTGTTGCCTTCAACTCGCTCTTTCAGGTGCTCTTTTTCCCCCTCTATGCCTGGATTTTTCTGACGGTACTGCCAAAGTGGCTTGGTCTTGCCTCATTCGCTGTCGACATCTCCATAGCTGACATTGCTACATCAGTTTTTATCTATCTGGGTATTCCCTTTATTGCAGGCTTTCTGACCCGTTTTTTCATGCTTCGCCTGAAAGGCAAGGAGTGGTACGAAGGTGAATTCATTCCCCGCATCAGCCCGCTCACGCTCGTTGCGCTACTCTTCACCATTCTGGTCATGTTTTCACTCAAGGGAGGCTATATTGTAAAAATACCGCTTGATGTAGTGCGAATTGCCATACCCCTCCTGCTCTACTTTGTCATCATGTTTTTTCTTTCGTTTTATATGGGACGCAAGGTCGGTGCCGACTATTCCAAAACGGCAACACTCTCATTTACGGCTGCAAGCAATAACTTTGAGCTTGCCATTGCCGTAGCCATAGCTGTTTTCGGTATCAACTCAGGAGAAGCTTTCGCTGCAGTGATAGGCCCTCTCGTTGAGGTACCCGCCCTGATTGCACTCGTCAATGTTGCACTCAGGTTCAAGGACAAATATTTCGGTGAAAAAATAGAAGCCTGATATCCACCCATTTTTCAACATTCTATCATGCAAAAAAAACAAAACGTGCTTTTTCTTTGTACCGGCAACTCCTGTCGAAGTCAGATGGCTGAAGGACTGCTTCGGCACCTGGCAGGGGAGCGCTTTGAGGCATTAAGTGCTGGACTTGAGCCGAACAATGAAGTTCATCCTTTGGCAATTCAGGTTATGCAGGAAATTGGTATCGATATCAGCTCTCAACAACCGAAAGCTGTAGATCTCTTCCTTGGCAAAACAATGGTTCATTACCTGATTGTTGTGTGCAACAAGGCACAGTCAACCTGCCCTCGAATCTGGCCAGGCCTTCCAAATGAAAAACGGTATTACTGGCCAATCAATGATCCGGCGGCAATATCGGGTACAACGGAAGAGCAACTTGCGGTTTTTCGTGAGGTTCGTGATGAACTTCAGGAGAATATAACCCTATGGCTAAAAGAAGTTACAGCATCTTCTTCTATCATATAATCAAGGTTTACTGTGAAAAAAATTCAGGTTTTTGATCCAGCGCTCTGTTGCACTAC
>SESA01000408.1_pt1 | contig 28472 bp, 31 predicted proteins | sample 3171451 | NCBI WGS metagenome assembly SESA01 (sample SAMN06051862, study PRJNA518727) | freshwater metagenome | biome: subpolar coniferous forest; feature: holomictic lake; material: water; isolation source: holomictic Lake 227, 8 m depth | place: Canada: near Kenora, Ontario | collected...
TTCCATAGGTTCGCAAGTAATCCTTTGATTTTTAAATATCTGTAGATGGGTAACCGCATCCGGCATTTCCGGAAAAAATTTGCGAATAGTCACATTTATACGACAAAATGTCATATATCCTATACAAGAAGACGCATGAAAAAAAATAACTTCTACCTGTTCATCGGTTGCATTGCCATCGCCCTTGTCTGTACTTTCTGGTACTCTGATGAGATCCATTCTCCCCTGTTGATCATGGCGGCATTCATTGTCGCAGTAGCCCTTATTTTCTACGCACATTCCAAGGTTACAGATCTTATCCAGGATGAACGGGACATCAAGATAACCGAACAGGCAATGACCCGGACCATGCAGGTGTTCTGGGTAGTATTCTGTACTTTTTCCATAGGTGCTGTGGCACAGATGCTGCAGGTCCCGTCGTTTCCACGGCCACCCCCATCGCAACACACGGTGACACTGATCTCCCCCCGACTGATGGGTTTTGTTCAGCTGGGTTTTCTCTGCCTGATGATCTTCCTGTACGTAGGGTTCCGGTTATATTACGCCCGGAAATACGGGGAATGGGACACGGATGAAGAATAAGATCAAGGTATTCCGGGCAATGAATGATCTGACCCAGGACAGCCTTGCCCATGCCATCGGGGTAAACCGGCAGACCATTCTCGCGATTGAAAAGGGAAAATATGTCCCGTCCCTTGATCTGGCCTTTAAAATTTCCCGTTATTTCAAAGTAAATGTAGAAGAGGTGTTCATCTACGATGATGAAACCCCTGCAGAACCAGCCAGATAGCATGGAAGTATTTTTCATTTCTCGTTCTGTCAGGTACCTTACACCAGGTCTTTTTGAAATAGACGAAAACCGCGTTTATCATTTCGTTGGAATATTTAAGGATCCGAAAGAAACATACCAAAGATTTTTCCGACAATTTGTAACTCATACACGATTATTGGAAATGTTTATAATACAAAATGTCGAATATACATTACATAAACTGCACTCTCGGGACTTCGTGCCCGTGAAAGGGTACACTATGGAGGAAACTAAAAAGATGAGAACGCCTGCAATCTATTATTATTGCCTTGCCGCACTTTGCGTTGTATCACTCTTCATAGGTATGGCTCACGCGGCAGACCCGACCACTGTTGAAATAAATACCACAAAGGGATTTGGGTATAGGCATCCACCCATGCCGCAACTGAACATCTCTGGTCTTGAACAGCAGGGTGTGACTATGGCGGACGTAAAGGCGGCACGGGAGCGCAATGACACCGCCTCGATCAGGGCATGGCGTGATGCCTCTCGGCAGCCCCAAAAGGGAATCACCGGAAACGTCACTCCTCTGAAGCAACAGAAACTAATAACCGGGATTGCTCCATTTGAACGAAACGGAACGAAAGTATTCCCGGCTCGTAACCTGTCGATGCAGAGTACTATTAAGGGAATGGCACCTGGATCTTTTGGCGGTAATATGACCCACAAATCCCCAGCAGCAAATTCAACTCTCTTCCTACAGGGACCCGTGTCGAATGGCACAATAATGCGCCATGCATTGGACGGAACAGATATCAACCAGAAAAAGCCCACACACCTTAACGGGAATAACACTGCCATGAAACCATGGTCCGGTCAGTACAACCGCACTCATGCCGGGGATCAGCCAAAAGGCCTCTCATCACGGCAGACAGCTGCAGTAACCCCTGCACAGTCATGAAAACAACCACCGGTTTAACAGGTTTAAAAAACTGTGGGTCTGAATGATACCGGATATTGAAATCTTAAAAAAAAACTCTGAACATTCTGAAATACCCCCTCAAAGACCGTACGTATCTGAACCCTTTAAAAAATTCAGCAGAGAGACAAAAGCAGACGCTAAAAAATAGTGCATATTCCTGCAAATTATTTGACCGTGAACAATGGAGAAATCATGAAGAAAAAATCCGCTATAATCAGCATATTTCTGGTGTTGCTGATGATATCAGTAATACCCGTTGCAAGTGCCGCCTCAAATACATCGATGTTGTATGTATCTTCAGTAACCATGGACCCCGCTGTACTGTATCCTTATGAGCAGGGTACAATTTCAATAACGCTGGGGAACTCCGGAACCGCACCAATCGGACTTATAAATCCGAACATCTTTAGCACTACTGTTGATGTTACCGGTATGGATACCTGGAGGACGATGAGTTATATCTCATCCGGCTCCACGATAACGTTTTCGTTCCTTATTACTGCGCCTCCCCCCGATGGCAATCATTTCGGCATTTTCTCTGTAGAGACAAAAGATGCCGAGGTTTTTCATTATCCGCTCCTTATCAAGGTGGATTCGTCGAATATCATGGCGGGCATCTCCGATGCACCCCAGGTATTTCCTCTTGCTATAGAAAAAACAGTCAACCTGAGTATCATCAATCCCCGTGATGGGAAGATTGATAATATCCATGTCATAGCATCAGGCAGCGGGATTAAAATCAGCCCATCAGAAAAATATGTCAGTTCACTCGCTTCACAAAGTTCTGTCGAGGTTCCTTTTACTGTGACTCCCAGCCAGACCACAAATGTGACCTTTAATATCAGTTACCAGAGCGGGGACACCAATCACTATGCAGATGTAATCCTGCCCGTTATCATCGGGAACGACAAGACGGCAGCAGTACCGATTGTCAATAATGTTGTCCTGACCACCAAAGGTTCCTATTACGACATTACCGGGGATATCACCAACACCGGAATCACTGATGCCAAAGGTCTCACGGTCACAGTTGGCTCACCGGCACAGGCAACGGGAACGTACGCTGAATGGGCGATTGGCAGCCTCACTTCCGATGATGCCGGGAGTTTTGAAGTGACATTCACCAGCCAGGATCTCACATCTGTCCCCCTTATAATGCGCTGGAAAGATGCGGTGGGGAATGATTACAGTGTCACCAAAAAACTCAATCTCGCATCTGATGTCGGCACTGGCGGCAACAGCTCCGCATCGAGGACATCAGGAAGTACCAGCGTGGGACCTGGGGGTGCAGGCAGGACCGGTGGCAATATAGGAGGCGCCAGCCTCTTTTCCGCGAGTCGAGGTGGCGGGATCAGCTCATTCTACCCGGTTATTGCGGCGGGAATCATCGTTGTTGCAGGTATCGTGCTGTATATCAAACGCAAGTGGCTCATTGCAAAATTCAAGAAACAGTGAGGAGGGTCAGCAATGATCGATACCCCACTTATCCGGTTTTCGGATGTCAGCAAGGTATACCACCTGGAAAGTGGCGACTTTACAGCGCTCGACCATATCTCACTCGAAATACAGGATAACGAATTTGTTGCGATCATGGGGCCTTCTGGTTCCGGTAAGTCTACTATGATGAACCAGCTAGGCATTCTTGATGTCCCGACCTCAGGAGAGTTGTTTATTTCGGGGAGGGATGTGGCCAAAATTACCGCTCTTGAACGGACTCACATGCGCAGGGATACGATCGGGTATATCTTCCAGAATTTTTACTTAATTCCCCTGCTTTCTGCATATGAGAACGTGGAATATCCGCTTATCCTGAAGTACAAGAAACGGGATGAATCCGGAAAAGCCACCGCCATGCTCAAAGCCGTAGGATTTGATGAGGCGATGAGTGCCCACCGTCCCACCCAGCTCTCCGGAGGCCAGCAGCAGCGCGTGGCTATTGCCCGGGCACTGGTCAATGATCCGAAGATCCTGCTCTGCGATGAACCGACCGGAAATCTTGACCGAAAGACCGGGTTCCAGATTATGGATATTCTGTGTGGTCTTCACAGCGAAGGAAAGACAGTCATCATTGTCACCCATGATCCGAAGATCGCGGAATATGCAGACCGGACAATCACCCTTGAAGACGGGAGGATAGCAGCATGAAAGATATTTTCTTTGATCTCTCCGTCAGGAGCGTCAGACTGAATCTCATGCGTTCTATCCTGGCCTCGATTGGCATCGTGATCGGAGTTGTCGCGATCTCTTCAATGGGGATGCTGGGGACCAATATGCAGCTCCAGGTAAAGGACCAGCTCTCTGCGGGTGCAGATACGATCGTCATCACCGCAGATGCGGTCCGGATGGGCCCAACGGGATCCAGTTCCTCCTCCTCATCAACAGCAACGGGGATAACAAAAACGCAGTTTAATAAGATCAAACTTGCTGCGGGATTGACGAGTAAGCTGGTCCCGGTATATGCGACAAACACCCAGTTCACGCTGGCATCTACTCCCGGCAGGAGCACGGTTTACGGGCTCAATCCGGACGACATTACAAAGTTCCTCACGATCTCGAACGGGACAAATATTGCCGGCATAAATGATGCCATTGTGGGATCCACCTTCGCCACCAACTTCAATTTAAAGATTGGCAACAGGATCAGGATCGGGAAAGAGACCGATGCGTCCCGTCCGGTGCTCAGGATTGTCGGGATCCTCGCACCGCGGGGGATGTCATCGGATAACGTGAATACCGATAATGCGATCATCGTGTCCGATGACTGGTATACAAACCAGTACGGCGGAAAGGACATATACAGGCAAGTGAACGTGATTGTCAAGGATATTAACACAATTCCTGATGTGAAAACTGCTATCGACACGAAATTGAACACCGATAAAAAAACACCGGTAGTAAGGATTTCGGATGCCAGTTCACGGCTTTCCGGCATCACGTCCTCCCTGTCATCGATAACTACCTTTATCTTAGCGATCGGTGGCATCTCGCTCCTGGTCGCTGCCACGAGCATCTTCAACGTGATGATGATGTCGGTGAATGAACGGATTCAGGAAATCGGGATCCTTCTCTCCATCGGTACCGAGAAAGGGGAAGTGCGCAGGATGTTCCTGTACGAAGCGGTCATTCTGGGGATACTGGGTGCAGGTGTTGGGGGAATAAGCAGCCTCATCATCGGATATTCGGTCGTGAGTTACATGATCGGCACTACGAAGTACTTCTTCCTCCCCGAAAGTATCATGTATATCCCCATGGGTATGGCGATTGGTCTTATGGTCTGTATCCTATCCGGCCTGTACCCTGCCTGGAAGGCATCCAACATGGACCCAATAGATGCATTGAGGTCGGAGTAAATCCCTTTTTTAATAACGATAGCCATGACGGGGCAACAAAATCGCGCTGTAAGGTAAATCTCACAGCCTTGCGATGAGTGATGCCTGACGTGGCAAAACGCTCGGTAACGTTTTTCGTACCAACCGGAATATTGTTTTATCACCCTGCAAACAGGCAATCCGACAACATCCTCCAAGGCAGGATAGGTAACGGAGACTGGCACGATACCCAGTTGACGCGGGATGAGAGGTTACTTTTTAAAAAAATGGGGATGCCGGAATGAAAAAAGCATGAACGTGGAACAGAATGAAAATCCTTATCGCTTCTTTGATCTCTTCTTCTTTGGCTCATCTTTTGCCATGGACATGAGATCGATGATGTAACTGCCTTCTTTTCCCACGCTCACGATCCGCTCATCGCTTTTGGCCATCTTCTCTAAATTGAGCTCATAGGAGCCGGGTGAAACAATCCGGATCGTCTCAACCCGGTCATACATCTCCACTTCCTTTTTCCGGGTTGTGGGCTGCTCGACAATCTCAAGCACCACTTCATGAGACTCATCTGCGATCTCTTCGATGGACTTCTCTTCGAGCACATCCTTGTTGATCTCTGCTTCTTTAACGTAGAGGAACTTCTTGCCGCCGCAGCTCGCGCACCCTCTTAAGATCTCAGTTGACCCGTCCTTGTATTCCCGCCCGCATTTCGTACACTTGTGCGGCATCCACTTCACCCGAAGTATTCGAGCATGGTTTCGTAGAGATCCTCAACGTTCCTGCCTTCAAGACCGGATATGGCGACAACCGGGTGCTGGGGGAACGCGCTGCGGATACGTGCCGGTGCTGCATCGGGCAGATCGATCTTGTTTGCTACGATGATGACGGGCAGGTTCCTGCTCTCGATGATCCCGATCATCATGATGTTCACCTGCATGAACGGATCGAGCGTTGAGTCGAGCATATAGATCACACCATCGATATCCTCGCGCAGCCAGTGCATGGCTTCAGCAACACCCTCGGTGGCTTCACGGGCGCGGATGATCGCTTCATCCTTCTCCATACCGAACTCTAAAAATTCGTGGTAATCGATCTTTGTAGTGACACCCGGCGTATCCACGATATCCATTGTTACCGTGCTGCCGTTTGCACCTGAAATAATGATATCTTCTTTCTTTCGTGCCCTGCGGGTCTCGTGGGGGATCTCGCTCACCGGACCAACCGCATCGCCGGTCCAGTCCCGGGCAATGCGGTTTGCCAGTGTGGTCTTTCCCGCATTGGGGGGGCCGTAGATGCCGATCCGGGTCTTTTTCTTCTTGAAAAATGAGTTGAGGAAATTGGAAAATTTCTTCTTTGCCGTACCAAACGTCTGAAAAAATATTTTCACTCTGCACCTCGTTGGCTACGCATCGTACTTGTGTACAAATAATTCACCATGATTCGTTAGTAGTGTATAGAATACGCAGTTTATTAGGTTTCTCGTATTTTGCAGGTGCAGGGTCACCGTAGGATCTTCTGAACCCTTGGTGCTGACCTCTCCTCCTGTTACTGCCGTGCATTGTTGTCTGCCCCTGCCAAATTGTATTTATACAAGGGAATGGGAGTATGCTAATTGTAAAACATCAGAACAAAAGCGCACCCATGGAGGTGACTCATGAAAAAGACAACCGACGCAATCCGGTTTGAAACCCGCGTCCCCATCGGGGAAGTGATGACACGCAATCCGACTATGATAGACATTACTGCCACGGTAGCAAAGGCTGCCAAGGTGATGTGCCAGGAAGGAGTCGGGAGCGTAATCATCCTCGATCATAACAAGCCTATCGGCATTGTTACCGAGGAAGACATCAACTGCAAGGTGGTGGCAAAGGATCTCAAACCAAGCAAAGTACACGTGAATGAAATCATGAGCACGCCACTCATTACGGTGAGTGCGGATAAAACATCCGGCGATGCCGCCCATATGATGGTGAAGCATAAGGTAAGGAGACTCCCCGTTATGGATGAACACCACAAGGTGATAGGTATTGTTACCGTCCGGGATCTCCTTACCGTATCAACCGAACTCAATGATCTGTTGGAAGATCTCATCGTGATCAACCGGGAAGAGATCATCGAGCAGGGCATGTGCGATCGCTGCAGCCAGATGTCTGATGACCTTAAGCGGGTGGATAGTGTTATGGTCTGTCCACGCTGCCGTGAAGAGGACAACATCACATGAAAACAGCACAGGATTTCATCTTAGAGATTCCTGTGCTGAAAAACAATGACCAGATAACAAAGGCACGGCAGATCTTAAGAGATGGCCGCTTCCGAGAAATTTATGTCGTAAACGCAAAGAAAATCCTCATCGGCTATATTGACTTAACAGACGGGTTGCGGGTGACTGCAACAAAGTCAAATGTGACGGTTGAGGGATTTGTTAAGGATGCACCGATGGCAAATCCAGAAGACTCAATCGAACAGGTGGCAAAAAAAATGCGAAACTTCCATACGGATAGTGCTGCGGTAGTTGATGCAACGCGCCACATACTGGGAGGAATTCTTCTTTCGAATCTCTTTCCGGTCATCATCTCGCGCAATGAACTGCACGGAACGGTTGCCTCACGCATGAACGGGAATGTGGTAGCAGCAAATCCTGCTGATGAACTCCAGAAAATCCAGTCATTGATCATCGAGAGCGGATTCTCTGCATTCCCGGTTATCAGTAAGAAGCGGCTCGTTGGGATCATCTCAAGGCGTGACCTGATCAGTACCAAGCGGGTGCGGTCAGAAAGCGGACAGCATGCCCATACAATGATTACGGATGTGATGACGCATGATGTGGTCACGATCACTCCCGATGAGCCGGTAAGTTACGCGGCAGAACTGCTGGTAAAACATGACATCAGCCGCCTTCCCGTTCTTGAAGGGGAGACACTTGTCGGTATCGTTGACCGGCACGACATCCTTGCTGCACTTGCGTAAACGGCGCTTTTCATCAGCAGGATCAAAAAGCGGACAGGATAGATCTGGAAAATTTTAGACCAGGAATAATTAAGACAGTGGGTCTTTTTGACCCGCACGAGGTGAGAATGCACCAGAACGATCGGGGCATCAAACAGGGCGACCGGCTCTTGAAGATGCAGGGAAAACTCGACCGCGGACCGGTTGAGTTTAAAACACATATTGCAGAGCAGGAAGGCGAGATCATGGCGATCGCAACCCGCGACGTCATTTCAGTACCCCCTACTACGAGTATTATCGCGGCAGTGGAGCAGATGACAAAGTGTGGCTTTCGGAGGCTTCCCGTTACGGATGCCGGTACAAAGAAGCTGAGGGGAATCGTCACTTCCGGCGATGTGATCAATTTCATGGGCGGGGGTGACAAGTACAAGCTCGTACAGGTTAAACATGGCGGTAACCTGCTCTCGGCGGTCAATGAGAATGTCCGCACCATTATGACGCAGCAGACAGTCACTCTCAAGCACGATGCAACCATCCGCGATGCGGTTAAAGAGATTGTTGAAAAAAAGATCGGAGGACTTCCGATTGTTGATCATGACGGGGTGCTTGAGGGGATTGTGACCGAACGGGATGTGATGCGGGTGCTTGGGGCACAGCAGAGTTCTCTCAATGTCGAAGATGTGATGAGTTCATCCCTGCGGGTGATTGCTCCGGACTGCCCGATAGAAACGGCTGCCCGGGAGATGACGAAGTGCCGGTTCCGCCGGTTACCGGTAGTGAGCGACGATGTGGTGTATGGGATCGTCACGGCAACCGATCTGATGTGCTATCTTGGCAGCAGGGAAGTCTTCTCGCGACTGACTACCGGGAATGTATCTGAAGTGATGGGACTGCCCGTACGGACCCTTATAGCAGGGAATCTCTACACAACAACACCGGACCGGAGCATCAACGAGGCAGCCCGCGAGATGCTCGAAAAGAACATCGGGGCACTGCCGGTGATTGAAGACTCCCGCCTGATAGGACTCGTTACGGAATTCGATCTGGTCCGGGCATTTGCGAGGGGATGATTGCCATGTTCGCGCGTGACATAATGACCGCACCGGTCTTTTTTATCTCTCCGGACGCAACCGTAGCCCATGCCCGCAACCTGATGGTGAGGCACAAGATCTCACGCATTCTGGTTATGGAAGATCAGAAACTGACAGGAATTCTTACAAAAAAGGATATTGCCTATCGCTTAAAGCAGGGCGAACCGGCATGGAGGCGGCGCCCGCTCGACCGGATCCCGGTGGGGGCGCTTGCCACAGAAAACCCCGTGACTATCGATCCCGGTTTGGGGATCAAAAAGATTGCAAAGCTGTTTGCAGAGAAAAATATCAGCAGCGTCCCGGTGGTTGAAGGTGGATCCGTTGTGGGGATCATCACCAAGACCGATCTGATGAAATCTGTCTCTGTCCGGGGCCTGAGCCTCCCGGTCCGGGACGTGATGGAGGATGTGGTGACGGTCAACCGCTACCATTCGCTCGATCATGTGATCAGCGTGATGCGTGAGCGCAATGACAAGGTGCTGGTGATGGATGATGATGGCGAGCCTGCCGGAATTATCACAGAAACAAACCTTGCATTCTATGAAGATGAGCCAAAGATATCAGGTGTGGTTGGAAAAGACGTAGCGATAATGAGACGTGAAAAGGCGGACGGGGCACGGGGCACAATCTCGCTCATGGTCGCTTCGGTTGTTGCACAAGACGTGATGACAAGTCCAGTTATTACGGTGCCTGCAACAACCCTGCTCCCCGAAGCTATTGCACTGATGGACAGACATCATGTCAACAGCCTTGTTGTCATGGAGAACAGCACGATTTCCGGAATTATAAAACGCGATGATATCATAAAGGAAGTGGCGAAATGACAAAAGAAGTTTTTATCAAAGATGTAATGGTAAAACCGACTACCATAGCCAAATCGGCAAAGATCACTGAAGCACTCGATAAGATGCTCTCAGAAGGCATCGACCCTCTGATAGCGGTTCATAATAACTCTGTGATCGGCACCGTGTCAAGACAGGCAATCGCTGAGAAGCTGGGGAGCAAACAGAATGCCGATCTCGCCCCTGCTGCCATTCATGTAGCCAGTGTAGTTGAGGAGGACTTCACCAGCGTCTATCCGGATGAGAGCATCAACATACTCATCCCGCTGCTCCAGCGCTACAAGCTGGTGGTGGTGTATGACGGGGAACACAACCTCATCGGTCAGGTAGGCGCCGTTGATCTGCTCAAAAAGGTCAAGCCTCAGAACAGCATGGATGAGGTGATAGAAAAGGCAGTCACCATCGAAGCAAACGAACGGGTTGTGCACCTTAGGCGCCGGATGCTCGACGACAACATCACCCGGTTTATTGTCACCGAGCACGAGAAGTTCACCGGTATCGTGACAGAAACGGATGTGGCTATAGCGATGCGTAAGTTCCGCGAATCGGTTGGCGACAAGCACCAGGATCACCGGATCCGGAACCTTCTTGTTAAGGATATCATGAGCGCACCGCTCCTGTCGGTGGAACGCACAGCGTCGGTTTCCGGAGTTATCGATACGATGGTAAAGAAGAATATCAGTTCGATTGCGGTGATGGACAAGAGCAAGCTCTTCGGTATCATCACCCGCAGATCGCTTGTCAATGCGATGTAAGACGATCTGAAAAACAACTCTTTTTTTCTGCGTATTGCTGTGGTAGTGCATCAGACTGTGACAGAAGCTGACTCAGCCGGATCGCACGGTAATATATTCTCGTGAAAGATGCACATATGAGCAAGTCAAAAACCGTCACGCGTATGTAGTTCTCATGCCAATAAGCGTATCAGGAGATTTGGATAGATGGATGGCGTTCAGTTCCGGGTTATGACAAGGGAGGAAGTATCTACGGCAGTGGAGTGGGCTGCAACCGAGGGTTGGAATCCCGGGCTTGCTGATGCGGAGTGTTTTCATGCGGTCGATCCGGAAGGCTTCTTCTGTGCGGAAGCGGACGGGAGGATCGTGGGCACGATGTCAGTAGTCAACTACGATGACCGGTTCTCGTTTTACGGTTTCTTTGTTGTCGACCCGGGATACCGGGCCAGAGGGATTGGGATGCAGCTCTACCGGTTTGCGATGCGCCATGCTGGATCCCGGGTGGTTGGTTGTGATGGAGTTGTCGCGATGGTGGACAAATACCAGCAGAGCGGCGGCCTTTTCCTGCACTACAATAACGCACGGTATGAGGGTGTAGGCGGGGGATCGATGCCGGAAGGACTCTTACCTATCGGGGATGTCAACTTTGATGAGCTGGCATCCTATGACGCAGCGCACTTCCCAGCCCGCCGGGAACGGTTCCTCAGGTGCTGGATCGGGCAGAAGGGACATTACGGTCTGGCACAGATGGATAGCAACGGGAAGATTGCCGGGTACGGTGTGCGGAGGGTTTGCCAAAAGGGGCACAAGGTCGGTCCGCTCTTTGCCCGTGACCGGGCAACCGCTGAACGGATCCTCGATGGGCTCGTTTCTGGATTACACGATGAGCCGTTCTATCTCGATATCCCGGTCCCGAATACTGCCGCAGTCGCACTCGTTCAGGACCGGAAGATGACCCCGGTCTTTTTCACGGCCCGGCTCTATTCGACACTGGATCCTGTTCCCCTCCCGCTGGATGAGATCTTTGGTGTCACTTCATTTGAGCTGGGGTAGGCAAGGAATTGCAGAGCACGCCAGTTTATTCCCCGCCGGGCACAGGGTTCCCCATCTCCCCGCCCTTTCCGCCCGCCATCGAGCATACTTCAGGAACGTAAAACCGCTTCCCGCCACTCAGGGCTTTTCCGCAGAAGTCCCGGCAAGTGGCCGGCCGGGTCTCGTAGATCGCACAGCCCCACTTTCTTGTTCCGCTGCCATCGGGTTCCTCTTCTTTCAGGTGCCGACAAGGGGAGTCAGCAAGGAAATAACCGCCCTCTTCTTTGAGCCCGCGCTCGCGGAGATAATGCAGCTGGTGGGGTTTGCACTGCCAGACAAGAATGATGGGGAGCCAGCGGCAGCATTCGCCGCAGCGGTTGCAGGTGCCGGTTGCCGGGACGGGTTGAGAGGGTTTCATTGTAGTACCTCAGTGTGCCGGAATGACAAAACTTCCGGGTGGGGCTATTTGTGGTAAGGTTCACCCCTCATAATCCGGAACGCCCGGTACACCTGCTCCACAAGAAGCAGCCGGACGAGGGGGTGGGTGAACGTCATTTTTGAGAGCGAGAGCCGCAAGTCGCTCCGGGCAATGACGGCCGGAGAGAGACCAAGGTCCCCTCCGATCACAAACGCAAGCTGGTTCTGCCCGGAAAGTTCCCATTCCCGGAACGAGGCGGCCAGCTCCTCGCTCGACCAGCTGAGCCCTTTGACATCAAGAGCAATGAGAAATGAACCCTCCGGGATCGCAGCAAGGATGCGGTCACCTTCCTTCTCAAGGGCAATTCTTTCAACGGAGGGGGTGGCAGATGCCGGTCGCTTTTCTTCAGAGATTTCAACAATCTGCACCTTTGCGTAGGGGCGGAGGCGTTTTTCGTATTCTGCTATGCCGTCCTGCAGGTATTTTTCCTTGATTCTACCAACGGCTATGACACGGATCTGCATCCATCACCTGTGAATAACGTACTTGGCAGAATAAAGTACTTTAAACAACCGGTACCGGGCCTCATCGGGCACATGCCATAAAAAAAATTATCCGAAAATCTTTTTTGACTGCTCCAGTGCATCAACAGCAGGAAGCTTTTTCCCGGTAAGGAATTCGATACATGCTCCACCACCGGTTGAGATATGGGTGAAATCCTTATCGATGCCAAGTTTTTCTATCACCACAGCGGTGTGTCCCCCGCCTACTACTGAGAACTCAACCTTGGAAGCTGCCCTGAGCAATTCGTAGGTACCGGTGGCAAAGTCCACGTCTTCAAAAACACCGGCAGGACCGTTGAAGACCACGGTTCCTGCCTTTTTGATCTCCTGAACGAGGGTTGCAACTGCGTCCATGCCAAGATCTAATACGGGTGTATCATCCGGTATCTTATCTATCGCGTACTCGACCCGGCGGCTATCCTGCCGGACAGCCACCGATTCGGGCATCACGACCCGGTCGCGGTAACGGAGAAGTATCTCTTTTGCCTTTTCGATCTCCGGCTGGTATTTGAGCTGGGCGATCAACTGTGTGGAGGGTTTGCCGATATCATGACCGGCAGCGATTAAAAAGACATTGGCCACCACCCCAATGACGATGACCTGATCGGCGATACCATTGTCGAGCACATGTCGGGCAACATCAATGGAGTCGTCCACCTTGGTACCGCCAAGTACCATGCAGACCGGGCGGGGGGCTCCGGAAAAGACTTTTGAGAGGGTGAAGACTTCCTTTTCCATGAGAAGTCCCCCCGCTGAACGCATAACAAGAGGAAGGCCTACAACCGTAGGTTGCGAACGGTGAGCAGTCCCAAACGCATCATTGACAAAGACATCTGCCATTGCAGAGAGCTTCTTAACCAGATGCGTCTTTTTGGCTTCTTCAGGTTTTAAAGTCAGGTTCTCCTCTGCATTGAACCTGACATTTTCAAGCATCAGCACTTCGCCAACCTTCATCGAGTGCACGGATTCCCGGGCATGACGGCCGAAGATGCTGTCCACATAAGTAACCGGTTTTCCGAGCAGGTGTTCGAGCTTCTCCGCATGGGCTTCCAAGGGAGTGAAATCTTTCTTTCCGGGCCTGCTCTGGTGCGTGACGATGACGACACGACTGTTTGAAAGGGCACGAATGGTGGGAAGATGCTCCCGGAAACGTTTGTCATCTAAAATAAGATTGGAGGTGGGATCGATTGGAGAGTTAAGATCGAGCCGGAGGAGCACGGTCTTTCCCTCACATCCCAATTCCCTGATGGTTCCAATCGGCATTATTACCTCATGAAAAATTATGCAGTGTTCCGGGATTTGATCTTTTTCATCCGGAAGAGTTCTTCTCTCTCCATCTCATCGAGACGCATCTTGATGAAGTCCCGTGCTGCGGTGAGTTCAGGTATAACCTTGTACTCCAGTGCATTGACACGGCGTTTGGTCTTTTCAATCTCATCGAGCAGGCGCTTCATCGTGGTCTCGATCTCAGCACTCTCGATGATCGATTCTACGAGATCTTCAAACGCTGATGCCGTCTCATCAATCACAGTAGAGGTGCCAAGCACCCCATAACCGCGATCGACCAGACTCTTCTTGACCTTGGATGATTCGATCTGCGGGACGACGACGCCCATGATGTTCTTGCTTTTCAAGGTGATCTCAGGTACTTCTTTGACCGAGAAGGCAGCGGATTTCACACCGATTGCACCTTCAACCGTGTTTGCCACTGCCATCATCTCGACTGCTTTTGCGTACTTACTGAGGAGATCGCCCCGGGTGTCCTTTGCATTTTTTAAGATCTTGAAAAATTCAAGTATCAGTCCATCGCGCTTCATTTTAAGGATCTTATAGCCACGCTCCGAGAGCTGGATCTTCCGCTTTAAGTTGATCAGTTCGGAACGGGTTGGCTTGATATCGCGCAGGGCCATTGTGCTTCTTACTCCTTCTTTGCACCAGTGCGGAATTTCGGGTGGTACTTGTTGATGGTATCGCGGTCGATACGGGTCAGCTGTTCAACCGGTAATGTCGCGAGCAGGTCCCAGCCGAGATTTAAGGTATCCTCAATCGTCCGGTCCTCATCTAATCCCTGGCGGACAAACCGGTTCTCGAACAGGTCGGCGAACTCTAATAGCAACCGGTCACGCTCGGACAGGGCATCCTTACCAACGATAGCAACAAGGCCCCTGAGATCGTTACCTTCTGCGTACCCGGCGTACATCTGGTCGGAGACCTTCTTGTGGTCTTCACGGGTTTTTCCTTTCCCGATACCAAGATTCATCAGACGGGATAGTGATGGAAGCACGTTGATGGGCGGGTAGATACCCTTACGGTGCAGATCACGGTTGACCACGATCTGGCCTTCCGTGATATATCCGGTCAGGTCAGGGATCGGATGGGTGATATCATCACCGGGCATGGTTAAGATCGGGATCTGGGTAACTGATCCTTTCAGGCCCTTGATCATACCGGCACGCTCATAGAGACAGGCGAGATCCGTGTACATGTATCCCGGGTAGCCACGGCGACCGGGCACTTCTTCACGGGCTGCACCAATCTGACGGAGCGCTTCACAGTAGTTGGTCATATCCGTTAAGATAACGAGCACATGCATACCGAGCTCAAAAGCAAGGTATTCTGCGGTTGTCAGGGCAAGACGCGGCGTGATGATTCGCTCTACTGCAGGGTCATCTGCAAGGTTTAAGAACACCACTGCACGTTCAAGAGCACCGGTGCGCTCGAAATCCTGCATGAAGTGGTTGGCTTCTTCTTTTGTAATACCCATTGCAGCAAAGACTACGGCGAAACTCTCAGTCGAACCGGGCACTTTAGCCTGACGGGCGATCTGCAGTGCAACATTGTTGTGCGGAAGACCTGCCCCCGAGAAGATCGGAAGCTTCTGGCCACGGACAAGCGTGTTGGTACCATCTATGGTCGAGATACCGGTCTGGATGAAATCCGCCGGCATGCCACGGGCGTATGGGTTGATTGCAGCACCGGTGATGTCGAGACGCTTCTCCGGGACAATCTCCGGGCCACCGTCAATCGGCTTACCGCCACCCGACAGGATCCTGCCGAGCATGTCTCTGCCCACAGGCATCTTAATAGTTTCTCCAGTGAAACGAACCCCACTGTCCCTGCCGATACCGGCCGTGGTCTCAAAGATCTGGACAACGACCAGCTCATCGCTGGTGTCAAGTACCTGCCCGCGCTTGGTTGAACCATCGGCAAGTATGATATTGACAAGTTCTCCATACGCAATCGGTTCGGTCTTCTCTACAAAGACAAGCGGACCGGCAATTTTGCTGATCGTTCTGTATTCCTTCATGCTGCCGACCTCAGTACATTGAATTCATCATCCATCTGCTTCTCGATCTTTGCAAGCTCGGATTTGTAGTCCTTGATGAACTTGACCTGAGGCAGTTCGTTCTTGGCCTTGACCGTGTTGATCTGGGTGGGGCTGACACCGGCAATCTGTGCCGAGTACGCAAGATCGGCAAAGAGTTTGATTGCCTTCATCAGGTCGTACTGTTTCTTCATGTCACAGAACGTGTCGACTGCGTCGTACGCATTCTGCTGGAGGAAGATCTCACGGATCATACGGGCAACTTCGATCGTCACCTGTTCTGATTCGGGGAGAGCATCGGAACCAACCAACTGCACGATCTCCTGTAACTCAGCCTCTTTCTGTAAAACTTCCATGGCCCATGACCGGATCTTGTTCCAGTCGGGAGAAACTTCCTTGTCATAGTAGTCGTGGAGGCTTTCGAGATACAGCGAGTAGGAGTTCAGCCAGTTGATGGCCGGGAAGTGCCGGCGCTGGGAGAGCTTGGCGTCAAGCGCCCAGAAGACTTTGACAATACGCAGGGTGTTCTGGGTGACCGGCTCGGAGAAATCTCCGCCCGGAGGCGAGACTGCCCCAATGACTGTCACTGAACCACGGGCACCGTTTAAGGTCTTGACAAGGCCGGCACGCTCGTAGAACTCAGACAATCGTGCTGCAAGGTATGCCGGGTAGCCTTCTTCACCGGGCATCTCTTCTAAACGCGAGGAGATCTCACGCATGGCTTCTGCCCAGCGGGAGGTTGAGTCTGCCATCAAAGAGACATCGTATCCCATATCACGGAAGTATTCAGCAATGGTGATACCGGTGTACACCGATGCTTCACGGGCGGCGACAGGCATGTTCGAGGTGTTTGCGATGAGTACAGTCCTTTCCATCAGGGGCTTGCCGCTTTTCGGGTCTTCGAGGTGCGGGAATTCCGTAAGAACTTCCGTCATCTCGTTGCCGCGTTCACCGCAGCCGATGTAGACCACGATCTCGGCATCCGACCATTTGGCCAGCTGCTGCTGGGTAACTGTCTTGCCGCTCCCAAACGGTCCGGGAATTGCTGCGGTACCGCCTTTTGCAATCGGGAAGAGCCCATCAAGAATCCGCTGACCGGTGATCAGCGGAATCGTCGGGTTCATCTTCTCTTTTACCGGGCGGGGGACACGGACCGGCCAGCGCTGGATCATGGGGAATTCACGCCCGTCTTCGAGGATACAGATGATCTCGTCAATAGTGTAATCGCCGCTCCTGATAGTCTTTACAACACCCGGCTTTTCTTTCGGGGGCAGCATGACCTTATGGACGATGTTGGTCTCCTGCACTTCGCCAAGGATTGCGCCGGGCTCGACCGTGTCTCCGGCTTTTACGAGCGGCTTGAAGGTCCACTTCTTGTCGTGGGAAAGACCGGGCGCAGTTACACCACGCTCGATGAAATTGCCCATCTTGTCCACAAGTACGGCGAGGGGACGCTGGATACCATCATAGATACTGGTCAGCAGACCCGGACCGAGTTCAACTGCAAGCGAAAGGCCGGTATTCGTGACCGGTTCGCCGGGTCTGATACCGGAGGTATCTTCGTACACCTGGATGATAACGCTGTCACCTTGGATCTTGATGACCTCACCCATCAGCTCTTCTTTGCCGACCTTTACCACATCGTACATGTGGGCGTCAAGGTTGACTGCCGTTACGACAGGGCCGGCGATTCTTTTCAGAACCCCTTGTTTTAATTCCTTTGATTGTTTGGTTTTTACTTCCACAGATCAACACCCACCGATCTCTTTATTCTGTCTCTCATGGAAAGACCCCCTTCCTGCTCGGCACCGATCGCAATCACGGTCGGCTTGACAGAATTTTCCAGAGTCTCGCGAAGCCTGCGGGGTACTTTTTCCATGTCGCTGCTGTTGAGTACGAGAATCGCAACCTCGCCATCCTGCAGCACGCTGTTGATGTATTCATTACGTTTTTCATCATTCTCGGCTGCATACGTTTTACGGATACCCGCAAGCCTGAACCCGAGAATGAACTCACTGTTACCGATAACTGCGATCTCCATTTACACCACCAGGTATTCCGCTATCTTCTCTGAAGGAAGTTTTGATTCTTTTCCTCTGGCAAGCGCCCGGAGATTGAACACCTCGTACTTCTTCTTCTCGAGATAGACGAGAATCGGATGAATAGAGATGGGATTGCGCTTTGACATTCGCTCCATCTGGTCCAGCTGCACGCGGGTGAGCCTGCTCTCCACATCGTGGATCGCTTTTTCACTTCTCAGCTCGTCAAGAAGTGCAATGATTGACTTCTGGCGAACTTTTCCTTTGAGTGTGTCAATAAATTCATTCTGGTCCTTCATGGTATTTAAGGTAACAAAATCCGCTGCTGAAAGCGTGCCCCCCTGAATATACATGGACCGGGCATCTTCCTCAAAGGTATCTGCACGCAGCCGGAATAAGGTCTTGACATTCTTGATATCAATTTCAAGCCGGATGAAATCAAGGAATAGTTTTCCTCCTTTGATTCCACTCTCCGCTTCTGAGATTATCTCTGAGTAGAATTGTTTGTAGAGCTCGTTTTCCAGCTGTGAATAGGAGCCACTTTCCTTTGAGAGGGGGTATTCGCGTGCAAATACCTGCGGGTACATCCTGTACCCTTTAAGCATTTCCACAATCTTGTCTGAACTTTCCTCAGCTAAAAGACGATCCAGTGCAACCCTGTCAAGACTTCCTGCAGGTATGAGGATCTCCTTGATCTTGCCAGTCTTTGCACCCTGCAACCTGCCTTTTAGGATTGTGAGTACATTCTGGATATCCCAGCGACGGAGATATGCCCGGGTGAACTGCTTTAAGGTGCCCGGTGTGATCTCCTGAATTTTCTGGTACTCCTTTGCAAGGTTCCAGGAGAGTGCAACTTCAATCAGGTCGATCCCATTAAAAGTTGTACCCAGCTCATCGATCTCCTGCTTGTAGTCGGTTTCACCAATAAAACGGGTGATCTCGGGCAGGTTCATGTTGAGCATCCGCATATACTCCTCCCTTGGGAGCAGGGTTGTTTTTCTCACCCGCATCCTGGTACAAACATAAATGTACGGTGCTGCAACAAGCCTCATAACAGCCATGCATGTACCTCCTTATACGAACAGGATATCGGATGCATCTTTCAACCCGGATTCCCAGACCTTTGCAAGGAATGTGCGATAACTGTAATCAATCTGCAGCGCTGCTCCTTCACCTTCAATGAGAACCCCGCCATCGATGTTGACCGGGGCGCCCACCTTAAATCCCGCAAAATCCGGATTCTCGGCAATGATGGTCTTTGCTGCTGCCGCATCTCTGGCATTGCAGTAGACCTTTCCTTTCGAGATCTCCTTTTTAGCTTCGGTGAGGAGTTTTTTAATCGCTTCACGATGGAAGCTTTCAGGGAGTCCGGCAATCTCTTTTCTTGTCGCTTCGTAGACCTCGTCCAAAAGCGCCTTTTGCGAATTTAAGATCTCGCGTTTGCCAAGAAGGTTTGCTGCAGAGACGTCCTGACCAATGATATGAACGGTCTTTTTTTCAGACTCGGCCTCTGCGGCAATTTTGATCTCTTCGACCCGCTTTTGTGCAACCGCCAGGATTTTTTCAATGTCCTGCTTTGACTCTGCCTGGATCCTTGCGGCTTCGCTCCTGCCTTTATCCCTGATCTCTTCTACAACGGCTTCCAGTCCCATTGTCTGCTCCGTTTATACGAACAAGAGCAGGAGAGCGACAACCAGACCGAAGATGACGATGGTTTCCGGAATGACAGTGAATAGTAGTGCAAGACCGAATATATCCTTATTTTCGGCGGTTGCGCCAACTGCGGCAGAACCAATAGCCATCTCTGCAACACCTGCACCGATACCTGTAAGGCCGACTGCTAGACCTGCACCAAGTGCCTTCATTCCCATCTGCGATGCCTTGATCATTTCTATTGACATAACAACTTCTGCTGCCATAATTTAGTCCTCCGTAAATCTTCTTTTCATTCCGAATGGAACGTACTTAACGCCTCCACCTTTATAGAATTTGGTGAAGAATTCGACATAATGCAACCTGATCGAGTGGAGTCCTCCACCAAGTATACCTAAGACTGTGTTGAGTGCATGCCCTAAAAGGAACACAACCAGTCCGGCAATGATAATGAAAATACTGAAAATTGAAAAATTTTCCAACTGGGGTTGAATGAACATCCCAATGGATATGAAATTCACAACCATCGCGATAGCTACCGAAGAGAAACCGACCGCAACAATACGGGCATACGATAAAACATGTGAGATGATTGTAGGAATTTCAACAACTTCAAGCATTGAGTCACGTGCGATCAACAGAATACCCAGAACCGCAAAAACTGCCCCTGCAACTCCCCCGATATTAACTATCGATACTACCGAAGGAAGCCCGGTTAAGTTTGGCATGAGAGGCAAGGCGGCAATCGACCAGATTGCAATCAGGACACCCCACATGACCGCAAGCCAGCCGAAATTTGCCAACATTGCCTTGGTCCGGTGTGCACCATGGTCCTGGCGTGAATGGTTGATAATGCCAAGGATACGCCCGAGCGTGATATGCAAAATGCCGATCCAGATTGACAGGATCATCAGTTCCGGAATCATCGGGCCATGACTCCCTTCCTCAACCATAAGGTGGCGGGAGGGCATGATCGGTGGCAGTCCCGGAATTGCAAAACCAAGAAACTCACTGAAGAGCAGGCCAAAGATAATAGTCGATATGCTTGCATTCCTGAGCACAGCAAGCAGATGCCCGGCTTCTTCACCCTTTAAGAATTTCCTGAGTCCCAGTGCCATCGCAAGGAGAATCAACCCGTAACCTACATCCCCGAGAATCAACCCAAAGAAGAGGGGAAATACGATCGATACCATCAGTGTCGGATCAAGCTCAGTATATTTTGGCCGGCTGTAAACATCCATGAGCACCTGCGTGGGTTTTGCAAATGACGGATTGTTATACTCGACCGGGACGCAGTCATGTTCAAAGTCGATCGGCAACACGGTGACATAGATCTTTCCACCGGTGGCTTTGACAAGAGCATCGGTTACCGCGTCAACACGATCAGATGGTACCCAGCCTTCTGCAACGAACGTCTGTTTTGTAGTTGCAAACCGCAGCGGGGCTTCGGTCTGCTCCACTTCAGCCTTTAAAAATTCCTCGCAGGCAACCAGAAACCCGCTGTGTTTTGTCCGGACGGCTTCAAGTTTCTTTTGGATCTCTTCGATCTCCATCTTCATGGTGGAGATCTCAGCGGCATAATAATCAATCCGTGCCTGCGGAACCCCTGACTCTTCAGGGATCTGTACTGGCTGGAATGCCGCCTCCTGCAATACCCGTTCAACCTCACTGCGCTGATCGACAGGGGCGACGATGACGATGAAATTCCTGTCTTTTCCCGGTGAATACGACATTTCGCAGGGCACAGAGAGTTTTACTTCACGTGCAACATAACCGGCGACCGCAGTAAAACCCGAATATCCACGGTACAGATCCATATCCACCGGTACGGTAAGAAACGGTCTGATCTCGGCAATTTTCTGCTCGTTCTCTTTTACCCGGGTATCCAGCAGTGAGCGCCTGACCGTAAGATCTTCAACTTCTTTTTCAAGAAGCGGGAGTTCGCGTTCAATTCTGGATTTCAATTCTCTACTGGTACAGGTCTTTGCTGAATCAATATCATCTCCATGGATAGAGGTGGCATTTTCTATTGCCCGTATCTTGACGAGATCAACAGAGGCTTCGCCTGCTCCTGAAAGAGGCGTGCCGATCTTAAAGCCCTCGTAACCGACAGCCCCTGCTTCAACGAACTCCTCAATATGAAACAGGTGATGGCGATAGAGTTCCGCAACAACCGGGGCCATCCGGTCCCGGGATGCGACGATGAGCAACCGGCTCATCTGCTTAGGAGCTAACATGCAGCTGCTCCTTAAACCGCACAACCAGCAGCTGCACTGCTTTTGAAAGGTTCTTTTTTCCTTTCTCTTTCAATGCTTCTGCGCGCTGATTGCCACTTTTTATGATTTCAGCGTGCTTAAGTGCTGCCTGGTGACGTGCTTCTTCCAGTTTCAGCTTTTTGTATTGTTCAGCATTACTCTGCGCTTTTGCAACCAGATTATCTGATTCTAGCTCAGCCTGGGAATGTTTATGCTTCTTCTCTTCCTGGGCCTTGCTGATCACCGATTGGTACTCTTCTTCAGCTTTCTTGATGTCTTGTAGGACCTCAGTCTTCATCCAACCCTCCTCTCACGGCAGTACAATAATTGGTGAAAAAAGGAATATATGTATTGTTATTTACGATCGGGATTGTGCAGTCCGTACAAAAAACTTAAAAAAAATGGGAGATTTAAGAAAATTCAGTTTTAATCCGGCACTTCACCCTCTGGAGGTATACCCCCGCAGGAACCGGGAATATCTCTACTCCCTGCACGGTGCCTTTGAGGGTGATGCCACCAAGTTCGTCGCTCGAACAGATCAGGTGCTGTTCGGGGTGTGTGCCCCGCTGAATCGAGCAATTTGTAGAAATCTCAGGTGCAACGGATACTACATAGGAGATCCGTTTTGATCCCGGGTGGCCTTTTTTAAGAACGAGAAGTGGCATATGATATGCTCTCACGAGTTCAATGAGCATCATTGCCGGTTCAACTGCTCCACCTTCTGGAGCTGAAACCACCACAAGATCCCCGGGTTTTACTCCCTGAACATATTCATCAGCCGGAGTTTCTATACACAGGGCAAACTGTGTCCTGCTTTTTGCAACCAGTAAAAAAGAGTGCGTCCCTGAAATGAGCAGCAGCTCATCCTCAAGGGAAAAGATCATATTTCAGTCACTTCTTCTGACTGGCAGCTCGGACAGATGGGATTTTTCCCGATCCCCTTGAATCGCTCACTGCATTCATTGCACCGGTAATCTTTCGGCTTTAAACGATCCGGGGGAAGATCGATATCCATAGGCCCGCCAACACTACACATGTCCAGTTCACCTCACTACGAAATAACTCCTGCATTATTTAACTCTATCTGAAACGGATCTTTTTTTATGGCTCTGTTTTGCCCCTCATATAACGAGTACGATATTGAAGATAACCATTGTGATTATGATAAGGACACATGAGTGTTTTATCCCTGATTCAAGCGACACCTCACTCATCTGCCCGGCAATAATGCCGGAGAAGAGTGCCTGAATAAGACATGCATGATACAGGATCCGGTTGATGGTCTGGATCGGAATGGAACCAATACCCGACATTGCCCCGACCTGTGGGATACCTGTGGTCGTAATATTTGCCAGCACCGGGAGGAATTGGGTGGCCATTACTCCCACGACAAAGAGAAAGACAAAGAACGAAAGGTACACAATCGCCGTGTAAATAAACATCTCGATGAGGCGCTCTTTTTTGAGCACTTCAGTCATCTTCGCATCACCTGCGGCAATCGATAGCACTACAGAGATCTGTCCGCTCATCTCGCTTGCTTTGGTAATCAGTGTCACTGTCCGTGCAATTGATGGTGTGCTGACCCGTTCCTCAAACCGCATCAGGGCTTCGGTGAAGTTGGCCCCCCATTCCATATCCCGTTTGATCTTCCGTATTTCATAGCTCAGGAGCCCTAGGTTGGTATTTACCATGATGGCAATCGCCTGTGCGATGGTGAGTCCAACCTGGTTGATGCCCGCCATACGTTCAAGGAAGTCAGGCATGAGCGACTGGATCCCCATCACTTTCCGGGACCAGATCGCGTAAAAGATCGCATAGGGTACGAGCACAATGAGAAGTCCGATAACGATGTGATCATCAATGACTGATATGTAAAGTTCCTGACTTCTATAACGGGGAACGTTCAACAGTACGACCCCGATATATATGAGAGCAAGGGGCACTGTCACATAGAGGGTATGATCCACATTGGTCACAAAATTCTCAAACGGGTGCTTGAGATAATAGATTAAATCTCTAAGCTGGTCGTATTTTTTTATTTGTGCATACAGTTGCGTTTCGTCTTCCGTATTAACAATGGTCACTTCAGAAAAAGTGTGAAGCCACTTTACTTTTGTGTATCGCTCAGACTTTTCTGCCTTTATCGAGATGAGATCGAGCACAAGAATGAACACAACAGACCCGATGGGAATAATCGCATAGGTTAATATTGCCAGCTGGAGAACTGCGCTCCCGCCCATCATCCCCATAACAACCATAATGATTATTAAAAAAAGGGGACCTGCCACAAAAAGGGTCACATAAGATTCCGCAACAAGGGATAAGACGTTGAGAAACTGTTTTTGCTCTAATTTGGCTTCTTCCTGATATACCCTGACCCGCATGGAGAGAAAATCTGTCATGTCCCCTCCGCTTTCAATAATTGAGAGGAGATCTTCAAGAAAAATTTTTAGTTTTGCGGATGGGGTGGTATCAGACAAATGATGGATCGCGGTAACAACATCGTACCCAAAAAAATCTGCATCTCTTACGATCTGGCGAAACTCTAAAGCAACCTCACCATAAATACTCGCCCGATCAGAAAGCGATCGAAAGATTGTCATGAGCTGAGCACCCCCGCGTCTCATCGCATACATGTAAGCCACTGCATTGTGCAGAGTCAGATTAATCTTAATCGAGCGATTTTTCTTCTCCATTGCGGGTAAGCGAAGCATGAGAGAATAGCCAATGTATGCCCCGATAAAAAGTGCAACGATGATCAGGATGGCCAGCATATACTCTGAGGGATAAATAGAATTGAAAAAAACCGGTAACTGGAGATTAAAGACATTATAGATACCGATTTTCCCATTCGGTATCTGCAGGCCAAACAAAGAGATGATTAAGTACCCCATAAGGGCAAAGAAAACGCCAGCCACCAGTGTGATCCTGGCCGAACGCCAGAGATATTGATCGAGGGTCATGCCGAATCTGGCAGATATCAGATCTGAACGCAGTCCGTCATAATGCTGAGGGTTGCGCACTATCCATTTCCGGAGGTAGTTCCTGACAATCATTGAATTACCATACGAAGATCCGAGATATTGGCTATCACTTCTTTCGCATCGATACTATAGGCATGGAAGAGTGATGCAACCGAGACGTAATCCTTAATCCCCTGTTTTCTCATCTCTTCAAGGAGATTTTTCCGTGTTGCAATATCTGCCTCAAGCTGTTCACGAGTCCAGCCTCGTTTTTCTGCTATGTCCGTATAGATCTGGGAACGCCCGGTAAAATTGATCTTATCGTGTATGGGGTCATATACAAAGACATTGTTGACACGCATATTTCCTGATGATGGATCGATGCCGGCTATCTCGACAACCTCCTGAACGCGGCGGACACGCTCTGTTCCATGGAAAATTAATCCCTGTACGCTGATGATGTTGAGTGCCTGCACCATGTTTCTTGGTACATTCAACGGTTCACTCTCGAGACGGTGGATTGCTGCATCGACACCACCTGCATGCATGGTGGAAAACGTGGTGTGCCCGGTATTCATCGCCTGGAAAAGGGTCTGGGCTTCAGCACCCCGCACTTCTCCAACAAGGATGTACTCGGGTCGTTGTCGCATCGCTGCCCTCAACAGATCAAACATTGTGATCGCATTGCTGCCTTCAGAAAGGGCTTCGCGGGTAACGCTCGCGATCCAGTTATCATGAAACAAGGTGATCTCACGCGTGTCTTCAATGCTGACTACTTTTGCGATGGGAGGGATGAAGAGAGAGACTGCATTTAACGATGTGGTCTTCCCGGATGCCGTTCCACCGATAAAAAGCAGGCTTTTATTGTTCTCAATGGCCATCCAGAAGTAGGCGAGTACATCTGCATTGAATGTTCCAATCTCAATAAGTTCAACAGGAGAGAACGGTTCTTCCCTGAATTTACGTATTGTAAACGATGTCCCCCGCGTAGTCACTTCAGAGCCAAACGTCAACTGGAGACGCGAGCCATCAGGAAGTGTTGCATCGATTATAGGAGAACCACTGGAGATGTGTTTTCCCGAACGCTGGGCAAGGGTGATGGCAAGCGAGTTGAGAATATCGGGTTCAAAGGCGATATTTGTCCGGATGTTCCGGTAGTGCCGGTGATAGAGGAAGATCGGAACTTTATTACCATCACAGGAGATATCTTCAAGATTGGGATCCTTCATCAGGGGGTCAATACGCGACCAGCCTAAAAAGTTCCGAACTAAAAAATACTGGATCTTATGACGGGCAGAGCGTGTAAGCGTAATGCCATAATCATTGAAAAGTTCATTCATCTTTTCAAGTAAGACCAGCTTGCGATCTTTTTTGATCTCCTTTGAAGAGAGGATCAGAACACACCGCAGATCTTCATAAAGTCGTTCTAAAAGTTCATATTCAAAATCGGACAGGGATGGTTCGAACAGGAGGTACTCCTGCTGGTTGGTTTTTTTATTCAGGGCAATAATGATGAGCGAACACCCGTTTGTAACCCAATACTGGTCGATCTGCTCATACGTATCATCCACATTCGCTTCTACAAGAGTACCGTCCCGCTCAAAGTCGTATTCGTCTACAACCGGATTTCTAATCCCTTTCAGCAGATGAAAATAGTGGAGAAATCCTGCAACGGGTTTTTTTACTTTAGGTCCGGGAGTTTTCTTTTCATCACCGCCGCCAACGGTTTTTTCTGGTTCAGCGGGTGGCTCAGCTGGTTCCTGTGCCCCTTTATCCGACTTATTTTTTTTAAGCGAGTTTAAGAATTCAGAGATCTGCATACTGCACAAGCTCCCCATCCGAAAAATTATATGTTCCCGAGCTATAATTCGGGAGATCATTCTATATAATTATGTGTCATTCCGGGAAATTCGGGGGTGTTTACCGTTATTCCCGCAGGTGAGTTGATCATTTTTTTAGCTAACAGATATATTTATAATACTATCCATGAGAGTTTCTGTGAAGGAAAATTCTTTGTTAATAATGGGGTTTTATGCAGGAATTTGCCAATAAAAAAATGCCAACCGGGATTTCATCTCTCGACCCGATTCTTGACGGGGGGGTCCCACCGGGTTCTGTCATCCTTTTCCTTGGGGATCTCGGAGCGGGCAGCTACGAGTTTGTGTACAGTTCGATGATAAATCTGCTGGATGCAAAAAATCGTGATGAATTAAAGGATAAGGCCTCTCCAAAAGAGCTCCGGTATATCACCTTTACCAGGCTCAAGGATGATGTGAGGCAGGAGATCGTCAATTCGCTGCATGTTGAAAATGTGAGCCAGCTTGTGGATTCAATACAGTTCGATGATCTCTCTGAACTCTATTTTGACAGGAGTGTTGTTCCGGATGAGTGGTACAGCCACAGTGATATTATTACAAGAATGCAAAAGCGGTCCGGTCATGAAAATGTCTTTGTCCAGCTCTCAAACGTGATCAATACCGCACAACCACAAAGTCTGATCATTATGGATTCCATCACCGATATTGCAACACAATCCAATAATCCCAGCAGCTGGTCCAACCTTACCGGTGTTTTAAGGGGTTTGCAACGGGTGTCAAAACAGCGGGGTCTTACCTGTTACCTGCTGCTCACCCAGGGCATCCTTAATTCAGCTCAGGAGAAAGAACTCTCAGACATTGCAGATGCTGTGATGCTCTTCAAATGGGAAGAGAGCTCCGGTTCACGCAGGCAGCGAGTAATGTATTTTGAAAAGTTCAGGGGGGTTATGTCCCACCTTGAGGAGCAGGATCTGGTGAAATTTTCTGTCCGCATTTCAACAACAAGTGGTTTTGAAGTGAGCAATATCCGGATGATTATATGATTGCCGAACGAGTTAAGGTGGGAATACTGGGTCTTGACGATATGCTGGGTGGGGGATTGATCCCCGGTAGCATCTGTGCAATTATTGGCACTTACGGTACTGGTAAAACAACCTTTTCCCTTCAGTTTGTCTGGGACGGGCTTACACGGGGAGAGCGTGTCATCTACATAAGTCTTGAGGAACGCGAAGAAAGAATCTACACCTACATGAAACAAAAAGGGTGGGACATTACGCCATTTTTGAATAAAGCTCTTTATGTTATCAAGCTCGATCCCACGGACTTCAATGTAGCCAACAACCGGATCAAAAATGAACTCCCAAAACTAATCGAAGAAGTGAAGGCCAGCAGGGTGGTTATCGATCCGATCTCCCTCTTTGAAGACTTATTCGATAATGACTCTGAACGAAGGCAGGAGATGTACCGGTTTATCGAAGGGCTCCGCGACCGGAACTGCACGATCATGATGACTTCAGAAACCAACCGGGACAATGTGTTTTCCAGCCGTCACGGGCTGATCGAGTACCTGTCCGATACGGTGATACTGCTCCGGTATGTCCGCCCCTCTGATCTGACAGATGTGCACCTTGCGCTCGAAGTGGTAAAGATGCGGATGTCTGCCCATTCCCGTGAGATCAAGCCGTACGAGATCGAACAGGATCAGGTCATGGTCTATTCAGAAGCAAATGTGTTCTGA
>SESA01000411.1_pt1 | contig 28211 bp, 22 predicted proteins | sample 3171451 | NCBI WGS metagenome assembly SESA01 (sample SAMN06051862, study PRJNA518727) | freshwater metagenome | biome: subpolar coniferous forest; feature: holomictic lake; material: water; isolation source: holomictic Lake 227, 8 m depth | place: Canada: near Kenora, Ontario | collected...
AAGTAAACCTCGGCCACCGCAATGCAAGGGTCGAATTGCTGAACAGAAACGGCAGCAAGGTCCAGCTCGATATCGACGGGAGGAAGTACGAGAGCGATATTGTCATGGTCGAAAAAGGGGTATATTCTATCCTCCATAACGGGCATTCCTATAATATCGAACTTATAGAGGGAGAAACCAGCAAAAAATACATTGTTAACACCTTTGCAAAAACCTTCAATCTTGAGATCGTGGATGCTGAGTCAAAATACATCAGCAGCAGGAATCAGGGCATGGAAGTTGAAGAGGAGAATTTTGTTTCTTCACCCATGCCTGGCAAAGTTGTTAAAATCCCGGTGAAAGTAGGGGATAAGGTTGACGCCGGACAAACACTGATTGTCGTTGAAGCTATGAAAATGCAAAGTGAATTCAAGGCAAGTCATGATAAAACCGTACTTGAAATACTTGTAAAAGAGGGAGACACAGTAAATGCTCATCAGCTCATGATGAAACTCGAGTAATGACGTGAAAAGCGCCACTTGTCACGTGTCGCAAAGCAAGTATCACGAAAAATAAAAGAGATGATAACATTGGACGAAAAACTGAAAGAATTCGAATGCCGCAACCAGGCAGCTGAGCTGGGAGGTGGTAAGGAAAGGATCGAAAAACTTCATAAATCGGGCCGGCTCACTGCACGCGAAAGAGTGAACCTGCTCCTTGACCCGAATACCTTCGTTGAGATGGACAAGCTGGTCATGCACCGCTGTCACGATTTCGGAATGTCGAAGAACAAGATCCCGGGTGATGGAATGGTTACAGGCTACGGCAAAGTCGATGGCCGTCTGACCTTTGTTTTCGCACAGGATTTTACCGTATTCGGAGGTACCATGAGCAGGGCCAATGCCGAAAAGGTGGTCAAGATCATGGACATGGCCATGAGCATGGGAGCTCCTCTGATTGGACTCAACGACTCAGGTGGCGCACGTATCCAGGAGGGTGTTGAAAGCCTTGCCGGGTATGCCGATATCTTTTACCGTAATGTACAGGCTTCGGGCGTGATCCCCCAGATCTCGGCCATCATGGGACCCTGCGCCGGTGGCGCTGTATACTCCCCTGCCATGACCGACTTCATTTTCATGGTGAAGGAGAGCAGTTATATGTTTGTCACAGGCCCTGAAGTCATCAAAACAGTCACCCACGAGGAAGTCACCATGGACGAACTTGGTGGAGCAATGACCCATAACTCAAGAAGCGGCGTGGCACATTTTGCCGCTGAAAACGATGAACAAGTCATCATGATGATCAGGGAACTGCTCAGCTTCCTGCCTTCAAACAACATGGCCGATCCTCCCACCCGGCCCTGTACCGATGACGTGATGAGGCAGGATGAAAAACTCCAGGAAATTGTCCCTGCAGATCCCAACAAACCATACGATATCAAAGATATCATAACCACCGTTGTCGACGACCATAACTTTTTCGAGGTCCAGCCGCATTTTGCAGGTAATATTATCGTCGGATTTGCGCGCCTCGCAGGCAAACCGGTTGGAATTGTGGCAAACCAGCCGGCTTATCTGGCAGGTGTGCTCGACATCAATTCCTCGCTCAAAGGCGCCAGGTTCGTAAGATTCTGCGATGCCTTCAACATCCCGCTCATCACATTTGAAGATGTCCCCGGTTTCCTCCCCGGAACCAACCAGGAATTCGGAGGGATCATCAAGCACGGAGCCAAGCTGCTTTACGCCTTCTGCGAAGCCACTGTTCCAAAGATCACCGTTATTACCCGCAAAGCATACGGAGGCGCATACTGCGTAATGTCGAGCAAACATATCGGAGGCGATGTTAATTATGCATATCCCACTGCCGAGATCGCCGTGATGGGCCCCGAAGGCGCGGTGAATATCATACATAAAGGCAAACTTGGCGAAACCGAGAGAGCTGAAGCAGTCGACAACTACCGCAAAACCTTCGCCAATCCTTACAAAGCTGCCGAACTTGGCTATATTGACGAGATCATCCATCCGAAGCAGACCCGCATGAAACTTATCCAGGCCCTTGAACTCACCCAGAACAAGAGCAAACAGAATCCCCCCAAGAAGCACGGGAATATTCCGTTGTGATTAGGGATTAGGGATTAGGGATTAGTAATACCTTAAACACCAACCCCCAACCCCCCAACTTCCAGCCCCTAACCCCCAACCCCCAATCCCTAATTTTCTTACCTTTGTCAATAAATCCATTGACATGGCTGATATCGCTACAATCATCCGCCAAAAGGCAGAAGAATATTTTGACGAGGTGGTCTCCATCCGCCGTCATATCCACCAGCATCCCGAGCTCTCGAAGCAGGAGAAGAACACCATGGATTTTATCGCAGGTAAACTGATAGCGTACGGTATTCCTTTTACTGATAATGTTGGCGGATATGGGATCGTCGGGATCATTGAGGGCCACGATCAACAAGGGTTGTGCGTCGCCCTGAGGGCCGACATGGATGCCCTTCCGATAAATGAAACCAATGAAGTCGGGTATAAATCGGTTAACCCGGGTGTCATGCATGCCTGCGGACATGACGTTCATATTGCCTGCCTGCTTGGAGCGGCTAAGATCCTCAATTCCCTCAGGAATGAATTCAGGGGAAAGGTAAAACTGTTTTTCCAGCCTTCCGAAGAAACTTATCCGGGAGGTGCCATCCGGATGATTCAGAATGGAGCGATGCAGAACCCAAAACCTGATTTCGTACTCGCTCAGCACGTATTTCCGTTTCTCAGTGCCGGACAGGTGGGTTTCAGGCCAGGTATGTTCATGGCCTCGACCGACGAGTTTTTTATTACTGTAAAAGGAAAAGGCGGCCATGGTGCCATGCCTCAGACTGCTATTGACCCGATTCTTATTGCTTCGCATATCGTTATCGCCCTGCAGCAGATCGTGAGCAGGAACGCAAATCCCCTTGTATCAACGGTTGTAACCGTTGGGAAGATCACAGGGGAGGGGAGAACCAACGTGATTCCTGAAACCGTGAGGCTTGAAGGAACCATCCGCACATTTGATGAAGCCTGGAGATCAAAAGTCCATGAGACCCTTCGCCGGATTGCAAACGGAACAGCTGAAGCCATGGGAGGAAGCTGCGACATCACTATCGACAGGGGATATCCCTTCCTTTTCAACAATGAAGAACTTACAACCAGACTCACCTCAATGGCCACAGAATATCTCGGTGAAAACAACGTTAAACCTATGGAACAGAAAATGGGAGCCGAAGACTTCGCGTATTTCGCAAACGAAGTTCCAGGATGCCTCTTCGGACTGGGTATTGCCGATCCCTCTGTCGGAACCGGGCCTAACCTGCACACGGCAGGATTTCATGTGGATGAATCCTCCATACAGACAGGAATGGCTATGCTGGCATGGATGGCGATGAAAGTATTAAATAGCGAAATAGCGAAATAGCGAAAATTTGAATTATTTGTAAACATGAAATTGAAATCCGGGTTTCTTTTTACCCCATTGCTCTCTGAAATTTCGCCATTTCGCCATTTCGCTTTTCGCCATTTCGCCATTTCGCTATTTATTTTCCTCCCCCTTTTCTCCCTCGCCCAAACCCTCCCCTTCCAGCAGGATGCGGTGACCGCCGATAATGAAGACCAGATCGCCATGCAGCTTTTCCAGGCCCGCAGCTATGAAAAGGCAGCTGAGCTCTATGCCGGCATCTATCCAAAAAAACCTTCATACTACAATTATTCCTACTATTTCTTTTGCCTGGTCGAGATACGGGAATATGATGAAGCACGTAAACTGATTAAGGCCCAGCAAAAACTTGAGCAGGGCAGCATTAAATTCCAGGTTGACCTGGGGTATGTATACTTCAGGGAAGGCAATACCGATAAATCGAAAAAAACATACGAGGATGCGCTTAAACATCTTCCCCCTGAAGCCGGACAGGTATATGAGCTTGCGAATGCTTTTTACTCCAAAGGGGAGTTCGGGTATGTCATCCGCACATATAAAAAAGGACGTGAAATGCTGCCTTCGAACTACACCTTCGGCTTTGAACTTGCAGGGGTTTATGAGCGTACCGGTAATTATGAAGGAGCTTTTGAAGAATATCTTTACATGTATGCACTGAACAAGAACTTTGAAACCCCGGTGCGCGACAGGTTGCAGGCCCTGCTTGCTACCGATGACGATAATTCAAAAAACGACCTTTTCAGGAAGCTGGTGCTTGAAAGGATACAGAAGGAGCCTGATAAAACAAGCTATTCGGAGTTGCTGCTGTGGTATTCGGTCCAGCTGAAGGATTTCGATCTTGCCCTCACCCAGGCCAAAGCCCTTGACCGCAGGCTGAAGGAAAACGGGGAACGGGTGCTTGAACTTGCTTTCCTGGCAGTTTCGAACGGGAATTACCAGGCTGCTGAAGACGCATATAAATACATTATCGGCAAAGGTCCTTCATGCGAATATTATGAACCTGCAAGGCGCGAAATGCTTCATACGAGGTATATGCGGCTGACAGCCGGACCTGCCTCAAAGATCAGGGATTATGAAGATCTGCAGAAATCGATAAAGACGGAACTTACACGATGGGAAGATAATCCGGAGGCAATCAGAATTGCCATGGATCTTGCGCACCTGGATGCGTTTTACCTGAATAATCCCGATGAAGCACTAGACCTGCTTGACCGTGTTACTGAATGGAAAGGCCTTGGCGAAAAAGAAAGGGCGGAAGCAAAAATGGAACTCGCCGATATTCATCTTTTCAGTGGGGATCTGTGGACTGCCACCGTTATTTACCAGCAGGTATACAGGGACCTGAAGAATGATGCGACAGGGCAGGAGGCAAAGTTCAGGAATGCCCGACTTTCATATTATATGGGAGAATTTCAGTGGGCAAAAGCCCAGCTCGATATCCTCAAAGCAGCCACTTCGAAGTTCATTTCTAATGATGCCCTGGAACTCTCGATGCTTATCAGTAACAATTATGACCCCGACAGTAATACAGTTGCCCTTGGAATTTACGCCAGGGCCGAACTGGCTGATTTCAGAAACAAGGAAGACCTGGCTTTGCAAACCCTTGATTCTATTCCCTTGCTGTTCAAAGAACACCCGATACTTGATAATGTCATATACCGCAAAGGACAGATATACCTGAAGCTTGGTAAATTTGCCGTCGCTGATTCACTGTTTGCCATCGTGGTAAAGAATCATCCCGAGGATATCATAACCGATGAGTCGGTCATGAACCGGGCAATAATTCATGAAACCTGGCTGGCCGATAAAGATGGAGCGATGGCCCTGTACCAGGACCTGCTGAACAATTATCCCGGAAGCCTGTTCATTCCCGAGGCCCGGAAACGCTACCGTTCATTAAGGGGGGATACAGTACATTAAAATGATACGAGCAAAAAAGCACCTGGGCCAGCATTTTCTGCGTGATGAGAACATCGCCCGCAAGATCATTGATTCTGTTCCCACTTCAACCCGGCTTTTACTCGAAATCGGTCCGGGTGAAGGTGTGCTGTCAAAGTACCTGCTTGGGAATGATGCATTCGATTCTTTCTTTATGGAAGTCGACCGCGAAGCTGCTGAATACCTTCCTAAAAAATATCCGCAGATATCATCCCGGCTGATCATGGCCGATTTCCTTAAATACCCGCTGGAGGAGTTTCCTGATCCTTCCAGGAACGGGGAACTGTTTACCATACTGGGCAATTTCCCTTATAATATTTCTTCCCAGATACTTTTCAGGGCGCTGGAATTCAGGAACAGGGTCGTCCACATCGTAGGAATGTTCCAGAAGGAGGTTGCACTGAGGATTATCGAAAAACCGGGATCCAGGACGTATGGCATATTGAGCGTAGTTGTGCAGGCTTTCTACGATGTGGAATACCTTTTCACCGTGAATGAGACGGTGTTTAGTCCACCCCCCAAAGTGAAATCGGCTGTCATCAGGCTAACCAGGAACCCGAGGGCTAGCCTTGGATGTGATGAAAAACTATTCCTGAGGGTTGTGAAAACTGCCTTTAACCAGAGAAGAAAAACGCTTCATAATGCGTTAAAACCGCTTACTGCTGATATCAGGGATGAGGCCGGTCTTCCGTTTCTTACGACCAGGGCGGAACAGCTGAGTGTTGATGATTTTGTAATACTGACCCGCGAGATCGGGATCAGACAATCCTGAAATTTATTTATTTTTGCGGTGGATTTAATTAATGTTCGAAGACTTGGTGGATGAAGAAAAAACCTGTTAAGAAAGCACCCACGAAAACAAAGCAGGCTTTGCCGGTTCCTGAAAAAAAGGAAGTGACTTTCCCGCCTTCCCTGCCGCGCAAAGCAAACTTTATCATCATTTCAGTGATCTTCGCCTGGGCATTACTGCTCTATGGCAATACCGTGTTTAACAAATTCTGTATCGATGATCACCTGGTCACCAAGAACGATGTAGTTCGGCAGGGATTTAAAGCGATCCCCCTGATCTTTTCTTCATACCTTATCGATGAGGATAAAAATGTGGGCGGACAACGCAGTGATTACAGGCCCGTGGCGAAAGCGACTTTCGCTGTTGAATACGGATTATGGGGAGAGAAGCCCGGAAGAAGCCACCTGGTGAATATGTTATTTTATTTCCTTGCCTCACTCATCACCTTTTATGTTCTGAGAAGGCTGCTGATCAATTATAACATCCTGTTCCCCGTGCTTATAACCCTGCTGTTCATGGCACACCCTATACATACCGAGGTCGTTGCCAGCCTTAAAAGCAGGGATGAGATCCTCGCCTACCTGTTCGGGATGTCAGGGATGTACAGCCTTCTTTCATACTCATATTCGCGGAATTTCAAATATATTCTGCTCACCTGTATATTCTTTATCCTGGGTGTTATCAGTAAACTGTCGGCTCTTCCCTTTATCGGGCTTTATATCCTTGTACTTTACTTTTTCAGTGATCTGAAACCACGCACACTGATCACCTCAGGGCTTGTCATAATCCTGGCTGCTGCAGCCTCATACATCATCCCCCGCTTCTTTCTCGAGCATACTTTCCGTACAAATTTCTATTTTGAAAATGCCCTGTATTTTGAAAAAAATCTCTGGCTGAGACTTGGCACTGCCATGATGTCGTTGCTGTTTTACCTGAGAATGCTGATTTACCCTTATCCATTGTTATATTACTACGGGTTCGACATGATCCCCCTGACCTCGCTGTTTAGCCCTATGGCCCTTCTCTCAGTTCTGATCTATGGAGTTATTCTGGGTTATGCGATCTTTAACATCCGCAAAAAAACATTCTTGTCTTTTGCAATCCTCTGGTACCTGTTCGGTATCTTTCCCTATTCAAACCTGCCTGTTGCCGTAGTAGGGGTCGTTGCCGAACGCTTTGCTTTCCTTGCCTCCCTAGGGTTCATAATGGCTGTTGTTTACCTTATCTTCAAGGTATTTAAAACGGATCCGAAAAGCCTTACCATTGAACTCGAATCCCGTATCAAAATCATTGGCCTGGTTGTCGTTCTCCTCATACCTTACGGAGTGCTCACAATTAACCGCAATACCAACTGGCGGACGATGATGACCTTATTCTCGAAGGATATACCCAGGCTTGAGCGGTCTGCGAAAGCGAATTATCAGTATGCGGGTTTTCTTATTACGAATCTTTACAATGATGAGAATTTTCTCAAATACGGACACTCGAACCAGTTTCTGCGTGAGACAATAAAGAAACACCTGCGGATTTCACTGAAGGTTTATCCAAAGGGCTACAATACCCTGAACGACCTTGGTACCTTGTTCCTTTTTGTTGAGAAACGCTATGATTCGGCTTTATATTATTTTCAGAAAACCGTCGAAGTGGACTCAAGTCTTACTCCTGGGTGGATCAATATGGGAATGTCATACCGCCAGCTTGGCAATTATACCAAAGCCATGGCCTGCTATCAGAAAGTGTTGGAAATTCAGCCCAAACAGATTAAGGCATATTTTGCAATTGCCGACCTGTACAATGATATGGGTGATGTTGCCAAGGCGATACATATGAATGAAAAGATCATGGAAAAGTATCCTGAGTTTGATATGCCTTATGTCAACATCGGGAACTATTATATGCAAAAGCAGGATACCGCAGGGGCGGTCAGATACTGGGAACAGGCGGCCCAAAGGAATCCGACGGCAGAGATTTGCATGCAGCTGAGTGTGCTTTACAAGATGCATAACGACATGGAAAAGGCAGGGTATTATTATAATCTTGGGCAGAAGGCCCGTATTCATTGATCTGCCTTGCTCTTTAACGCCAGGCTGGCTTTGATCTTTTCAGTCACAATGGCAACCCCGTCAGGATTAATGTGATCGGCATTAAAGAAATATCCCGGTTTTTCATGGAATTCGTTTCGGAAATCAAAAACCTCGAAATTATCACAATGTTTCCTGGTTAATTCTATAATTTCCCCGTCAAGCTTCCCCATATCAATCATCCTTCCTGCAAATTTGAGGTAATCATCACTCAGGGGCATCCTGAGCAGTAGAAGACGGATATTATACTGCCTGCAAAGCTCAAGCAGCTTTATATAATACCTGGTATCGCCGAGCTCCGATTTTTTTGAATAACTTGAAAGGTATGCCGTGGCAATCCCGTATGCCAGGGTTTCGCGGTTCGGCTCTTTTGCAAAATTCCTGTAGTCCCTGGCTGGAATATAGCCGTTCCTGATTTTGCTCAGGTCGGCGTTAAAGAATTGCAGAGACATATAAGCATATTTATAATTCCCGACATAGGAAAAAAATGTGCCTGTAAGCCAGTACTGAAAATATGCAGGGTCATCATATACCCTTGCCAGCTCAGCATAGTCGAGATATTTTGTCCAGTATCCTTCAAATGTCAGCTCGGTCCCTGCTTTAGGCGAGAAATTTACCGGATCGATCGAAAGGAAAATGTTGTCAGGCCTCTTGCCTGTCTTTTCGAGGATGAATTTCAGCTTATAATACGTTTGGGCATAAACTTCCTTCGGCATAATGTAACAAAACCCGTTTCCCATGATTTCGGGATTGATCCTGTTGTGTGAATTACCCAGCATAAGGTATTCAAGTGGTCCGGTATAAGCTTCAAACTGCATGTCCTGGGTGCGGGCCAGCCTGAAATAATACATCCAGCGGTTGTACACGGCATTGAACAGGAAATTCAGCCCTGCAGCCAGGAGAAGAAAGATAATCAATTTTCTAAAAAACAGCTTGTTCCTGTTCATGTTAAAACTGTAGATAGAAAAATTTCTGATTCGAGAACATCCCGAACAACAGTATGAAAAACAACATCGCCAGGTATGCTGCGAACCTGATACTGATCGGCTTTGCCAGGAATTTGTTGGCAAAGGACTTCACTGCAATAAGGTATTCGAACCACAGCATGAAAATCACAAGCAGAATTCCAAGTATGAAGTCGTTGAATTTCAGCAAGGCCAGAATGCCTGTTCCGGTATGGCTGAAATCGATGAACCGGCGCAGCATCATAACTGATTCGGAAAGTGTTTGTGACCCGAAGAAGAATGCTGAGAAACAAATCAGCATGAAAGTTGCTGAAATATTCAGGGCTTCAAGAAGACGGGGCGACTTGTCAAGCCTGCTCATGCTGTTGAATCTGGTCATAAAGGGCTTTGACAGATTCGCCAGCACCATAAAGGATCCGTTTAAAAAACCAAAAACGATATAGCCCCAATAGGGGCCGTGCCAGAAACCAACCAGTACAAAGGTGATGACCAGGTTCAAATGAAGCAGCCATTGGGAAGGTTTGCCTTTGAGTTTGTTCGGGAGAGAAAAATACACATAGTCGCGCAGCCATGCTGTTAGTGTGATATGCCAGCGGCTCCAGAATGCCTGGATTGACGGGGCGCTGAACGGACGTTTGAAATTCGGGCTTAGCCTGAATCCCATGAGGCGTGCTGATCCGATGGCGATATCGGTGTATCCGGAAAAATCGGCATATACCATCATCATTTTCATCACAATGGCAATTCCGATCTGGAGGCCATGGAAATTATCCGGCTCAGACAATATGGCGTTGACAAAAACCGACAGGCGATCGGCAATAACAATCTTTTTAAACATTCCCCAGAGAATTAGACGAAGACCGCTGCTGAACATTTCAGGGTCAAAGGGATGTTCGACATAGAACTGGGGCAGTAATTTTCGCCCCCTCTCAATAGGGCCGGCAAGAACCAGGGGGAAGAATGAAACGAATAAGGCATAGGTCCCCAGGTTCTTTTCGGGTTTGCTCATTCCACGGTATACGTCTACAGCATATCCTGTTGTTTGAAAGGTGTAGAACGAAATTCCCACCGGAACGAGGATGTTGTAGTATGGAATTTTAAGATCAGTGCCGCTGATTCCCGCTAGTTCATTTAAAATCCCTGTAAAAAAGCCGAGGTACTTGAAGAAGGCCAGCATTCCTACATTGATAAGCAGGGTAATGACGAGGTATTTCAGCCTTTGCTTCTTAATACGGATCTCCCCCATTTTCAGGGCTGCATAATACGAAACCAGGGTGGCAGTCATCAAAACAAGCACAAATTCAATACGCCAGAGCAGGTAAAAGAAATAACTGGCAGCAAGCAGAAGGGTCCATCTCCACCGGAAAGGAAGAAGGTAGTAAAGCATGACGATAACAGGGAGAAAGAGGAGGTATCCGATGGAATTGAATAACATATCTTACCGCTGCTGGATTAGTTACTGATCATTTATTCCCGCTTACCTGTACCACACACCTTCAGCGGTTTCTTCCCTTTTAAGGGAAATGGGGTTTTCGTTTAAAAGTGCCTCGAAGAGGGGTGCTAGATTACTGGAATAATCGGCCGGCTCGAATAATATTCGGGGCTGTCCCTGATCGGCAGCAATTGCATGAACAGCCTTTCTGATCTTCCCTGCCTTCTGCTCAAAACTTTCCCTTGTCATTTCGTATTTCTGGTGTTCGAGGTCCTCCTGCCCGCTACAAAGCCTGTACCCCAGTTCCATGTTGAATTTGATGGCATTCGCGTTTGAACGTAAGATATGCGCATATTGTTTGTTCCAGCCCAGGAGGTAAAAGGTAGTTTCGATCCCGGCAACAGATACAAGGTAAGGGATGAAAGTGTTATAATACTCGGTACGGCCTAAAAACAGTCCCGATTCGGAAGTACGGGCATCCCAGTCAATGTTCTTGTCGTTCAGCAATCCTATTTTCTCACCCTGGTAATATATGAGCAGGTAATTGTTCTGAAGGTTGTTGACCGACCGGAACCACGTTTGCTGCTGCTCAGGAGAAATTATCTCCCTGTAATTCATATTAAGACGCACAGGGTCGGAATTCCGCCAATGTCGTATGAGTTCGATATCCTCTTCTTTGAGCCTCTCCAGTGTGATCCCGTACTTAAACAGCTTCATGGTTCAGCACTGTTTTGATTGAGAAAGGGGGTTTGTGATTCTGCACCATGTAAATACGGCTGAGGTACTCACCAATAACGCCCAGTGACAGCAGGATAATGCCTGTTGAGAACAGGATCGCAACGATCAGTGCGGTAAATCCAAGTGGGACATCATGTACCATCTTGTTGTATATGAATTTTGCCCCTGTAAGGAAACTCAGGAAGGCCGAGATGAATCCAAAGTATACCATAACGCGAAGGGGGATGGCAGTATAATAGATGACCAGGTTTGACAGCATCGAAAAAAGACTGTGGGAGGTGTAATTCGACTGCTGGTATGGCCGCTTCTGATGCTCTACAAGAACGAATTCAATATGGCTGGTATACCAGTTGAAAAGTTCATCAATATAAATGAAATTGATCTGGTGCTGAAGAAGGTTTTTCCCGAGAGTAGAAGTCATGAGCCTGAATGAAGAGCCTCTTCCCTTGGTCCTGTAAATGCGCTTCGAAGTGGCTTTGATTGCTCCGCTTCCCAGGTTCCTTGCCAGAGAATGTTGCTTTTTGTTGTAAATTCCATAAACCAGGTCAGCATCGGTCTGGTTCCTGGCTTCAATGAGTTTTGCAATTTCTTCTGGCGGATTTTGCAGGTCGTCATCGATGGTGATGATAAAAGCCCCTGCTGCCTGCGCAATACCGCAAAGAGTTGCATTGTGCTGTCCGAAGTTACGGCCCATGCGGATGGCAGTGACCTTCCCCGGATTAGCGTTATGTATCGCTTCCAGCTTGTTCCAACTTTTGTCCAGGCTGTCATCATCAATAAAAATAACCTCAAATGTCTTCCCCAGCCCAACCATGGTCTTTTCAATCCTGAGGAACAGTTCTTCAAGGGATTCAGAACTGTTATATACCGGGACGATGACTGAATATTCAGGTTTCATGATAAACTTATTAATCAACAACCTCCTAATACCAGGTTAGTGCCGCTTACCCACTTTGATGCATCTGAAAGGTAGTATATGATAGTATTGGCAACATCTTCGGGATCACCAAGGCCAAGTAACTGTCGCTGTTCGATCTTATCCACGACTTCACGTGAGAAATTTTCGGCGGTTTCATCAAGCATGGGGGTTCGTACAAAGGCAGGTGAGACACAATTCACACGCGTTCCTCTTGATGCCAGTTCAAGTGTCAAAACCCTTGCATACGCTTCAAGAGCAGCCTTGGCGCTGATATACATAGAACCACCAACAAAAGGATACATCGTCGAGATCGATGAAATGAAGACAATCGAACTGCTCCCTTTGGCTAATTTCTTTTTTGCTAAAATGCCGGCTGTGAGTAAAACAGAAGCATTGAAGCTGATCGAAAATGTTCGCGAGATGACTTCTTCACTGATAAAACGGGCAGGGGAAAGCTCCGAAATCCCGGTGCTGTGTACCAACCCGTCCAGAACAGGCAATGCCGAAACAAGCCTGTCAATATCCGCCTGAACAGTAAGGTCAGCTGGAATTTGCAGATGACCCTCACCTTTCAGCGCAGTGTAAGTCTCTTCAAGGCGGGTGGTATTCCTCCCCGTAATAACAACAAAGGCGCCGTATTCACTGGCTGTAATTGCCGTTTGTCTCCCCAGGCCGGAAGAGGCACCGGTTACCAGGACCGTTTTACCTTTTAGTTCGAATGCATTCATGCTTTTTCGGATTGTTTTGGAGCTGCTTCCTGTTCGGTAATATCAGGAATGATAATTCCGTCAGTCTCTAGCAGTACAGTTCCCCATGAAAGTCCGATGCCGAAAGCAGAAAGTAAGAGTTTCCGAGGTTTTTCACGGAGAGGTCCGGCAATCTGGGTGACCATGGTAAGCGGGACGGAAGAGCAGCTGGTATTTCCGAAATCACGAAGGGAATAAGGCACCTTGAGCGGATCAACTTTCAGCATTTTCCTTAAGGTTTCATTGATCAGGCGGTTGGCCTGGTGAAATACCAGGTAATCGAACTCTTCGATCTGCCGGTTGAACTGTTTAAGTGTGGTTTTAATATTCGGGACTACCTCGCGAAGGGAGAAGTTGAACACCTCAATCCCGTTCAGGGAAATCTGCATCCGGCTGTGATAGATCCCCTCACCGTATTTTTTTATGCTGAAAGAGCTTTTGTCGGGAATATTCCTTACCCCGCCGTCCTCGATGATGATCGCATCAAACCCGCTTCCATCAGTCTGAAGATTGAACTGCATTGGCGGATGGCCGGGTTTGAGTTCAAGCGCGGTGGCTGTTCCTGCATCACCGAAGAGAGGGTATGTGCTTTTATCGCGGTAACAGGAAGTGACATTCGAAAGATCCCCGACCAGCAGAAGGGCTTTTTGCTGACCAGTCGATTTCAGGAGGCTGCTTATTACCGAAAGTCCGTATACGTAACCCGAGCAACCGAGGTTGATGTCGATAGCCAGGCAGGTTTTAGGCAGTTTCAGCCTGTTTTGAAGAATGGCGGATGTCGAAGGGATGATGTAATCACGTGACTGGGACACGAAAACGAGGAGATTGATCTCATTCGGATCCCATCTAAGCTTGTCAAGCAATTGCCCTGCGGCTTCGCAGCAGAGGTCTGATGTTGTTTGTCCGGGTACGGCAATATGCCGGGTTTCCACACCGATTGTCTGTATAACCTGCTCCCGTTCCTTTTGTTTTATCCAGCCGTAATCCCGGTTCGACAGTGTTTTTTTGGGAACACATGCCGAAATCCCGGCAATACGAACATCTGCTATCTCAAATAAGGCCATCGAATGCTTTGAATGATCGGTTGTTGAATCCTAAAGCAAAATTACTTTTTTTTTCGCAACTGCCCTTCTTTTTCTAATTTTGCAGGGAGAAGGAAGAATGCGATCATCACAAACATTTCTGTAAATGGATGCAAAGCGAATTGAAGATTTTCTGGTCGCATGGACTTCACTCCATCTGAACAAGGGCCTGCCTGTCGATCCCGCCAGCCCTTTGTCAACCTATGGTATAGATTCAATAAGGGCTATTTTACTGTCTGAAGACACCCAGAACAAATTTGGATTTGAATGGCCTCCCTCTCTTTTCTTTGAAGATCTTACAATAGAGCAGTTGGCGGTCGAGGGAGTAAACCTGATGCAGAGCAGTTAACCGCACTGAAAAGATCGAAATCAAAACCAGCTACCCATAACTCGATACGTTTAAATGAAGACGAATGCCCATAGAGAATGAATATTTCCATCACGGACTGACCTTGCCTGACCTTCTGAAAAGGGCAGTACTTAAAAATCCAGAACTTTCAATCGGGTATTATGACAAGAACTCAGTCTTAACGATTCAAACATACGGGGAACTGCTTGACGAAGCAAAAAATATTGCTGCAGGCCTGTTCAGGCTGGGTTTGAAAAAGGGTGATAAGATAATCATCGCTACCCGGTACAACAGGGAAACCATAGAGATACTCTGGGGATCTTTCCTGCTTGGACTCGTTCCCACCATTTTACAGCCTCCGACAAACTTTGCTGATGACAATCCCGCCCTCCTAAAATTGCTGAAAGTATCAGAACTGCTTCAGGCTCCATGGATTTTCTTAAGTTCAGGGACGCAGGATCCCCCTGAACTGCTGGCTGGCAAAATAAAGCATAAAGACGAACTGGATACTACCGGAACCTTTCCTGAACCTGACCTGGCACCCGATGATCTTGCATTCATACAGTTCTCATCGGGCAGCACAGGCGACCCCAAAGGGGTCATGCTTACACAGAACAACCTGATGATTAACATGGATGCTATCCGCGTAGGCACTGATTCACATTTTCCCGATCACTGGGGTAACTGGATGCCGCTTTTTCATGACATGGGTCTGATCGGGTATCATATCACACCCATTTATTCCATGGTTCCCCAATACCATGTCGAGACACTGGATTTTATTATGAACCCGGGATTATGGCTGAATATAATAAGCCGGCAGAAAGTAACCATTGGAGGTACAACAAATTTCGGGCTCGCATTGGTTTTAAAACATTTGAAGAGAGGCAGACTTATCGCCGATTGGGATTTTTAGGGGATGAAAACCTTGTTGAATGGTGCCGAACCCATTTCGGTCAAAGTGATGCAGGAATTTGTGGAAGCTCTGAAACCATATAATTTCAGGCCTGAGATGATGATGCCGGTTTATGGAATGTCTGAGTCAACTCTTGCAATTTCTTTTGCTAATCTTTGGGAAGCACCTGTTTCAACCGCCTTCAATGCCTCATTGCTCGACCGTGATCACAAGGCCATGAGGGTTGAACCTTCCGATTCTTCAGCAAGGATACTTTCGGAAGTTGGCGTTGCACTGAATGATATGGAGATCAGGATTACCGATGATCATGACCTGGTCGTGGATGAGGGGAATTATGGCTATATCCAGATTAAAGGCCCGAGTGTTACCAAAGGGTACTATAGAAATCCGGAAGTCACAGCATCCTCTTTCTGCGGGGAGTGGTTCAGGACAGGGGATATGGGGTTCTTTTTTGAGGGCAGACTGTATATCAGCGGAAGGTCAAAAGATATCATCTTTAAAAACGGCATGCACTACTTTGCAAACGACCTGGAGGAACTGGCCAGTACAATCGAGGACATTAAGTATGGAAAGGTTTGTATGGGAGGGGTTACCGACCGCAAAACAGGCTGTGAAAGTGTAGTTGTCTTTATTGCCGGGCTGCAGGAAGAAAAAGCATTGGCCACCTTCAGGGAACTCAGGAAATTACTGCGTAGTAAACTGGGTGTTTCAGTTAATGTATTGGTTCTTTTGAAATCAAATGAAATCCCGAAGACCTCCAGCGGCAAATTGCAACGTTATAAACTGATGCAACGCTATCTGAACGGGGAATTTGAGGGCAGGGTTGTTTTTACTGACAAACAAGATTGCCTCTGAAAATTATTATACCCGGTTTTCAATGATCCTGTAAAGATCTTCTACAGTTTTTGAGGTTGCAATATCTTCGGCATTGATGGTTACATTGTATTCTACCTTGACCATCGCGATGAGGATGAGCGCGTTTATGGAATTCCATTCAAAAGCTTCCCTGAATAAACTGCCCGGTTTAAGAATGCCCGGTTTCAGGTCTTCATATTCTGCTTCTATTTTGGAAATGAAATCTTGAATATTCATGTGATGTGTATTTCATGACAAAAGTACAAATATTCCTCGCATTGGCATATAGCCGATTTTTACTTTACTTTGCATTCCTGTTTAATAATATTCACTGTTCATGCCAGAAATAAGCAAATATTACCAGCCGGAACTGACTTTGCCCGACTTGTTGACCAGGGCATCTGCAATGCATCCTGACTTGTTTGTCGGGTATTCCGATAAGAGCGGGAATATTCTCTGCCAGACATATCAGGAATTACTGGAAGAAGCAAAACGTATCGCTGCCGGACTTTATAATCTGGGACTCCGGAAGAGTGATAAGCTGATTATAGCAACCCTGACCAACAAAGAAACTATTGAATTGCTCTGGGGTTGTTTTTTACTTGGAGTTGTACCCACAACCCTGCAATCCCCGGTAACTTTTACAGGTATAAATCCCCCGGTTGTAAAATTGATGAGCGTGTTCCGGCAACTGGAGCAACCGTATATTTTCATGAGCCCTGAATTGAAAGATGTGGAAGGCCTGCCCCAGGGTATTGTAAAACACAGGACAGACCTGAAATGCACAGGAGAATTCCCTGAACCGGACCTCAAGCCTGATGACCTCGCATTCATCCAGTTTTCTTCAGGCAGTACCGGTGAATCGAAAGGGGTCATGCTCACACACAGGAACATGATGGTGAATATGGATGCCATCCGCCTCGGGCTGGATCTTGAATATCCTGATGTTTTTGGGAACTGGATGCCTTTGTTTCACGATATGGGTCTCATCGGTTACCATCTCACACCCATTTACAGCATGGTGTTTCAATACCAGCTTGAGACCATCGATTTCATTATGAACCCTGGATTATGGCTAAACCTGATGAGTCGCAGTAAAGTGACGATCTCAGGTTGCACCAATTTCGGATTATCCCTGGTGTTAAGGCACTTCGGCCGGAAGAAGCCTGACCCGGACTGGGATTTCTCCCGAATGAAAGCCTTGCTCAACGGAGCCGAACCGATCTCTGTTAAAACAATGAAGGACTTTATCGGCTTTCTCGTTCCCTACGGATTCAAACCCGAAACAATGATGCCTGTATACGGTATGGCTGAAGCTACCCTGGCCGTTTCATTTGCTCCCCTGCGCGAAAGATCCGTCGCTGAGACGTTTGATGCATTTCTGCTTGACCGGGAACACCTTGCAAAGGCGGTCGGTCCTTCAGATCCTGCCGCCAGGGTACTCTCTGAGGTCGGAACAGCTATCAACGATATTTATATCAGGATTGTGGATGACCAGGATAATTGTGTAGCTGAGGGAACATCCGGACATATTCAGCTGAAAGGTCCCAGTATCACCTCGGGATATTACAACATGCCCGAAACCAGGATCACTGCTTATTGCGGGGAATGGCTGCGCACCGGTGATATAGGGTTCTTTTTCGAAGGCAGGCTGTATATCAGCGGTCGTCATAAGGATATCATTTTCAGGAATGGCCGGCATTATTTTGCCAACGACCTGGAAGAGGTTGCCATTACCATCGATGAAATAAAGCCAGGGAAGGTTTGTTATGGAGGCGTAACCGACGAAAAGACCAACCAGGACAAAGTCATCGCCTTCCTGGCCGGTGTGCCCGAACAAAAAGCCATTGAAACATTTCAGCGCCTCAGGGCCCTGCTCCGGAATAACCTCGGAATTTCCACCGATGAGGTGGTACTGTTAAAATCAAATGAAATCCCGAAAACTTCAAGCGGGAAATTGCAACGTTATAAACTCATGCAGCGTTATCTCAGCGGGGAATTCGCTGACCGCACGATCGGGGCAGATAAACTGGATTCTTTATAAAGATCTGTCCTGGCGGATATCATTGTCCGATCGCAGACTTCTTTCCCGATAACCACATATAGGTCTTGAGAAGGATGAGTGAGTTAACAAACCACCATTGGCTGACTTTATAGGGCAAATAAGTACCCAGGACCATCAGCATGATCAGCAGATAGTGATAAACCATCATTGGGACCGATCTGATAAACAACCATAAGCTAAAACGTTTGTACTCCCTCTTGTAACCTAGTCGGTCAGCATATTTACCGGCGATCTGGTCGGCAATTCTTACTTCCTTTGGTGTAAGAACGTTTTGCCATGTGTTCATCCGCCCTGTGTTGACAGGCTTAAGCAGATTTTCGTGAAATTTCTCGTAAATAAAATTGCCATAAGTATTTACAGTTTCATCTTTCTTTTTATGGAAATCAAATACCGATGCATCATAGCTTATGCCCAGGAAATCACAAAGTGAATGGAAGGTCTTCTCCTGTTCTGTAACAAGATCTTCATATTTTAAAATGTAAAACCGGTCAGGATAAAGGCGCTTGTATTCCAGGAACCTGCTGATGAAATATCTCCAGCGTGCAACCTGCAGGCTGACTACAGGCGCTTCAACCGCGACATCCTTCTCGGCCAGCTTTTTGATCGAAATGAAATTATCCCTGTAATCCCTGATAATGCAAATGAATTTGGCATCCGGGAAAATCTTTATAAGGCGGCTTGCATATAATGAATACACAGGATTTTTATCTCCTATCCACAAGGTCTCCTTCTTGTCGTACACCGAGAAGGCAAAATAATTGATGCTTTTCAGAAAAAGCTGGATCGACGCCCGGTCCTTGTATTTCAGTAATTCACTGATTAAAAATTCCCTGTCAAGCTTCAGGTTTTCTACCCTGCGGATGTTGAATTTGGAGAAGTAAAAAACATGATCGACGAACGAAATGATCGTTTCTTCATCCCAGTGTTTGACTTTCCTGAATCTTTGATACAGGAAAAACATGATCGGAAACTCGGGAGCTATCCTTATGTTGGGATGAGCATTAAAAAGGGTCGTAAGCAAGGTGGTTCCCGAACGGGGCCTGCCAAGGATGAAAAAGGGAGGGATCTTGCTCAGATCGGCTGTTTCCATGAATTTTCTTATTGGGTCAGCTGTTACAGTTCTCAGGCAAAAGTAAAGGAATAAAAGGTACATTCGTATCTTGAATTTCAAGTTGAATCATTCAACGCTGAAAAAATGACAACAAAAACGAGGCGGAAACTACTGCTTATCAATCCGGCCATTCAATTGCGGAAGGGTTTTCTTAATAAAGGCGTTGAACGGGTCATGCCCGTGGCCCTGGGATTGGTGGCTGCCCTTACTCCTCCTCATTGGGAAGTGGAGCTTCTCGATGAAAGCTTTGAGCCATTCACATTCAGGCCTGCCGACCTCGTCGCTTTCACCAGCTTTACACCGAATGCCCCCCGTGCTTATGAGATTGCTGCAGTGTACCGTCAATCAGGGATCCATACCGTGATGGGCGGAAGTCATGCTTCAACCTGTCCTGAAGAGGCAGGTCAATATGTAGATACCGTGGTCACGGGTGAGGCCGAAGGGGCCTGGCCTGCTTTTATAGCCGACTTTGAAGCCGGACAGGCGAAACGTCTTTATGAAGGCGGATTAGCCGATATCAAAGATATACCGCATGTGCAGAGGGAAATCTTTAAATACCCGTATTCATATGACCTGGTTCAAACCTCACGGGGCTGTCCCATGGGATGTGACTTTTGCACTGTCACACAGCTGTGTGGAGGCACCTACAGGGAACGTGATGTTGAGGATGTCCTTGATGAACTGGAACAAACAACCCGTCCGCTTTTGTTTTTTATCGACGACAACTTGGTCAATCATAAAAAAGGAGCGGAAGAGCGTGCAATAAGGCTTTTTAAAGGCATGGTACAGCGCGGAATTAAAAAATACTGGTTCTCCCAGGCTGCACTGAATTTTGCCGATAATGATGAAGTCCTTTACTGGGCCCGGAGAAGTGGTTGTGTCATCATCCTGATCGGTATTGAAGCAGAAACGATACAGGCGCTAAAAGACACAAGAAAAAATCTCAATCTGAAGCGTGGAGTAGATTCTTATGAAAAAACCTTCAGGAAAATTCATAAACATGGTATCGGAATACTTGCTGCCATGATATTCGGCATGGAAAGTGATAAAAAAGAAGATTTGCTTGCCCGCCGCGATTTCATTAAAAACAGTTCAATTGACTGCTGCCAGAGCACGATCCTGACCCCGCTTCCCGGCACGGTCCTTTATAAACGCATGAAAGCCAGGAACCAGATTGTTTTGCAGAATTACCCCTCCGACTGGCAACATTATCACTGTATGATAGCCACATCAGATACAGCATCTATGGATCACAGGGAAATTGAAAATACGATGAACGATATCTGGATTAGCTTATACAACAAAGATGCCATGCGCCGGAAAATGTTCAGGACTCTATGGAACACCAGGAGTCTCATGACAGCATACTGGGCCTATAGTTACAATCACAGTTACGGCCGTATGTTTCTTGAAGGAGTTTTTGATACTTATCCCGAAGGCGTCGACAGGAAATTTGAATGGAAAACCCGGAAACGATCGTTCTATCTGAAATTTTCAGATTACATCCTCTGGTTATTCTATCAGACATCCTGGAAACGCTTTGCCGATCAGTTTACCGGGAAATAGTTCATGATCGCAACAATTTCATAATTTTGTTTTTTTAAATTTCGCTATTTATTAATTTCACCATTTCGCCATTTCACCATTTCGCTATTTCGCCATTTCGCTATTTCGCTATTTCACCATTTCACCATTTCGCCATTTTTTTAAGGTATGAACCCAATTCCATTCAATAAGCCACATTTCTCAAGGAACTCACTCCTTCAAATGATCCGCGCGGCTATGTCGGGAACAATTGCTGGGAACGGGATTTACACAAAAAAGTGTCATCGTTTTTTCGAAGAACGCTTTGGCTTCCTAAAAGTACTGATGACCACATCATGCACCGATGCGTTGGAGATGGCTTCCCTGCTATGCCGGATTGAACCCGGAGATGAGGTCATCATGCCTTCCTTCACCTTCATATCAACGGCCAATGCGTTCCTGCTCAGGGGTGCAAAAATTTTATTCGCCGACACGCTTCATGACATCCCGAATATTGATCCGCAGGAAATTGAAAGGCTCGTAACACCCCGTACAAAAGCTGTAGTTGTTGTGCACTATTCTGGTGTCGCCTGCGACATGGACCCAATACTTGAAATTGCCAGCCGCCATAACTTATGGGTGGTTGAAGATGCCGCTCACGCCATCGATTCGTATTATAAAGGTAAACCCCTTGGCAGCCTTGGACATCTCGGCACCTTTTCCTTTCATGAAACGAAAAATATCATTTCAGGTGAAGGCGGATTACTTATCGTAAATGACGACACATTGAAGGAAAGAGCAGAGATCATCTGGGAAAAAGGGACCAACCGTGCTGCCTTTTATCGTGGTGAGATCGATAAATATGGTTGGGTCGATATCGGTTCCTCCTTTCTGCCGGCAGATGTTATTGCCGGCTTGCTCTGGACACAGCTGCAGGAGTTTGATCCGATTCAGGAGCGTAGGAAGAAGATCTGGCGGAAGTATTATGATGAACTTCAGCTACACGAAGAACTGGGATTTCTTAAACGGCCTGTGCTCCCTGATTATGCGACGGTGAACGGAAACCTGTTCTACTTCACGGTCGCGACGAGTGAAATCCGCGACTCTCTGCTTCAATACCTTAAACAGTATGGAATCCAGGCTGTGTTTCATTACCTGCCACTTCATTCCAGCCCGTTCTTCAGGGATAAATATACCGGTCAGCCCCTGTTAAATACCGACCGGTTTTGCGATTGTATTGTGAGACTGCCTTTCTACCATGATCTTAAGATATCCCAGATCAGGTTCATTACAGGGAAAATTCTTGAATTCTTCAGGTTAAAAGGCTGATCGGCCACAACACCGGTTATGAATTGACAGCGACCTTTTTTTTCCTTAGTTTCCTGATGTCGCGGAAAAACAGAAAATCACTTTTCCTGAGTGTAAGGATCTCTGATAAGGGCATTTTGACTTTTTTCGAAAATATGATAAGGAAAGCGATCGAACCAAGGATGTAACTGATGTTTGTTGACCACACGGCTCCCATTCCCCCGAATCTGGGGATCATGAATATGTTTGCAATGAAATTGATTACAAGAGCCGGAACGAATGCATATATGGCTATCTCGGGCTTACCTTTTCCAACCAGCATGCTGTTAAGAATGCGGAACCCGACAAGTATCAGCACCCCGGGAAGAATAGCCTGTATCATTGGTACGCTGCTTACAAATGCGGCCCCAAAAATGAGTGGGATTATATAAGGAGCAACCACAAAGATGATCCCTGCCCCAAGTATTCCAAAAAGCATGGAAACCCTGAAAATTGAAGCAACGACCCTGGTCATATCCACGTTGTCATTGGTGTTGGCACTTCTGCTGAGTACGATTGATTCAATTGCATGGGGAATATGCCAGATCTGCTCGGCAATCTGGGTCGCAAGGGAATAAAAACCCACCTGTTCAAGAATTGAGAGTTTTTTCAGCATCAGCACGTCGATACGGTAATTCAGCTGCATCACAAATATCGCAACCGCATTTACAAGGCCCAGCCTGACCATGCTTTTCATCAAACCCTCATGATACTTCCAGGTGATCTTATACCTGTATTCACCAATAAGTGTGCGGTATACATAAAAAAACATAATGAAATTTGCAGCTGCTATTGCGATGAACGCTCCCAGAACTGAGAGTTTCATCAACCATACAAAAAGAACAGTCAGTACAAGGGTGATCAGGGTTGGACCTGCATTGATGATGTTGGCTCTGAAAATCTCTTCCTTGCCAAGAAATATGCCACCGGCAAAGATGTTCATCAGCAGCAAAGGAATGGTAAGCAGGACCAGCACTACCATCAGAGGATCATAAGGCTGGTTGGCCGAGAAAAAGAAAACTAATCCGCAGATAATGATGCTTAAAGCCGAAGTGTAAAACCACAAAAGGATCAGTGCCGAAGCAAGATTGTTTTCGTCAACGTCTTTTTTTCCTATATGGTAGATGGTCGATCGCCTGATGCCCAGCTGGGTAAAGCCGATCACAATGACAGGAACCACGATGAGCGATGAATACAGGCCAAAGCCTGCAGCTCCAAGCACCCTCGAAAGAATAATGCCGATCAGCAGGTTGCTGAAGGTGACCGACAGGTTGCTGCCAAAAACCGAAAGAATATCCCTGAAATAAGATTTGCGGGCCAAAAGCGCTGAATAAAAAGTAATTTATCAAGGACAAAAGTAGGAAGATTTATTTGTTATTGGTTATTGGTTGTTGGTTATTAGGGATTAGGGGTTAGGGGTTGGGGATTAGGGATTAGGGATTAGGGATTAGGGATTAGGGATTGGGGATTATTCGTAAATCGTAATTGAAATCGTAATTCGTAATTCGTAACTCGTAATTCGTAATTGTTGTTAGAAACTCCTCATGGTCTTGTTATTTTGATTAATTCTTTTTTCTGTAAATTGCGCCCGAAATCATGTTTCACCAAAACCAGAAAATCATGAAAAAGTTAGCTTTACTTACTGTATGCCTTGCATTCACAGCATACACATTCGCACAGAGTTCCTTTTATGTTTCACTTGGCGTCGGAGCCGGATGGTGTACCGCACGTACCTATGACCTTGCAAATACAGCTACCAAAGCAAACCCGGTCGGACTTGGAAAAGGCTTTGCGCCTGTCCTTAGAGCCGGTATCAAAGTCAATGACTTTATGGCCATTGAACTCGGAGTAGCCTACCGCATGGGATTCAACACAAAGGTTAATTATGAATCAACACTTCCTGTCAGTGCCCCATTAGCATCAACCACCGGGTGGGATAAATACGCTGGCGGAATGCTTCAGCTTGTTCCGGCCATCGTGATCCAGCCCGATTTTGATCTTGGCAGTGTATCACCCTATGCAAGGGTTGGCGTCCTGGTCGGGATTATTCCGAATATCAAGGATAAATTCGAACAGACAACCGGAAGCAATACGATCACAGGTGTGATTAAATACACCGGAGGAGTATCTATCGGGGGGTCTGCCGCTATCGGTTGCGATTTTGACCTCTCCGACATGCTTGCACTCTATGTTGAGATTTATTATGATGCAATGGCATATTCCCCGACCAAAAGTAAAGTCACCAAGTTCACGGTCAACGGCGAAGACAAACTGGGAAGCCTTAAAACGAGCCAGAAAGAGACCAAATTTGTCAAGGATCTGACCGGGTATGCTCCTGCCGATGATTCACCATCACAGGCTCTGAAAAATTCCTTCCCTATGAACAATGTAGGCCTCAACTTTGGCGTGAAAATTAAGATCTGATCCTGAAAAAAAGAGGCTGTCCTTTCGAACAACCTCCTTTAAAGGGCCTGTTACTGAATTCGTACATCGTACATCGTACTTCGTACATTTTTCATGACAGGCTCTTTATTTTTTCCATTCAGGCAGCCTGCCTGGAGTTAGCGGGGCACCGGCTGCTTCAAGGGCTTTCTCGAGCTGGGGAACATCGACCTCACCCAGCTGTTTCACCTGGTTGTAAACCGGGGGGAATTCATCAAGCAGTATGTTATATGCGTCAAGCTGTGTTTTTGTCGGATCCCCTGTACTGCCAAAGCTGATCCAGCTGAGTTTTCCAAGCCTCTGGTTCAGGGTGACCGGTGAAGGCTGATTTTCCTCCTCGCTCGGAACATTGCTCACCTTGTTGAACTTCTGGTTAAGGATCACATCGATCTGAGCCTGAAGGTCTTTCGCTTTCTTTATCAGATCGGCCGGCATGCCGGGTGTGATGGTCAATGCCTGCAACATGCTTACAACCCTTTTATTCAGGTTTTCGGTATAATCCTCAGTGCCCTGCATTACCCTGGTAAGATCGGCGACTTTTTTATGAAACTCAACCACGGCCTGCCTGTTGGCTGAGGGAAGGCTGGTATTCTCAAGCGGCCTTGTGATGAACTCAACAGGCCCGGCAAGAAGCCTGGTTTCACCGCCTGTTGTAATGCTCATACTGGCCTTATATTTTCCAGGCATGGCAAGTACTCCGTTGCCATTATCCGAAAGAGGATCATACTTATCAGCATTCACAGGCCTTACACTCTGATACCGCAGATCCCAGTTCACCCGGTTGATCCCTTTTGAGGGGGATTTATTGATTGTACGAACCGGATTACCTTTCTCATCGGTGATCAGGAAGGTCAGGTAGGGCTTTACTTCCTGCTTTTCGGCCCTCAGATCTGCCTCAGAAGGCTGGGGGATGGGCTCTCCCTTTTTGAACAGTTCTTTCTCTTTTTCCTGGCGGATTTCCTTTTTCGTCTTCGGAACCTCCTTCAGATACCAGGTGATAACCGCTCCGAAATCAGGGTTCTTTGCAATAAAAACGGTCGAGCCTTGTCCGTATTTGGTATCACCCTGAAGGTACATAAGGGCATCCTTGACAGGGAAAATATACCCTTCCTTGTCGAGGGTCTCTTTCTTGAGGAACCTGAGCGGACTGTAATCATCAACGATATAAAAGCCCCTTCCGAAAGTGGCAACAATGAGGTCGCTCTCCCTCATCTGTATTGCCATATCACGGATCTGTACGTCGGGGATGCCCGACTTCAGGCGGATCCAGTTCTTCCCGTCGTCAATCGTAAAAAATACACCAAATTCGGTCCCTGCAAAAATGAGTTCAGGGTTGACGAAATCCTGTTGTATGCTGTGAACCGTCCCTTTTTCAGGAAGATTTCCTGCTATTGAGACCCAGGTTTTCCCCTTGTCGCTGCTCTTCAGGATATAAGGTTTGAAATCATCCCTGAGAATATTATCGAAGGAAGCAAATACCATATTCTCATCAAAACGGGAAGCCATGATGTCGCTCACATAAGTATTCTCAGGCACTCCCGGGAATTTGTCAATCCTCGTCCAGTTTTTTCCTGCATCCTGTGTCACCTGGATAAGCCCGTCATCAGTGCCGATATATAAAAGATCTTCCTTCACAGGTGATTCGTCCATGGCAATGATAGTGCCGTAAAGCGAGGTGGAAATGTTCTTCTGCACGGCATCCACACTCCAGTATTTCCCCATGACCGGCCAGTGGTCCCTGTCGATCTTTGCAGTAAGGTCATCGCTAATCACCTGCCAGGTCTGTCCGCGGTCATCGCTCCTGAAAACCTTGTTCGCAGCGGTGTATAAGCGGGTGTGTGAATGCGGACTCAGCATCAGCGGGGTGTTCCAGTTCCATTTGTAGGTGTCTTCGCCCTTGCGCGGCTCCGGCCTGATATCCACGCCCTCCTGGCTCTTCCGGTCATACCGGGTCATTCCACCGTACTGGTATTCAGAATACACAATATTCGGGTCAACAGGATCGATCTGGGTCCAGAATCCATCGCCGCCCTGGGTCACAAACCAATCGTCGGTAAGAACTCCCGTACTGTTAATGTTTCTCGAAGGTCCTCCGAAGCTGTTGTTGTCCTGGGTGCCGCCGTAAACATAATAGAACGGACTTGAATTGTCGACCTGCACCCTGTAAAACTGTGTCACGGGGAGGTTAGATTTGAAAACGTATTCTTTTCCTCCGTCAAAAGATTCATAAATACCACCGTCACCTCCTATAAGGAAATGCCTGCTGTCGTCAGGATCAATCCACATGGCATGATCATCAACATGACGTTTGTTATTCCCTATGGGTTTCCAGGTCTTGCCCCCATCCTCGCTCACCTGTGATACGGTTTCTACCGAATAGATCTTGTCAAGGGTTTTCGGGTCAGGAAAGATAATGTTATAATACTGTCCCTGGGCCACATGATTGCTCATTTTCTGCCAGGAAGCCCCCCTGTCGGAACTCCTGTAGAACCCTGCGTCATCCGGATTGCTCTCGATGATTGCATAAACTATATCGGGATTTATCGGGGAAATAGCCATCCCTATGCCTCCCTTGTCGGCCGAGGGCAGGCCACTGCTCATTTTATCCCAGGTCTCGCCGGCATTTGCCGATTTATACAATGCAGTTTCGGGACCGCCTCCGATTTTGGTGAACACATGCCTGCGTCGTTGTTCCGAAGATGCGTACATAATATCAGGATTCCTCGGATCAATCAGGATATTGTTTACACCTGTATTCTCGCTGATCTCGAGTACTTTCTTCCAGTTCTTTCCGCCATCGGTCGATTTATACAGTCCGCGGTCCCCTCCGGGCCCCCACACCGAACCTTCCGCAGCCACAAAAACGATATCGGAATTCCTAGGATCAACGACGATCTTACCGATCTGGCGTGATTCCTTTAATCCCATATTGGTCCAGCTCTTCCCGCCATCGGAGCTTTTATATACACCGTTCCCGTAACCCAGCGAACGCTGATGGTTATGTTCCCCTGTCCCGAGCCAGAGTACATTGGTGTTGTTCGGGTCGTAAATGATGCAGCCCATCGAATATGCTCCATAGGAGTCGAACACCGGGTCAAAAGTGGTCCCGTTGTTCGTGGTTTTCCAGATATGTCCCGAAGCCACGGCAACAAACCATTCGCTGTGATTCTTCGGATTGACCGCGAAATCAGCAATACGGCCCGAGGTGAATGCAGGACCTATGCTCCTCCACTTCAGCCCCGAAACAAGGGCTGAATTGTAAACCGAATCTTCTTTCTTTTTTTCCTTGTCTGCGTCTTTCTCCTTGTCGGCCTTCTTTTTCTTGCTGTTTCCTTTTTGTGTTTTCTGCGGATTGTCGGCCGGTGCTGACTGACGGGCAAAACTTGCAGTAAAAAGTCCGGTTATGATCAGAACCGCGATCATATAACTGAAGAATAATTTTTTGTTCATGGCTTATCTTATTA
>SESA01000413.1_pt1 | contig 28066 bp, 31 predicted proteins | sample 3171451 | NCBI WGS metagenome assembly SESA01 (sample SAMN06051862, study PRJNA518727) | freshwater metagenome | biome: subpolar coniferous forest; feature: holomictic lake; material: water; isolation source: holomictic Lake 227, 8 m depth | place: Canada: near Kenora, Ontario | collected...
CTGTGATTCCGGATTTCAAACGGGTTCTGGCCAGCATAAGACAATGAGGAACATAATTCCTTATTTTGGAGATACCGTTCTCTCGGCAAACCCTCACGATCTTCTCTCCCACCATGGGATTAAAAGGTCATATCCGGATCTTGAGAACCGGAAATATACCGGGAACCGTACCTTATCAACAGGATGTGTCAGCATGGAGGACACTTACCTGTTTATTAACCTACATACGTAATTTTTTATTAAAAACTGGTGCAGGTAATATGTATGGAGGCATCGGGAGCGATCGAAAAAGGGATAATTGGTGAAATGCAGAGACAAATTAATGAGTTAAGATTTGAAGTTTCCCACCTTAAACAACTGGAAAAATCTAATAAAAAAATTCACTACATAGAAATTCGTGAATTGCCATTCACAGAAATAAAAAATCAAGTGCTTGAATATTATGTCGAGTCCTAAAAGGGTTTCAGCAAATCGAATATAAAAAAAACCACTGGATAAAAAATGGAACTATTCAGCAGTTTGTTTATCTGAATAATCCGTAACGGAAAATGAGAGAGTTTTTGAGGATATCTTTATAGATAGTAAGTGAGTAATTAATGTATCAGGCACAGGAACAAGGGAAAACGATATGGCAAAACCGATTGAGTTAGGACTGGTCCTTGAAGGTGATGATGCACGGGAATTCCACAGATACTTGGAAAACCCGGCAAAATATGACACGCCTGCTGGTATAGATCTGGTTCGCAGGGCTGCATATCTGGCAGAGCGGACCAAATTATAAATGAATATCCTTTTTGAAGATTTGGATTACGAAATTATTCATTCTGGCAGGAATCTATCAATTTTCAAATGCAATGATCCTGATCTGTACGATTTTTTAACCGGGGACGCATTATCCAGTCAGAATAAACGGTTGTCCGTAACCCGCCTTGCAATGTATAACGATCAAGTAGTTGGTTTTTTCACTTTGGTTAATGATTGCATCGAAGCAAAGGCAATCGGGGAATCAGATGGCGAACCCGGATATCCATACCAAAAATATCCCGCAATAAAAATTGCACGGCTTGCTACGCATGATGATTACAAAAATCGCGATATCGGCACGAACATGTTATTAAAAATCCTTGTAATTACCCTTCGTCTTTCTGGATATGTTGGATGCAGAATCATGACTGTGGATTCAAAACCAGGAGCCGTTGGTTTTTACCGTAAATTCGGATTTAAGATAGCGTTGAGAAATTACAAAGACACCGTGCCCATGTATAAGGATTATCACAGTTCTTTTACGGGTATGGGTTCAGATATCAGCCAATTATCCCAATTCCAATCATAAGAACAGTATTAAAAAAAAAGGATTCAATCGAATTTTTTCTTGCCCATGGATTCCATATAGATATACTCTTTTCCAACTTCAATCGTCCCTTTCTTCTCATCAGGAATCGGAATTTCAAAGTTGGTAAAGTCTTTCATATCCATGAGTTGTGCCGTGGTTCCGGCAATGGAAAGAACCTGCCCGCTCTTCCGCTCAACAACCGGAACATACGTCTTTGCTGATACCGGCGAGACGATAGAACGTTTGACTCCGTCAAAAAGGCCCATGGCATCAATACGGGCTTTTGCTGCACCGTGTTTTCCGGGCTTGGATGTTGCAATACTTAACACCCTGCAGGGTTCATCTTCGATAACAATATAACGTCCTTCCTTGATCTTTCCGATTTCTGTCTGTTCTTTCATATTATTCACATCTCATTTTTTCTATTTTCATAATCGCGGTATTAATTTATCACAATAGCATTACATAAATACAGCGTAGAAATCCGGGGTTCTGGTCATGGAGTTCCTTTCAGCATGCAGTCAGATGGCAGATCTGGTAGAAGAAAGTATCCGTGATCTGGTTGGCACTCAGGAAGGTGGAATCACTGTCCGAATGGGGGCTGATCTCACCCCCACAAAAAAGATCGATGAGGTGGCAGAAGACTGCATTTTACAATTTTTAGAAGAGAACCCTTTATGTAAACTTCTCATCAGTGAAGAGGCCGGAAAAGTCCCGTTCAAAGGGAAGCGGGGAACGATTTTTCTTGATCCCGTTGACGGCACTTTCAACGCAGTAGCCGGAATACCATTCTATGCGCTCTCCATTGCATACGCTGAAGAAGGAATGGTGCAGCAGGCGTTCGTACGCAATCTTGCCAGCGGTGAAACCTTCACTGCAATAAGAGGGAAATATGCCCTGTGTAATAATAAACCAATACGCGTATCGAATGTAATGAATCTCGATGAATGTGCCATGAGTGTCTACGGGCGGAAATTTGATCCAACGCGCGTGATGCAGCTCGGACAAAAGATCCGTCGCTGGCGCCTGCTCGGGGCATCCGCTTTGGAACTCTGCTATGTAGGTTGCGGGAGAATTGATGGTTTTATCGATCTTCGGGACACCCTCCGGGTCACTGATGCCGCAGCGGGTATGCTGGTCTGTACCGAAGCCGGGGGAAAAGTATCTGATCTGGATGGGGGCACCATACGGTTCCCCGATGAAGTGACCATCGGGCGATGCATTGTTGCAACCAATGGGGCAGTGCACCACAAAGTGATCGAATATCTGCGGTGAGTGAAAAATGCGTCTGTTACTTGTTTCACGGATCGACAATCAGGATGCCATTTCCTATTCCCGGAAGGTAAAAGAAGTTCTGGAACAGGATGGAGTGGAGGTATCTTTCGATGAGGATACCGCAGCCATTCTTGGAGAAAACGGATTACCGTTAGCGGACACCGCTGCCGATGTGGTGGTAGTAGTTGGCGGGGATGGCACGATACTCCGCACGATCCAGCAGATGCGACGTCCGGTGCCGGTAATCGGTATCAACCGTGGGGAGGTGGGTTTTTTAGCAGACCTCGATCCAGCCGAAGCGATCGATTTTGTAAGAACTCTTTCCAGAGGATTTTCTGTAGAAGAACGGATGCGGATCACGCTCTTAAAAGATGGCATCTGTCTGGGAACCGCTCTCAACGAGGCTCTGATCGTAACAACACGTCCCGCAAAGATGCTGCGCTTTTCGATCCTTGTTGATGGTATCACCACCGAGCAGTTCCGGGCAGACGGGCTCCTCATCAGTACTCCGACTGGATCCACCGCGTATGCCATGAGTGCGGGTGGACCAATTGTAGATCCGAGAATACAGGGTTTTATTCTTGTCCCACTCGCCCCTTACCTCCTCTCATCGCGTCCCCACATCATCAGCAGCAACCGGCGCCTTGAAGTGAGACTCGAAAGTACCAAACCGGCAAACCTTGTCCTTGACGGTCAGCAGACAATAGAACTGGGAACCTCTATGACACTTGAAGTAAAACCCGCTGAGTACCCCGCAAAGTTTGTAGATGTTGGGCGGAATTTCTTTGAAAAAGTGGATAACAAATTACGGAAACTCTGATTTTTTCTCTTTTTATCTCCTCGCCACAGGTCACCCATATCATCGTAAGTGCTCAAGCCCTACACGAGACAAAAAAATGCGTCGGGTAGTCATCGAATATTCAATTATACCTCCAGAACCCGTAATCACAAAATAGGGTCGTTATAACAGACTGATGCATAATATTTATTGTGCCCTGCGGTTTGACGGACATGGAAGTTCATATTCTGTATATACTATATCGTTTTAAAAATTTCAAATCAGATGCAGGATATCACAGCGAAAAACTCAAAAAAATACTTAAAAAGAAATATTCCCAGGATTTCGATGAGGCAATTTCAATGCTGAAGAACAGGGGTTTTATCTCAACTGTGAAAAAACAGGAACCGAAATTCTATATCCTCGATATCAGCCAAACCTGGTCCGTTCTGAAAGAGCATGGATACAATGTTACACCACCTGGGGGTAGCAGAGTCCATCATCTTGATTGAGTTTTTCCGGTTGTGTTAATTTTTTTTAACAATACTTTAATATCTTGTATGCAAATATCATGATTGTCAAAAAATGTATGAATGATAAAATGGTTTGTCGTGATGATGAGACACATCACCTGACATCATACAAAAAATGTGATTACAATGAAGCAGCCGTTTGAGGGATTATTCGGCGACACCTGCGAGAGTCGGATATTGCAGTTCCTGTTACCAATGTATGAAATTGAATTTGATATGGCTGAACTGACTGATGAGATCAAATTAACCCGGCAGTCAATATCAAAAGTGATGAAAAAATTCTCAAGTCTGGGAATTGTAAGGACCCGGAAAGAGGGGCGGAACCTGATATACTCGATCAACGAAGAGTCTCCATTAGTGAAAAGCATTGAAGATCTGGACAACGAGTTAATCAAGTCGATGCTCGGACCCGAAGAATTCAAAAAGATTTATGAATTCCATGAAAAACACATGAGCGCCTCGTCACAGAAGGTAATCCGACAAGGAATAGAACCAGTCACGCTCCGACAAGATGCATCTGGAGATACAGCTTCATGTGTTGCGAGTGGTTCAGATCACTACCTGAAATAAATGAGTCCGGTTAAGATTTAATCAATTTTTGCCTCAGCAGCGTTTTGAGTGGGTAAGAGGAATGACAAATTTTGATTACATGCAGTCACTTGAACCGCCTTAGCCAAGGTGCGACCCTACGAGGCGTGGCACCGACTCCCATCAGGGGGTGGGGTTCCTCACAATGCAGGGGTTTGGGGGAGGCAGCCCTCAATCAGTATGGTAAATCTCCAATGAATTTATCCACTCATTTCGCTGAAGCGCCATTAATTATTGAATATCGCACTATATGTGATGTCTGAAAAAGGTAAAATCCATGTGATAAATAGTGCTACATTGCAAACTGTAAGATATTTTTTCAGGATTGCATATATAAAAAAAAGCCGGCAATCAAAATAAAAGACTTATTAAAAATTGCCGTGCCACTACTGGTAAGGTGGTTTTTTTGCAGCTCTCCATGAAACTTGAGATGAAGGATTCGCCCGGCCAGCTGGTCGCGGCATTAAAACCCATATCCGATGTTGGTGGAAATATTATCGCTGTGATCCACCAGCGGGAACCGGGCTCGGATCACGGTACTCTTGATGTACAGATTGTGCTTGAATTACCGGATGGGCGGCTTGAAAAACTGGTCGTACTTCTCAAAGAGCAGGGTGTTCATATCCAGCGCATTGGTGAGCAACGACTACTCTACAAACGAACAGTCATCCTGATCGGTCATCTCATGCATACGGATCTATCCGATACGGTAGACCAAATCGATTCCACAGGGTTTGCTGAAGTGAGTGAGCTTGCCATGAGTATGCCCGCGGTAAAAGACCGTTCATCCTCTCGCCTTACCATAAAATCAGTAACCAAAGAGGATATGGAAGCGGCACTTGCTATCCTGCGTCGGGTATCGCAGCAGAAGTCCCTGCTCCTGATCGAGCCACTGGAGGAGAGCGCATGAAGATCGCATTGATTGGTCTTGGTTCTGTGGGACGCGGCGTAGCAGAAATGATCACAAAAAAAGATCTTGGCCTTACCATTACAGGACTCGCAGATTCAAAGAGCGGGGCAATGGATCCCAATGGACTTGACATTTCCGCACTTCTTACTAACAAGAAAAAGAATGGACATTGTGGCAATCCGGATATTTCCACTATTGATATCATTAAAAAGGCTGATTATGATGCACTGGTTGAAGTCACTCCAACAAACGCCTTATCCGGAGAACCTGCGATCAGTTACATAAAGGCAGCCATGTCCCGTAAAAAGCATGTCGTCACTTCAAATAAGGGTCCAATTGCGCTTGCGAACAAAGAGCTCCTTGCAATGGCCAGAAAAAATGGCGTGGCCCTCAGGTATGAAGCAACAGTAGCCGGCGCAATTCCGATTATGCATACATTAGAGCACGGACTTGCCGGAAACGAGATTCTCGCGCTGTATGGCGTGCTCAACGGAACCTGCAATTATATTCTCACAAGGATGGCCGACGAAGGTCTCACCTATGAGCAGGCATTGATGGAAGCCCGCGAGATGGGATACGCTGAAGCCGATCCCACCTATGATGTCAAGGGTATCGATGCGGCAATAAAACTGGTGATCCTCGCAAACACCATCTGGGGACATGACGTGAAATTGAAGGACGTGGACTGCACGGGCATCGATCTCTTAACTCCGGATGCCCTGCGACTTGCAGAAGATGAAGGATGCACTATCCGGCTTATCGCAGAAGCGATACCACGCAAAAGTATTCTCCGCGTCTCTCCCCGCATCATAGAAAAGAATCATCCTCTCGTGGTTGATGGCACGTTAAATGCCCTCACGTTTGAAACCGATATGGCAAAAGAGATCACGCTTATCGGTCGGGGAGCAGGATCGGTTGAGACGGCAAGCGCAATTATCGGAGACCTCCTGTACATTAAGGACCGCTATGACGGGCGTGCTTGAGCACCGGCGCGAGTACCTGCGCCTGATGCGTCAGCACACGCTCGACAAAGGTTTTTTTACAGTCACCGATATCCATACGGCAGCAAAAATTCCCCGCAGCACCGCGCAGGACTGGGTAAACCGCCTGATCCATGAGGGGTGCGTGTTCCTCAAAGATGAGAAGCGGGGAAGAAGTGCGGCACGCTATGCAGCGATAAGTGCGATTCCCTCCAGTACCTGCAAACGTATTTTTACTACCGTTGATGGCGATAATGTTGAAATTTATCACGATTGCATGAGTGGAGCCTGTGCAGCTTTCTGCGGGTACCATCACGCGCTTGCCGGGGGAGTTGTATCCCATGTCCAGCGTGACGGAACCCTGCTCAGGGAATGTGCCAAAGTAGGATATGTGGATGTGCCTGTCGGGCTGATGCCTCTTCCGGCTGTGGGCGTCATTGGCGTTAAGCGATCCGGTGATTCGGTAATTCAGAAGATCCGGTGCATTGGCGGACCGGCCTATTCCCTGTCCGATATGATGGCTCGCGCGGAAGGAGTAACAAGAGTAAATACAAGCCAGAACGGGCACATTGTTGAAGGCGATGTCTGGACACAGGCAATGGTGCATGTGACAATCGGGATCGATGACACCGATTCAAAGGAAGGGGGCGCAACCTTCGCACTCGCTCTGGCACTTCTTTCACATGTCGCCCGGATCAAAGGCGTGCTGCCGATCAGTCATCACGTTGCAATGCTCAACCAGGATGTTTTTATAAAAACTGCGGGCAACTCTGCGAGTTTTATTGAAGTGGCAGTACTCCCTGATCAACTGGATGATCTTGCTGATAAGGTACGACGGTTTGTGGCCGATGAATCACTTTCCCGGGAATGGGGCATTGCGATACGCACTGGCATTGGCGTTCCTGAACCCTTGAGGGAATATGGCAGACTGGTGCGCGAGAAGGTGATTACAAGAACGGTTGCGGAAGCGACAGCAGAGCGTTTTTCCATTTCTCTGGTTGGGGGAAATGGTGTGATTGGGGCACTGGGTGCAGTTGCACTTGCCGGGCTACCACATGAAGTGCTGCTCGATCCTGCGCGGGAGATTGAGTAGTCTTTTACTGTATCATTGTAGCAGTTGGATTCGATATTCCAATAATGATATCAATGAGAGTAACGGTAGTCTGATTCACTTTTGGATCTTTAAAACTACCAAATGGAACCAATGTGCTGGACATTCCCCGATTTGCAAATCTGTTTTTAATGTCATGTATTATATTCCGGACACTCTTCAAACAATATGAGGATAATCTTAATGAAACTCCTGATCCTGTATTATTCGATGTTTGGCCATGTACACAAAATGGCAGAAGCGGTAGCAGAAGGCGCAAGACAAGTCCCCGGCACAGAAGTGGTCCTTGCACGGGTTCCTGAAACACTACCTGCAACAGTTCTCGAAAAGATTGGTGCCGTGGAAGCCCAGAAGAAATTTGCAAATATTCCTGTATGCACCCTTGATCAACTCGCTAATGCAGATGCTGTAATTTTCGGAACACCGACACGGTTTGGCAATATGTGCGGCCAGATGCGCCAGTTCTTTGATGCTACCGGGAATATCTGGAAGTCTGGAGCCCTTGTGGGAAAAGTCGGGAGCGTCTTTACCAGTTCAGCTACCCAGCATGGCGGACAGGAATCCACCATCCTGAGTGTCCATATCACGCTTCTGCATCACGGAATGCTTATCGCAGGACTGCCCTATTCATTTGATGGACAGCAGCGCATAGATGAAGTGTCGGGCTGCTCGCCATACGGTTCATCAACAATTGCCGGCAGTGACGGGCAGAGAGGGCCAAGTGAAAACGAACTGGCAGGCGCACGATTCCAGGGAAAATATGTAGCCGGAATTGCATCGAAGCTGGTGAGAAAATAATCTTAAAAAAAACTCAAAATATTTCATCATCCTTAAAAAAAACTCATTTTTCATCAACCGCTCTTTCCCGGAATTCCGTTCTATAAAATGGCAAGATTCATTGCCTTTCACACGCTCTTTTCGTATAAGGAAAGATCAAGATGCTGTTTTCACCGGGAAGTGATGAGATCTACAATGACGCGCTTGCCATGCATGCAAAGCACAAGGGCAAACTTGAGATCCGCTCGAAAGTACCCTTAAAAAACAAATTCGATCTCTCCCGCGCATATACTCCCGGCGTTGCAGAAGTCTGCCGGGAGATCGCCCGTGATCGTAACCTTGCATACAAGTACACCTTAAAAGCCAACACGATCGCCATAGTTACTGATGGATCAGCCGTGCTGGGCTTGGGAAACATCGGAGGTTATGCAGCGATTCCGGTGATGGAGGGTAAAGCAATTCTTTTTAAGGAATTTGCCGGTATCGATGCGTTCCCCATCTGTTTTGAGAGCTATGAGACCGACTTTGTCGATCAGGTTAAAAATATCGCACCGGTCTTTGGCGGAATTAATCTGGAAGATATTGCCGCCCCAAAATGCTTTGAAGTCGAAGATGCCCTGCAGGATATTGGCATTCCGGTGATGCACGATGACCAGCACGGGACAGCGGTTGTGGTACTTGCGGCACTGCTCAATGCCTGCAAAGTAACCGGCAGGAAATATGAGGATTTAAATATCGTCATCTCCGGAGCCGGAGCGGCAGGATTTGCTATCACCCGGCTCTTAAAATGCATAGGCTACAACCCCAATGTCTGCACCAGAGTGAATGAAATTATTGTCTGCGATACACAAGGGACAATCTTTCGTGGGCGCGAAGGCCTGTACAAAAACAAGTACAAGTTCATCCTCGCAGAAGAGACAAACCGCCCGGCACTCTCCGGCAAACTTGCCGATGCCCTGAACGGTGCCGATGTGTTCATCGGGGTTTCGGCTCCCAATCTGGTAACTGAAGAGATGGTGAAGTCGATGAATAAGGATGCAATTGTCTTTGCTATGGCAAACCCGGTACCGGAGATCTGGCCGGAAGTGGCAAAGAAGGCCGGTGCTGCTGTTGTCGGAACCGGCAGGAGCGACTTTTGCAACCAGATCAACAATGTGCTGGCATTCCCCGGCATCTTCCGTGGCGCCCTTGATGCCCGTGCCACACGGATTACCGATGAGATGAAGATCGCAGCCGCCCATGCGATTGCTAATTCCGTAAAAAAACCACAGCGCGACCAGATCATGCCCAGCATACTTGACAAGGCAGTGACAAGAGCCGTGGCAAAAGCAGTAGAAGGAGCTGCAATCAAATGCGGATGCAGCAGACCTCTTTAAAATAGATCCGTGCCGTTCGTGTGGCGCTGTGCTGTCCGGCTTTTTTGTGAAAAAGCAGTCATAATACCTGATACCGGGTTTCTGCCGTGACAAAAAACATGTGCGCTTGCGATTGCACACACATGATGGAAGAATGACCGTTGTGCCTGACCAATTCCTTTTATAGCACTTGCATTGCATATCTCGATCAGGTAAAAGGAGAGATACTGGAATGCTGATGCGGATTGGCGGGAAAGATACCGGGGGAGTTGACGGAGGCTGGATTGATGTGAAGAATCCGGCCACTGGTGTGTTGATCGATCGGGTGCCTGACGGGATACCGGAAGATGTCGCACACGCAGTGGAAGCAGCGGATGCGGCATCCGGTGGCTGGAAGAAAAAATCAATGCGGGAGAGGGGGATTATCCTGTTCCACGCTGCCGGGCTGGTGAGAGAGCAGCACAGGGATATCGCACAGCTCCTGACAATGGAACAGGGAAAGCCGCTTAAGGAAGCCATCGATGAGGTCCGGGGTTTTGCCAGTATTTTAGAGTTCTATGCCGGGATCTCTGCACACTCCACCGGAGAGGCAATTCGTCTTGGCTCTGCCGACTGCATGGTAGTTCATGAACCCATAGGAATCTGCGGTGCGATCATTCCGTGGAATATGCCGGTCATCATCATGGGCTGGAAGATCGGGCCTGCACTCCTTGCCGGAAATACAATGGTACTAAAACCTGCATCCACAACTCCTCTCTCCAGCCTGAAACTAGCAGCGATTCTTGACAGTGCGGGTCTTCCTCCCGGTGTGCTCAACGTGGTGACGGGAAGCGGAGAATCCGTTGGAGAGGCCATTGTCCGGCACCCCCTCATCCGCAAAGTTTCTTTTACCGGCGATTGCACAACCGGTGAAAAAATTCGCCAGTTAGCATCGGGACAGCTAAAAGATCTCACATTGGAACTCGGGGGATCTGACCCGATGATTGTCATGGTCGATGCAGACATCGACAAGGCAGTCGAAGGTGCGCTTCGCGGTCGCTTTTACAATGCCGGCCAGACCTGCACAGCGGTCAAACGCCTGTACGTGCATGAGAAAATTTCTAAAATCTTTGTTAAGAAACTGCGGGTGCGGGTAGATGCTTTGAAAGCGGGAAATGGTCTTGAGCCGGGAATCGATTTGGGGCCGATGAACAGTGCAGGACAAAGAGAGCGTATTGCTGACATAGTTAACGAGATTACAGACAAGTGCGAAGGAAAGATTCTTACCGGGGGGTGTTCACTCACCGGACCTTCCTATGATGCAGGATATTTCTATCGCCCTACACTGGTCTCAGACGTCAGCCCGGGCGCCCGTCTCCTCACCGATGAGATCTTTGGACCGGTGTTGCCGGTAGTGAGCGTTCCGGATCTCGACACGGCTATTAAAGAGGCGAACAGATCCCGTTATGGTCTTGGTGCCTCGGTCTGGACAACCAATCTTGCGACCACAAAACGCGTGTTTGACGAGGTGCATGCCGGTATCATCTGGGTAAACCGGCACCTCACAATACCTCCCGAGATCCCGTTTGGTGGCATGAACGAGAGCGGCATTGGCCGGGAGAATGGTTCGCATGCGCTGGATAGTTACAGCCGGACAAAGACATTGTTTCTGGGCTGGTAAAACAAAAAAATCATTTTCTTTTCGGAACAAGAGCACAGGAAACCAGCGCAACCACACCGATGATTACGGCAATGGACAGTGGCGACTTCTGCGTTGTGGGGACAGGTGTCGGTGTTGTCGTGGCAATTGAAGGTAATGTCCGTTCCGTAATTACCGGGGTCGGTGTTGCTACTGTTGTTACGGTTATTGGTTGTCCCTCAACGATATTGAACAGGGTAGACCCGGTCACACCTACTGTGAGACCGGAGACTTTAACGATATACTCATCCGGTTTGAACGTCGATGCATCAACCGGAAACGACCACCGGTTCAACGAGCCGCTGCCCGGCTCTATCTTTACAGTGCCAGCGGCTCCTGAGAATTCGGCACTCTGGGATTTGGAGGTCGGCTTGAATGACGAAGAGGTTACCTCAACCATCAGGAGATCCCCAGCAGCAAGATTGGTCAAACCTGATATGGTGAACTGTTCCCCAACCACATGATCCCCGACAGGGTTGATGAATGCTGTCGGGGAGCCGACAATAAAAGATGTAGAGGCAAACGTATCATCAATATTCTGGCTGTTAATTGCCTGCATCAATGCATTTGCGCTATTCGGGCTCTGAAGGCTGCCAGCGCCTGTGAGCTGGAAAATGGAAAATCCGGTGCCGAGCTGGCGGTTGATCACGGTTCCGGTTCCAGCATCATAGTAAATATCAAACACTCCGTTCATCATGGGATGTTGGATCAGGACATAGTACTGTCCCGGTGCAAGGGTACGGGTATCGGCGGGTTCTAATTCATACTCATAGGAATTATCCGCATTTGTAGAAACTGTGGTAATCTTCACATAATTGTTCCCAAACAACCAGACCTGCAAACCATTCCTCGGGTGACCGGTGGCAATGCCGTGGATATATACCGGGTCACCGTTAGCTATCGTTGGTGCACTGGAAAACGAGTTTCCGGGCGATAATGAAATGGCAGTGACAGGTGAGAGGATTAGCAGGACACCGAGGAGCAGGAGAAATTGCGATCTGCGAAGGGGGGATTGTATCATAGTGCTCATCCGGTATTATTCCTGATGGATGATGAAGGTGTGGTTAAGAAATAAGTCCGGGCATTTTTAGTAACCCTTGCCCACGGTATATCTAAATAGTAAAATAGCAACCAATTCTCATGGATCAAAAAACCCTAACCCCGCGTGTGAAACATGATAAACCGATCTGCGCAAAGTGCCAGGACACAAATCTCAAAGTCCGGCCCGATGGCAGTTATACCTGCAAGCGATGCGGGTACGACAGCGCGAAATAAAACAAGATGATACTTTAACCGCTATTACCCTCTCACGCAACAAATTTTCCGGATAGAATCCGGAAATAATTTGGGCGGGAGGAACTCATGCAAATTTTAAATTCATTTACATTTACCAGCTTTTCTTAAACGTCCCATCGCAAATCCAGGTTCTTTGCCACGATCTGGTGCAGCCGGTATGAATCTCCCGTAGCCCGGCATTCTGCATCAGTGCACGGATCTCTGAAAGGGGCATCCCATGATCTGGTTTTGCCGGCTCGCGGATGAACATGGTACCTTCCGGCCGAAGACATGTCGCGAGTACACTCACGACATCGATTCGTGCGGCAGGCTCAACATCGTGGAGGGCAAAATGGATGATAACAGCATCAAAATGATTTTCTGGAACTGACATCCGTGTGATATCGCCTTGCAGATATTTTATGTTTGTAAAAGCCTTCAGTCTTCGTCTGGCTTTTTCTATCCAGTACGCGGAAATTTCCACGCTGGATAACGATCCCTCCGGGCTGAGCGTCCGGATAAGTGCGAGGGACATGCATCCCCCACCGCTCCCGAATTCCAGCACACGTCCGGTGCCGGAAAGTTCCAGCTTTTTTACATAGTCCGGGTGGTAAAAACGGGAGCGGATACGGTAATCGATCAGTTCTTCTTCTATGATCCGTGCGAATGGAGGGTGATTGTTTTCCATGAGGTTGCCTTCTTGTACGGGAAGAGTGCCGGGATCCCACCGGTTAAAAATCTGATAAACGGTTATGGCAGGAAAAAAAGGGTGTTGTTATCCCATAGGTTGGTACTGGGTCGGAGTCACAAGCGAACCGGGAGTCTGGTAGATTAAGACATCTCCAGTTGTTGCAGTCATAGACAACTGGTTGCCATCCACATTGTACGCCATTGTTTTTCCCAGAATAGCGAGATACATTGTCTCCTGTTGCGCGAGCGTTTCACAATACTTTTTTGAGGATGCGATGTTGCTAATCGTCATCCCGTTCCCTTTTGGTGTTGTCATTCCGGTCAGAGTGGTTGAACCAAAGTAGTTGTTGCAACCGTCATACCCTGTGAGTGAGCCATCCGGGTTGAAGGTTAAGGAGATCGCAGTGGTGGGATGCGTAACTCCGGTTCCATCCTGTATCGCCATCGTTGTGAGCGCCCAGTTACGGGTCAGTTGAGCAGGCAATGCGGGTGGTGCAGGAGTGGCAGTTACAATCACGGTCGGGGGCAGCGTTGCAGCCGTAGTCACCGGCAGGGGTGCGGGCTTTTGGGTCGTGCAGCCGGCTATTATGACTGCGGCAATAACAAAAATGAATAAAAGAATCGTGATCTTTTTCATAGCGTGATTTTTACTTTGATCCTATTTAAATAAGCGTGGCTAAAAAAATGCCAGACTCGCGGATTGCAGGGTTTGATTTTTTTATTTCATCTCCCCCCATAGGATCTCACATGTTTCCATGCCGCATGATACGAGGCGAACTCTTTTTTCTCCTCATCATAAATCCCCTTGTCCTCCCGGTGGAACAGCGCACGGTCCTCCCCCACAGGACAGACTTTGATGCAGAATCCGCAGGGTGAAATATATCGTTTGAGCAGTGCTTCGGATCGCATGGCACACGCAATCTTATCGGTAATCCCATCAGGATAATCCGTACCCGGGATCGCTTTGACCGGGCAGATATCAACACACCGCATGCATTTTATGCACAACTCTTCTTTCATGACAAGGTCTGAACCCATCTCTGCGGAGGTAAAGATGGAAGTGAACCGGACCCTTGGCCCGAACTGCGGTGTCAGCAGCATATTGTTGATGCCAAACGTTCCCAGCCCGGCAAGGTATGCAGCATGGCGATGGGAAAAGAAGGCAACGGGTTTATCCTTAAGCACACTAATCGACCCGTAACCATCCCTTGGGAGATAGACTGAGGAAATACCTTGGGCGTTTAAGAATGTGGAAATTCTAAACGCACTGGAATCGAGCAGTGTATTGACAGTCCGGTAAAGTTCATGGTACCAGATAGAGGGTGCCGTCTCAACAATAGGAAGGCTGACAGGAATCCCAATGACTATGACCGTTTTTACTTCCGGCCAGATTGCCTGTGGCCGGAACTGAGAGGGAACCCAAGGTTCGAAAAGGGGCGTGTCCCAGCTTCTGGCAGATGCAAATCCCACAAGAGGAATGTCTTGCTCAGCACATTTTAAGGAGATCTGCTCTCTGATTGTACCACTCATTGTTTTACTGTGCGTGCGTGCGGGAATAAAAACTTGCGCAGGATGAAATCATCCAGCTTCATCCTCCCGATACCGTACACACAATTGTCCGTTCCCTCCCGGCATTCACATCCAGTTCAAGCAATACAATCTGCTGCCATGTGCCGCACAACAGGTTACCATTTTCTATCGGGATAGTGAGCGACGGCCCTACCAGCGCGGCTTTGACATGCGAGCGCCCGTTGCCATCACCCCAGCGTGAGTCATGCGCATAGTCTGCTGTGTCCGGTGCAAGCACAGACAGGGCACGCTTGAGATCCAAAAGCACACCGGGTTCGAACTCGATCGTAGTCAATGCTGCTGTAGAGTGCTGCACAAAGAGATGGACAAGCCCCGCCTTGATCCCGCTCTCCTTAACTACACTCTTTACCTCATCTGTGAGATCGATAACATCGCCTTCGCTTTGTGTTTTCGTCCGAATGGTTCTCTTAAACATACATGCATCCCAACAGATCCTATTGCGCTCAATAACAAAATTATTCCCCCTCATAAGCAGCGCAGGTTCCGCTTTATTACCGCTGGATGTGGCCAATCGTTAAACCCCCCGCCCTCTAAGATTGTTTCAGCGTGTGCAATGAACAAAAACATACCTGGGGAGGAACGAAAAGTCAGCAATGTTTCGCCCTTTCGTCACCGGTACGCGGTTCTCATTATCGTTCTTGCCTCTGTCCTGATGGCCGTTATTGACGGCACCGTTGTCAACATTGCCCTGCCATCAATGACCCGGTTCTTTGCTGTTGACCTCTCCGATTCCCAATGGACGATCACTGCGTATCTCATCACAATGACAAGCCTGCTCCTTGTCTTTGGCAAGGTGTCGGAGTATGTCGGGCGGGCCCGGCTCTTCTTTGTCGGCATTATTATTTTTACTGCAAGTTCGCTTGCCTGCGGACTCTCAACGGGTCTTCCTGAACTTATCCTGTTCCGTGTCATACAGGGCGCTGGTGCAGCAATGCTCTTTTCCATCTCGTCTGCACTCATCTTTGCTACCACCCCGCCAGCTGAACGCGGGCGGGCAATGGGATACATTGGTGCGACTGTCGCCATCGGAAGTATTGCGGGACCGGTTGTCGGTGGTTTTGTAGTGGACTCTTTGGGATGGCAGTACATTTTCTTTATCAATATCCCAATAGGTATCCTCCTTATCGTTGCTGCGGCTGCGTACCTTCGGATCGATGAGAAACGGACGGCATCGTTCTCGCTCGACTGGCATGGATCAGCTGCAATGATTGTGATGTTCGTATCCCTGATCATTGCGCTTGGAAATCTGGCAGATACAGGAGGCATTACACCGACTTCTATTATTTCTGGTGCTGTCTCTCTCATCGCACTTGCCCTGTTCATACGGCACGAGCGCCGTTGCCCGGCCCCGTTGCTCGATCTTTCGGTCTTTTCCTATGGTGCATTTTTATTTCCGGTCATTGCAGTTTTGTTAGCCTTTGTAGCAAATTTCATGTTGGCTGTTGTCGGACCATTCTATTTTGAGGGGGTGATGGGTTATAGTCCTTCACAGGTGGGAACGATCTTCTTAGTCAGTCCTGTGGTCATGGTGATCGTTGCACCCATAGCCGGGTCACTCTATGACCGTCACCCAACCCGGAATTATGCTGCGCTGGGAATGGGTATCGCAACAATCGCATTCCTCCTTCTCTCGTACTGTGCTCTTGCGCGGTCATTGTCTGGTATAATTGTTGCATTCGTACTCTTTGGAATCGGCTTTGGACTCTTCCAGTCCCCTAACAATACCGCCATCATGAATGCACTCCCAAAAGAACAACTCTCTACAGCATCGAGTGTAATTGCTACGAGCAGGAACTTAGGTATGGCTCTCGGTGTTTCGTTAGGAAGCATCCTGCTCACGTTCCAGCTTCTTACCGCAGGATATGGCGGGGATGTAATTACTGCAGATCCAATGCTGCTTGCGATCTCCATCAGCCGGATTATGGCAGTCTCTGCTGTCCTCTGCGTGTTCGTCATTTTCCTCTCATCACTGAAACGTTGACCAGTTTGTTTACTTGTGGGTAAGGGGGAAGTAAAACGTTCCATAACGGGAGTAAACATCTGTGCCCTGTCACTTGTGTTGAAACGGTTTGCCTGCACAGATGAAAAGAAAAAAGATGGAAAAAAATTTATGTCTCGTCATTTCCTGAAATGACAGATTCTATGTTTTGAGTTTTCGGGTCTTCTGTCTCATTGTCAACAGTCTCCCCGATCACTACTTCAGGCTGGTAAATTGCTACACCAATGACCCGGTCTTTATCATCCAGACGAATGGTCCTGACACCCTTCGTTCCGCGCCCGATGATACGGAACTCGCTGACCGGAGTCCGGATGACGACTCCTGACGCAGTCATGACAAAGATCTCGTCGGTCTGTGCGACAGCACGCGACTCAATGACCATGGCATCGCGTTCGAGCACCATGGTCCGTACTCCCATCGTTCCTCGTCCATGGCCCCGGAATTCATCGAACTCGGTACGCTTCCCAAAGCCGACATCAGAGATGGTGAGGAGGGTGTGTTCCTTGTCGACGAGCGTGATGGCGCAGACCGAGTCTTCATCGTTCCGCAGCTTGATCCCGTGGACCCCCTGAGTGTTCCGTCCTGCCGTCCGGACTGTTTCTTCATGGAACCGGAGGCCGAACCCGAACCGGGTCGAGAGGACCACCTCCCGGGTGTTATCTGTGGCAATAACGTCAACGAGCTGGTCGCCCTCAAGGAGATGGATCGCGTTCGTGCCGATCGATCGGGGATTCGAGAAGGCATCCTGCGCGATCTTGATGACCCGGCCCTTCTTCGTTGCGAAGAGAAGGTTCCGGTCCGGCCTGAACTCCCGGATGGGGATGACGGTCGTGATGATCTCGTCTTTTAAGTTGAGGAGGTTGACGATCGGCTTGCCCTTGGCAACACGTGAGCTCTCGGGAATCTGGTAGACCTTGAGCCAGTATACCCGGCCGATGCTCGTGAAGCAGAGGAGGTAGTCCTTTATGCCGGCAGAAAATACCGAGCTGACGACATCATCCTCCTTCGTAGTCATGCCCGTGATACCGTGGCCTCCACGGCGCTGCTTACGGTAGGTGTCGAGGTCCATCCGTTTGATATAGTTCGTCTTTGTGATCGAAACAAGCACCGTCTTGTCCTCGATCAGATCCTCATTGGAAAGATCGCTCGTATCGATTGCGATCTCTGTTCTCCGGGCATCGCCGAACTTTGCGGCGATCTCACTGGTCTCTCGCCGGATCTCGTCTTTGATATTAGCTTCGCTTGAGAGGATAGTCTCTAACTTTGTGATCTCGGCTTCGAGTCCCATCTTCTCGTCATTAATTTTCTGCTGCTCAAGCGCTGCGAGACGGCGGAGCTGCATCTGGAGGATCGCATTTGCCTGCGGTTCATCGAGGCCGAACTGTGTTATGAGGGCTAAGCGGGCGTTATCTACGGTATCTGATCCCCTGATAGCCGCTATGATCAGATCAATCTTTGAAAGAGCGATGAGCAGGCCAACTAAAATATGAACCTTCTCCTGCGCCTTTTTCAAGTCAAACTCCGACCTGCGCCGTATCACTTCAATCCGGTGGTGGACGAAATTCTCCAACAGGCTGTGGAGTGTAAGTACCTTTGGCTGGTTGTCGACAATCGCAAGATTGATCGCCCAGAAACTCGATTCGAGTGCGGTCATCTTGTAAAGTTGGTTTAAGATGACAGCAGACATCGTGCCCTTGCGGAGCTCAAAGACAACCCGGATACCATCCTTATCAGATTCATCCCGGATATCGGTGAGGCCATCGATCCTCTTGTCCTTGACCATATCGGCAATTGCCGTGATCCACTGCGCCTTGTTGACCTGGTAGGGCAGCTCGGAAACGATGATGCGATCGCCACGGTTGCCTCCTTCGCTCTCTTCAATAGTGGCAACCCCTCTGACGATCACGCGACCCTGCCCGGTGGCGTAGATGTTCCTGACACCATCGGTGCCCATCATGACGCCTCCTGTAGGGAAATCGGGGCCGGGCATAACCCTCATGATCTCTTCAACCGGAATTTCCGGATTGTCAAGGTAGAGTGCAACCGCTGCGCAGACTTCCCGCAGGTTGTGCGGGGGCATCTTGGTTGCCATACCTACAGCAATACCATCGGTACCATTGACCAGCAGGTTGGGAATCTTTGACGGGAGTACTGTTGGTTCTTTTAACGACTCATCGTAGTTCGGGATGAATTTTACTGTATCCTTGTCGAGATCCTCTAAGAGCGCTTCTGCGTATGGGAAAAGCCGGACCTCGGTGTACCTGCTCGCTGCGGCAGCATCACCGTCAACCGATCCGAAGTTCCCCTGCCCCTGCACCAGCATGTTGCGGTACGAGAACGGCTGTGCCATCTTGACGATCGTATCGTAGATCGATGCGTCACCGTGCGGGTGGAACTTACCCATCACTTCACCAACCACCCTAGCACTTTTCTTTGTGGGTTTGTCGCTGGTGTTGCCCATCTCCCACATAGCAAAGAGTGAGCGGCGGTGAACGGGTTTGAGACCATCGCGGACATCTGGAATTGCACGCCCGATAATGACACTCATTGCGTAGTTAATGTAAGAGGTCTTCATCTCGTATGCGATACTGATCGGCTCCACGCGATGCGTGATAGGACCGCTTGCGGGTGGTACTTCAGATGTCAAGGTTGGTCACCTCCTTTGCATGGCGGGTGATGAAATTTTTCCTGATCTCCACATCTTTTCCCATCAGCGTTTTGAACATCTCGTCAGCCTCCAGCGCATCCTCTATCGTGACCTGTTTAAAGACCCGGAACTCCGGGTCCATGGTCGTATCCCAGAGCTGCTGGGCGTTCATCTCACCAAGACCTTTGTAGCGCTGGATCGATACGCCTTTTTCGCCCATGGCAGCTGAGACCTTCTGCATCTCATCTTCCGAGTACACGTACTTCTCTTCTTTTCCTTTCGCGATACGGAACAGGGGGGGTTGGGCGATGTAAATATACCCGGCTTCGACCAGTTTGAGCATGTACCGGTAGAAGAAGGTTAACAGGAGGGTGCGGATATGGGCACCATCCACATCGGCATCGGTCATGATCACGATGTGGTGATAGCGGGCCCGTTCCTGATCGAATTTCTCACCAATGCCGGTGCCGATTGCAGAGATGAGCGTCTGAATTTCTGCGTTTCTTAAGATCTGGTATTCACCAGCTTTTTCCACATTGAGGATCTTTCCTCTGAGTGGAAGGATGGCCTGGAACTTGCGATCCCGTCCCTGTTTGGCTGAACCACCGGCAGAGTCTCCTTCCACAATGTAGACTTCACTCTTTGCCGGGTCGCGTTCCGAGCAGTCGGCGAGTTTGCCGGGAAGTCCGGAACTCTCAAGCGAGCTCTTGCGCCGCGCAAGGTCCCTCGCATTGCGGGCAGCTTCGCGGGCTTTTGCAGCTGATAGGGCCTTTTCGATGATGATCTTGAGCACCTGAGGATTTTCATCAAAATATTCGCTCATGGCTGCATAGACCAGCGAGTCGACAATGCCCTTGACACTGCTGTTTCCAAGGCGCATCTTGGTCTGCCCATCGAACTGGGGGTTTGCCATCTTGACAGAGACGACAGAGGTGAGACCTTCTCTGACATCTTCGCCGCGTAAGGTGATTGTCGAGTTCTCCTTGATCAGACCGTTTCTCTTTGCAACTGTGTTGATCGTCCGGGTGATGGCACTGCGGAACCCTTCGAGATGCGTGCCACCGTCACGGGTATTGACCGAATTGACGTACGAGTAGATCTTCTCGTCATATGCGGTGGTGTACTGCATGGCCACTTCAAGTTCAAGCTTGTTCTCAATGTCCTTTTTCGAGATATCAATCGGGGTCGGGTGGAGGCATTCCACTCCTTCGTTTAAGTATTTGATAAATTCGACCAGTCCGCCGGGATAACAATAGGTAGCCGTATAGCCGGACCGTTCATCCGTGATATTGATCGTAAGACCAGCGTTTAGAAATGCCAGTTCTTTGAGCCGGTGGGCAAGCACATCATAATCGAACGCGGTGGTCTCAAAGATGGTGGCATCGGGAACAAAGTGGATCCGGGTTCCGGTCATCTTTGGGCCGAACTGTGCAAGGAAGGCTAAGCGGCTCTCACGCTCTGATTCTATCGGATCGATCACCGGTGCGGACAAAAGATCCTGCTGTCCGGTTGCAGAGGTGCTGACAGGCACTAAGGCTCGTGTGAAAGGTGCCGGAGCCCCGTACCACTGCTGGTACCGGAGAAGCATCTCATTGAGTGACTCTTCCCGCGTGGAGAGCGGAGAAGTCATCAACCCTTTAGAAAAACGCATCTCATAGATGTTGCCATCGCGATACACATGCGCAGAGAGCCAGTTGGAGAGTGCGTTGACAACCGAGACGCCAACGCCATGAAGGCCACCGGAAACCTGGTACGTCTCCTTATCGAACTTGCCTCCTGCATGGAGAACGGTTAACACTACTTCAAGGGCGCTTTTGCCGTTCTTTTCCATCCTGTCGACCGGGATACCACGGCCATTGTCTTCCACCTGAAGTGAACCGTCCCTGTTGATTATTACCGAAATCCGGCTGCAATACCCTGCAAGTGCTTCGTCAATCGAGTTGTCCACCACTTCGTAAACAAGGTGGTGCAAGCCCTTGGTATCAGTACTCCCGATGTACATGGCCGGGCGTTCGCGGACAGGGGTGAGCCCTTCAAGCACCGTGATATGGGATGCATCGTACGTGTCAGTCAAGGAAAACCTCCGTTAAAAATGAATGAAAAATGTGTTGAATTATCACAATAATTATTGGTTGTTTGATGACTTAAAGGATAGGAGTGAAAACCAGATACAGGTATATAAACAATTTCCCTGTTACCGGAACTCCCCGATTCCGGCATCTGAAATCCCGAGTTCGCGGTCGATTGCAACCACGAGACGGTTAAGGGTGCGGATAACTTCTTGTGCATCTTCCTTATCCATGCTGCCCGGCTGGTGCCAGATCACTTTCTTCCTCAAGAGGGTTGTAAGTTCTTCAACTTCGGTTCCGCGAAACTTCTCTGGCAGCGTGAGTCCCTCAACATGATCACCCGCACCGTACCATGCCTTTTCGGGTGGGAGCGCAAAGTGTTCCGCGATCAGCACGATGCTGGTGATGAACCCATGACCGAACTGGTTAGCCATGCAAAGATGATGGCATCCGGAATAAAAAAAGCTGACTTAGAAAAGGCGGAAAACGGTTAACCAGATGGTGAGGGGGACTGCGATGATGAAGATGAGGGAGAGGGTGAGAAAGGCCCATTCGCGTACCTTTAAGGGTTTCCTCTCAACATAGAAATAACACTCCCGTCCATAGCCCCGGCAGAGCATGCTGGTATATACCCGCTCGCCCTGTTCGTAGGATCGGATGAACATTGTACCAATGGTGTAACCGATCTGCCGGAGGCGATAGCGGTACGGCAGATGGCGATCGAAGGCATCGAAACATTTGGTCTTTAAGGTTTCGTTGATCTTGCGGAACATATAGGCAAAGACGAACAGGTAACGGATCATCATGCCCAGCGCAAGAGCAAACTCCGCAGGCAGTCCCATCCGGGCAGCACCTTCAAGCATCTCATGCATTTTTGTTGTGGAAGAAAGCAGGATGATGAACGATATACAGATGATAAATTTGGCCAGCAGGATGAAGGCAAACTCTATTGATTCGTAATAGATGCTGATGCCCAGCGGTAGGCTCATGAAGACATGGTAATCTGTGTAGTACTTGTTCTTAAAAAAGATCTGGAAGAAGATGACCATGCCCCAGATTGGAACAATCGTCATTAAGCGTTTTGCATAGACAACAGGAGACAACCGGGTGCAAACCCAGAGCACTAAAAAAAATAAAAAGAAGAACGCCCCAACCGTATAGACCATGGTGGAATAGGGTACCGCAACCAAAGCAATGATTGCAGCAAATGCGATGGTAATCTTTACCCGGGCATCGAGCCGGTGGATCACGCTGTCGCGGTAAGCATCCCGTTCTATCTGGAAGAGTTCTTCAATCATGATCGTTTGCCAAAGGCGCGAAGCAGGGACTCTTCTGCATCTGTATAGGTGTATGCCATCGATACTTCGATACCGTTCTCTTTCAATGAGTTCAGAAGTTTTGGGATTACTGGAACATCCAGCCGTACGGATTTGAGCATGTCCGGCTGGATGAAGATCTCATCGACGGTGCCGCAGGCAACCACCCGTCCCTTGTCCATCACGTAAATGTAATCCGCGATCTCGGGGACCAGTCCGACATCATGGGTGGAGAAGATGACGGTCATCCCGTATTTTTTTGCGAGCGAGTTAATGAACGTGTTGAGATCGGCAACTCCCTTTGGATCGAGTCCTGCGGTCGGTTCATCAAGGACGAGCACTTCCGGCTCCATTGCGATCACACCTGCAATGGCAACCCGCTTCTTCTCGCCCCCGCTCAGATGATGCGGCACGCGGCTTGCCAAATGCTCAATTCCTGTAACCCGCAGGGCTTCGTGCACCCGGTGATGAATTGTTTCTGGATCGAGCCCGAGGTTTGTGGGGCCAAAGGCAACATCCTGTTCCACGGTAGGGGAAAAGATCTGGTCGTCAGGGTTCTGGAAGACAATCCCGACAAATTTCCTGATCTCCCGGCTATTCTGCTTTGTTATTGGTTCGCCACGGATGAGCACGGAACCGGACGTAGGTTTGAAAATTCCATTGAAGTGCTTGAAAAGTGTGCTCTTTCCTGCACCATTCGATCCAATTACAGCGATGCGGGCATTTCGCGGGGCGATGAAATTGATGTTGTTTAAAGCCGTAACTTTTCCTGGATAGACATAACAGAGCTCGCGGGTCTCGATTAGGTGCATAAGTATAGGAAATAGGATGAAAAAAGGTAAAGGTCTGTTGGTTTTATTTTACCGGTTTACCTGCCATTTTTATTCCATAGGCCAGCCCAAGCACTACGAGAAATGCAAGGATGGTGCCAACAACTATCGCAACCAGACCCCCCATCGATCCCATGGACTCACCCAGCGAATAGTCAGGCATCGGTGACGAGTAGGCAAACTTACCGGTCATGTCTTCCTTGATCTCCGCATCGGGGGGGGTAGGACCGGTGAGCGTCTTTTCGCCCTGTACAATCAGGGCTGTGCTCTCCAGCCCATCCGGATCCCCGGATGCCATGAAGACCGCAACAACCCCGATAAGAAGGGCGATGACAATGCCTGCAATGATGAAAGTCTTGTTGTCCATCATTATGCGCCAGCCCCCTTGGCAATCTTTACTCCTGTATCCACCAGATCCGGCCTTGCCTTTGTTATCAGGTAGATGGCTGCAACAGTGACAATGCCTTCGATCACTCCAATGATGGCATGGTATATGCCCATAGCAATCAGGCCCTCTTTGAGGGGGAACGTTCCGGCAAAATACATCTCCACTGCACAGGCAAGGGAGGGTATCAGGCACGCCAGCCAAGCGGCAATGAATGCCGAGATGGGCATGCTCTTTGTTGCACCCATCAATCCTTTGAAGGTGTAGAATCCCACAAAGCCGCCAATGACACCCATGTTGATAATATTGGCCCCCAACGTGGTGATACCTCCGTCACCGAACAGGACCGCCTGCACGATGAGTACCAGCGTGAGGATGAATACTGCGGCAAACGGGGATCCAAGGATGATTGCAGCAAGCGCCCCGCCAACCAGATGTCCGCTAGTCCCCATCGAGACTGGTAGGTTGAAGGACTGGAGGGCAAAGATAGCTGCGGCAAGCACCGCAACGAGCGGGAGTTTTTCTTCGTTCATTTCGTTTCGTGCCCACCTGAGGGCAAGTGCTATGAACACAAGGGCGATGATCCAGTAGATTGCGCCCTGCCAGATTGGAATGAATGCGTCGGGAATGTGCATGAGTCACCAATAATTGTTGTTACGTTTACAAAATATTGTAATACCCAGTAGTTAAAAAGTGTTGTTATTTGATATTTTGTCGGACCGGTATTTTATTTGATCTGATTTTTCATGTTGAAAATTATTTTATCGCGGTCAATTAAAAAATACAGTCTTTTATTTTACCGGCGCGGATACCTTCTAAATCCGCAGATGCGTGATAATTTTTTACTCGAATCGTATGAGTGCTTCACAATTTCCTGAATTTTTTTCAAAACATTAAAAAACAATCGGCAATCATATACACATCAAGGATATTGCTATGGATGACGACCTCTCCCGGATAGGGATATCACTTCCCAAAAACCTGCTCGACAAATTTGATGAAATCCTGAACTATCGTGGCTACTCCTCCCGTTCAGAGGGTATCCGCGATGCAATCCGCACGTACATAACGTATTACAAGTGGATGTCGGATGTCAAAGGTGAGCGCGAGGGCGTCATTACGATGGTGTACGACCATGAGCAGCGCAACCTCCTCCAGGCAATCACTGAGATCGAGCACGAGTATCATAACATAATAAAGGCCTCACTCCACTCCCACATAACACACCAGCGGTGCCTCGAAGTGATTCTCGTTCACGGCGACGGAACGCAGCTCAAGGCGCTCGCAGAGAAACTGATGGCCCACAAGGGGGTCGAATCTGTGAAGTTGACGACAATATCAATCGATGAGTAAATACCTTCGTGAACCGGTGAGATGAGATAAATTCTATTTTCATCATCACTTTTTTTTGACGGTGTAACCTTCCCGGGTCTTTTCCACCAGGTCTTGGGTTACTCGAGCGGCCATATACAATAAACATGCAAACGGGTTGTCGGTAATGACCAACTGGACGATCGTCTTGAAGGTTGTTTCATCTGCAATCGGGCTCACGAGTTCATAGAGCCGCACTCTTTGTCACATTGCTCTGCATGAAATCTGCCATTGTGGTTTCCTTCTTTTTTGTTTTTCTACATTATTTGTCTCAGTGCCCTTTGACATACGATTATACTTCGTAAAAGGGCTTAGGTCTGACTGAATAAATTCCAGGATCATGAAATAGCATTGGGATTATTGTTTGATTGCCGAATGGAACCCTGCGGGAGTACAGATGAAAAGGACGATTTTGTACAAGAGGGCCGGGGGATCATGTCCCTGCTTGAAAATCCCGGGGGGCACATGGGGCACATTGAGGGTCATTTCCGGGATCTTTTTTCTGTACTAATTTCTCGTAAGACTTTACGGGAAAAGGGGTTTAAGTGCCCCATGTGCCCCCCACCCGTACTGTCCATTACGATACAATCTGTAAGATATCCTGGAACCCCCCTGCTTTTGCTAATTTAGTCCGCTCTTCCTCATTTTTCCAACGGATACCGGACCAGAACCGTTCACCACGGATCTTTCCGCCATCCTTCACATTGCGTTCCCTGAGTGCATCTGCCACTCTCTTACTTGAGGGGATCCTCCGTATCCCCTCCTCTGCACACCACTTTTCGAACATCTCGCGGAAAGCCGACCGTGACAAAAATGCCTCAGCCCCCACCTCAAACGCACATTCAGTCGCAAGGAACAACCCCACCGTATCGCTCACAGTCCGAAGGTTAGCCGTAGCCTGCAAAACCTTCCGGGGCTGCACCAGCCGGTTCCCGTTCGCATAATACCGGGAAAGCCCGGCAAGGCACCAGTTTAAAATCCCCGCAGACTCCGACAATAGCTTTGCCGCAATATCCGTGTCGCATTTCTCCTCCGGGATCTGGACAGAGAACGGCACCATCCAGATGCGGCGCCAGATACCATCATCGGTGCCGGGAATGACTGGCTCGTGGTTGGTAGTCATCCAGATCTTTGCCACTGGCGTGAACTCGAACTCGTTCTCGTAGAGTTTCCGTACCGTGATTACGTACTCGCCCGTGATCTGCTTGATGATCGCCTCGTCCATCCTTGCGCCTTCTGCTCCTTCAGCTGCGGTGGCAAGACGGGCTCCTGCGAGCCGGGCTAAGTCCGAGCGGGCGTTCTCGAAGCGCTTGGCCATGAGCGAGTCCGCGGCAATGTTGACCGCGTAGTCGGCAAAAATCCTTGCAAGGACTTCTATCGTCTTTGATTTTCCGTTCCGTCCCTTCCCGTAAAGGATGAACATGATCTGCTGAGGGTTTGTCCCGAGCAGCGTGTACCCGCACATGGACTGGAAGCCCGACATGTAATCTGTATCGCCTTTGAAGATCAGGTCGAGATGGGCAAGCCACTGGGGGCATTCGGCTTTCGGGTCATAATCGACTGCTGCCTTCTTTGTCAGCATCTCCTCCATCCGGTGCTCACGGAACGTCATGGTCGCAAGTTCGAGGGTGCCGTTCCGGCAGTTGAAGAGTTCCGGACGGGCATCGAACTCAGCAGGCAGGACCGGTATGTGCGGAGCGGCAGAATCGATCATCGCCTTTCTCGCGTGAAGACTCTCTGATAGGATCGCAAATCGGGATAATGCCCGGGAGCTGTCAGCGGTCGGGGCTTCTGCGGCTTCACGGTGGATCGAACGGGCAACATCGGTTGCGATGAGCAGCATCCGTCCGGCATCGTCCCGCACCCAGACATCTCCGTTCCAGAGGTACCACGAGTTGAACGTAGCACAGTACCGGATTGAATCGCCATGCTGTGCAATTAGTCTCTCGGCATTGCCGGCATCAGTGAGGGCGTATGGGGCCTCACCAGTGGGGACGGTTTGATTTTCCGCACCCTCCTTTGCTTTCGCCCGCTCTCTACTCCATCCCGCGATCCGCTGCTCCCGCAGATCGACTCGCTCCTCTTTCGTCTCGTACTTTTTCCGAAGTTCGCTCCACCGCTGCTTCCCGCCACCACACGTTGCATGATGGCAGCCCGCATGGATTGCACCGTTTTCGAACTGGATTGCATATGCCCCGTCATTGTGCGAAGAAGAAAACGGGCACTGGTCCAGCGTGAAGAGTGTGCCGCCATTACCGTAGGGTTTTTGTGAACTGACGGCGATGCCATGTGATTCAAGCCATTTTCGCAGATCGATCACATTCTCTTTTCCGGCTGGGGGTTGTGTGCCCGGTCCAGTCGGGAGTTGTGCGGCAAGTTCCTGCAATTGTTCAGCAGTCACAACCGACAACGAACCCGGCACAGTAATAATCCGGCTTCGGCGGTGCGGACGCTCTGGAGTATGATCACCTTTTTTTGCCAGACTCCCGTAGAGTTTCCAGATCCGACCGGCATTGTAGTTCGCCTTATCAACAGTGACTCCGGTATCTGAAAACAGTAAATCCAGTGTACCAAGA
>SESA01000414.1_pt1 | contig 28014 bp, 47 predicted proteins | sample 3171451 | NCBI WGS metagenome assembly SESA01 (sample SAMN06051862, study PRJNA518727) | freshwater metagenome | biome: subpolar coniferous forest; feature: holomictic lake; material: water; isolation source: holomictic Lake 227, 8 m depth | place: Canada: near Kenora, Ontario | collected...
CCTTGAATACCTTGAAGTCCTTGGTTACCTTGTAAACCTTGAGTTCCCTGCACAGAACCAGCGGGTCCTTGAATACCTGTTCCAGGAATACCTTGAATACCTTGAAGACCTTGCACACCTTGCACAGAACCTGCAGGACCTTGTAGACCCTGAATAGAGGTACCTTGTAATCCTTGACCGCCCTGGATACCTTGAGTACCTTGAACAGAACCAGCAGGTCCTTGAAGACCTTGAACAGAGGTTCCTTGAAGACCTTGTAGGCCTTGGACAGAGATGCCTTGAAGACCTTGAAGGCCTTGCACGCTAAGTCCTTGAAGTCCTTGGTTACCTTGTAAACCTTGAACACCTTGAATAGATGTTCCCTGTAAACCTTGTAAACCTTGAGCACCTTGGACACTAAGTCCTTGTAAACCCTGTAAGCCTTGAGCACCCTGAACAGAAGTTCCCTGTAAACCTTGAAGGCCTTGTAATCCTTGAATACCTTGAACACTAAGCCCTTGAATACCTTGAGCACCTTGAGCGCCTTGGATAGACAATCCTTGTATACCCTGCGTACCTTGAACAAAAGTTCCTTGAATACCTTGTAACCCTTGAATACCTTGAAGACCCTGTGCACCATATCCTTGAATACCTTGTAAACCTTGTGCGCCTTGTAGTTGAGCATAGCCAAACCCTTGTAGGCCTTGAGTACCTTGAACACCTTGTGCAAAACCTGCAGGACCTTGAATACCCTGAATACCGTTTGTACCAATAGTACCTGCTGAGCCTTGAAGCGCGGGAACAACAGAAATAACGGTAGGAGAAGGAACTACTACTGTAACTGCTTGAACTGTGCAAACACAGTTAACTAGGCCACAACTTGAGCATGAGGACATTAAATAGTCACCTGCTGTGTAGTAAAGACCTGTCCTTTCATGTATGTCTTTTCATATGTGGAATCTGATGCAGACGTGGCCTGCAAGTCCCAGAAAGCACGGACAGGTAAGTAGTCTGTTTCGTCACTAGTAAGCGAGAGTTTAACTCGGCTTAGGTTGCTAGTTGCAGAGATAACTGTAACTGTGAAAGTTGCATACAAAGAAGGCGCGTTAGGGTATGTTCTAATTTGCGCTGCCAAAGTATAAGGACTAACATCGAACGGAAAGTCCAATTCAATGTACCAAGAATCCCCTTGATAAACACAGAGGTCATATGTCTGAACAGTGGTTGGAGTAGGCGTTCTTCCCATAAGGTCATTGTGAATGTATACGCGCTCTGGACGACGGCTGTCATCAATCTCTTGAGCCATGTAGATAGGCACCAATTTGTTGGTAAGACGTGAGACTCGAATGAGCGTACCCATCTCGATACGGTAAAGGCCAATATTTAATTGAGCACAAAGAGTCTTATATTGCTCAGTTCTTTGTTGAATAGTTTCGCTAAGTTGGGCATAGCGCTGTGCTCTAGGGATTACTACTCCATCAGGAGCGTTAATGTTAATGTCAAAAGAAGCATCTGTAGCCAGAGCCCAAAGGGCTTCGATGACTGCCAAGATGGCTAGTGGATACTCTTCAACTGCAGGAATCGAGTTAAGGCTAATAGAACTGCCGTAAGCATCGGTTTTATTGTAGGTATGCTGAGTAACAGCGGTGTTTATAAAAGTAGTTAGGTCTGTATCTAGGAAGTAGCGGTCAGCCATTCCATTTGCCAAAATAACTGCATTAAGGGAAGGTGCAGTAGTAAAGGTGACAATCCCTGTGCCTGCTTCAAGGCTGTAGCCAGAAGGGTAAGCGATAGGGGTTCCGCCCACAGTAATATAAAGGTTAGTTAATTCAATAGGCTTAGCGTTTAAATAAAAGGCTTTGGTTGACCCATCGCCTACGCCTGAGAACGTGAAGTTCTTTTGTTGGTCGCCTAACTCCATGCGAACCCTAGAAAGAATATCGGCCAGAAGGGCCATAGATTAACTCCTCACACTTCAAGTTTAATAGTGTCAGTATTTCCTTAAAAAATCCGTCTAAACAGAAAAGGCGGACTAAATAGTCCGCCTCCCCGTCTATTAAAAGTCTATTAGATGACTCCTGCTAGATAACCTTTTTCTTCCAAGTGCTTAGCAACTGCACGAGTTACCTCGTATTTGCGCCCTGCTTCGAATGAGTAGTTATTTCCAGCACCAAGAGTCATGTTGTCGATACTCTCGACTACGCGAATGGTTACTGTCTCTGCATCTTCGTCTTTGACAACCTTGACAACTTCGTCAACAATTACTGTTTGACGGCCTGGCTTGGTGGCATCGATTACTTCTGTGCTCAATTTAATCTGAGCATCTGCTGTAGCCATTGACATCTCGTTGGCACGCTTTTGAGTATCTTCAGCAAATTCCTTTGCTTGAGCCTCGCGTACTCGACCTGTGACGTCTGTAGGTTTTACTTTACTTGTACTTGCCATTTGTATCCTCCGATAAAAGTGAATGTTTGTGTTGGGCTGAAAAGGGGGAAGGTTTCCCTTCCCCCTAGTCAGTAATGCTATTAAGTTTTTTTAAGCGGGTGCTTAGTTGGTTTCTGCAACAATTACAGCCTGGTCAGTGATTAGACCAAGACCGAAGATTGAGTACCAAGCAAGTGCGTGCTCACGACCGAAGTCAAGAATACCACCGTCACGAAGTTCAACTGGAAGAGAGATTGCGTGACCGAATGCGTTGTCTCCGATGAAGAGAGCAGAGTAGCGGTCAGCGCCACCATTACCAGTGAATGTAGCAGGAGTTGAATAACCTCCGCCAGCAGTTACTGTTGGGTTAGCAACAGCAGTATCGGCTGTGTATGATGCACCAGCACCACCAGCAACCTTGAGAACCTGAGTGGTTTCAATGAATACGCAATCGTATAGACGACCGATTTCACCGAGCATGAAGTTACCTGGAGCAGCGTACTTCGTTACTTCGATGAATTCAGGATTGTCACGGAGACGGCGAGATTGGTGAGGGTGAACGAAAGCAACATAAGTTTCGCCCAAACGAGGGATGTTCTTGGTTGCCAATGTTTCGACAGCATCCTTAACAGTGTGAGGTGTCAAGTAGTATGAGCCAGTCATTGACGCACGGGAAGTTCCCTTGTTACCATCTGAGTACCAAGCGTTGATAGCCTGTTGGTTTGAACGGTCTTCACCGTAGATGGTTGATGTTGCAGCATATAGAGTGTCGCGGCTGATTTGGTCAAGATATACAGCCATGTTACGACCAAGAAGACGTGAGGCTGAAGCCATTACGTCATCGAATGATGCGTTCAGAAGAAGTTCTGACACAGCAAGAGCATAACCATGCTCAGCAACTGTGATTGAGAACTGTTGCGCAGTAAGCGCGTTGGTCTGCATACGCACACCTTCGACGAGCGGTGAAGCAAAGCCGAGGTTGTTGTAACGCATGAAGTTAATTTGAAGACCAGGGGCTACGCCGAGTTCTGTCTTCTTAACTGCGAATTGCTCAAATCGAAGAATAGGCATTGCCTGGAACAAAATTTCTTTTGACCAGATTGTCTGAATCGACTGAGTAAGTTGGGTGTTTGTACCTGAGTACGCTGTTGGGGATGCGGCTAGACTGCCTGTTCCCGTAATACCAGATGCCATTAGATGGACTCCTTGTTAGTGTTGTGGAAAAGGGACATAATCATTTAGCCGAGTAACCCACGACCTTTACCTTGAGCCGCTGGCCCAAGAAGGCGTGACCTGTTTTTAACGTAATCATTCATCGACATTGACTGAATATCTTCAGCCGTAAAGGAACGTTGCTCCGAATTAGTTTCCAAAGGTCCTGCTGGAGGAGTTGTTACACTCGTTCCACGCATATCGCGGCGCGCGTTCTGCATAGCAGATTGTGCGTCCTGCAAGATGCTATCGGTTTGCGCCTTGAGGTCTGCTGCAGATGCAGCAAGTTCCTCAGGTGTTGAACCGTCTAGATACTTGAGCAATTGAGGCATGATGTTGTCACGCTCTTGGTCAAGAATCTGTTGCTTGTACGACTGAAGTTCTGCGAAATTCTTTTCGCGTTCCAGAAGAGCGAAGGCGCGTTCGCGTTCTTGACGCTCACGTTCCAACTGCTCGGCCCATTCGGTTTCCTTGTTTTTAAGCAAGGTACGAATATCAGTTTCATCTTCCAAAGCCGCGCGACGCGCTGCTTCTTCTGCGGCTGCTTGCGCTGCCTTAGATGAGACTTCTGCTTCTCGTTCCCTTTTGAGTCCGTCGAGTTCTTCTTTCAACTTATCAATTTGAGGATAGAGTTTTTCTTTTTCTTGGCTACGGACCTTAGCCAAATCGTCTTCAGTATAAAACTTAGACGCTGGTTTTGAAGTAGGAGCGTCAGCAACAAGTGCGCTGCTAGCCTGCTCTACAACTGGAACGGTGCCTGACTCGGCTGCGAAAGCCTCTGCCATTGCTGTCGTTTCGGACATTTATTTCTCCTTGCATCCTAGGGGTCGTTTTCCAATTTATTAGCACATATGACCAAACGTTTACTACATTCTTATTCTGATTGTTTTATGTGAAAATGTCAGCCTAAATAGACTTATTTTTCATACTCTTGCGGATTCCTCCTCTGTGGGAGTTTGGTTCCGTAAGCCTCTGTGACTAGCGCATTGCGTAGTCCTTCTTCAGCGCCTTCAGAGGCGATGGTTGCATCATCTACAATTTGTGGCATACCTGACTCAACTAGTGGATTTCCACCTGCGCCTGGGGCTGCGCCACCAGGTGCTCCTCCTGGAGCGCCGCCTTGTTCAGTACCAGATGTGCCAGTTAAAATCATAATTTCTTGTTCAACCTGGGTCTGTAGTAACTTGAGTGCGCCGTCTGCAGTAGCGTCATCCATAAGTTCTTGACGAATTTCATTAAGTTTCTCTGCTGGGAATTCCTCACCGAGAGTACGCAAAGCGCCTTCTTTTGACTCAAGTCCAAGAGATAGTTTGGTTTGAATCTCGTTCAAAGCAATTAACTTATCTAAAGGAAGAGGTTGAGGGAAATGCACGTAAGAAAGGAAAGTGAGTGGGTCATGTGGGTCTAGGCGGTCAACTTGACCTTTTTTCAACTTCACGTCTGTTTCAGGGTCCCAGATAAATGTCTCAGGCTCTTTAATTGCAAGGCTTAAAAGAATGAGTTCATTAACTCTTTCTAAGCCATGTGCGTATTGAATAATCTTTTGGTGGTAACGATTCATCAAAGGCTGGAATTGAATAGAAAGCGCAACACCTGATGTATTTGATACAGGCTGTGCTTGTCCAAGAGCAGTCTCTGGAATACCAATCATTTCGTGCATTGACCTCTTTAGCATTGCTAAGAAGTCCATAGCGCCCTTTAACCCTTGCGCTCCGCCCTCAAGATTCTCAACGCGAGCGTCTTTTGGAAGTCCGCCCCATACTTTGTTGGCGCCTTTTTCGAGTTGTGAGGCTTTTGCTCCGATGATGACCGTAACTGGCGCAGCGTGGTAATTAACGATATCCGCAATATCCGTAGCGGTTTCGTTATATGTACGGTTAATTGCAATAACATCATTACAATCTGAGAGGCCCCAAGGAGAACCAGAAACACGGACATTAGGAATATGTATAACAGGGATTGTGCCAAGAGGATTAGGGCGCGAATCAATAAGTTCATCGTTGATGTACTCCTCAATGATGTCGTCTGTCAAGATTTCAGTATAAGTAAATACCTGCCGAGTACCTTCAAGTGAGGTGCCCCAAAAACGGTACTTTAACTTGAAGCGGATTAGTCGCTCTCGGTCGTGGGGATGAAACTCTGGAAAAGCAAATGAAGAGTTAAGAGGCAAAATTCTAACTCGTCCTGGATGTTTTCTTCCTGCACTGTCTTGCCATGCTTCTTCGTATGCAACCTTGATAAAGCAGTCACCTGATACAGAGCCTTGCTGGCCAATTTCCCATAGAAGAGTAGCCTTATTGTTATCTATTTCCCATACTCTTTCAAGAAGGTCTGGGACAATCGCTTCAGTCTCTTTTGGAGAACGGAAATTAACACCTTTACCAAAAGTAAAGTTAATAATAAAATCTGTAAATGCGCGATAGTAATTTAGAACAATCTGCGCTTCACCTGTTTGACGGCGGTATGAATAGTGGTGCCCAAGATACATAGCCCAGTTAAGGGAGTATCTGTTTAATCTAGGACCATGAACTTCAAATTCTTCATCGGCTAGTTCTACTAAACCGAGTGGTGAAATGGAGATTGTAAGGTCGCTAGACGCCGCCCGATAACTCGGAGGCGAGAAGTCCATTCCGCTCAACTGTCCACCTTTTCTATTGCAGTGCTAAAGGATACCATTAAATGTCGATAAAGAGATTAGCCTATTTCTTAACGGAAACGCTCACCTCGTATATTATTACGACCGATATCTTTGGTTACTTTTTTCTTTTGTGCTTCTTCTTTTTTCTCTTGTGCTTCATGTGCGTAGTCGCGCATTCTTGGGTCAATATCTTTTGCAGAAGTAGCAAATCCTCCACCGAGTGCGACGTAACGGGAATGAACCCAGTGTGCTGCTGCAGGTGAAGGGTAAGTTCTAAATTTAGAACGTGCTTGAGTTGTAAGCATGTTCCATAATTTTGGATTCTTAGGGAGTTGCTTAGGCCCCTTTTTTACTTCCTTGCCAGAAATTAATGCCATGATTTATCCTTTCAATAGGTTTCGCCCCGCCGCTTGCAAGTACGGGCTATCGAAGCCAGCACAGCGGGGCGAAAAACTATAGATAGATTAGTCTTCTACTACTGCAGCGTTAAGGCGCTTTTGATGACTTCCGTTGCGAACAACCTCTTCGATACGGTTGTCGCCGTGGTCAGCAAATCCACCAGCAGCAAACTCAGAAAGAGTGTTTGGTGCTTCTACCCAAGCAGCAGAGCCAACGTGTGCGCGTTCGCGCATTGTCTCTTCGGCTGTCTTTGTGTGAACTGGGACGTTGCGGTTTGGACGACCTGGTGCAGGTGTGTATCCCTGCATAGCGCCCTTTGTGAATTCTTGTGGAACATCAGTATCTGTTGCAATACCCTCTTCAAAGCGAAGGGGTCCGCGTTGTCCTGGTGTTGCTGGGGACATCTTGCGGTCGTACATTGTTCCTGGACGTTCTGGGAACTTTGGTGTTGGGGCAATTGCCATGTTTATAACTCCTTATTTGGTTTGAGGACCTCAGTAATAGTGTGCTACGTAATCAAGTAATAATCAGGCTAAAGTAATAATTATCTAAAGAACGGGCTAGAGGTAACTTCTACCGATGGCATAGTCAAATCCATAGTCAAAGAGCAGGCAATAGCAAGTGAGTCTGCAAAGTCATCATGAGCATGGGCTTCTTCAGGTGCATGGGCAAGGAAGTTAGGCCCTTGGAATTTGGTCTCTAGGTCAGACATCTGCTGATAGAACCGCTTCCAAGTACGTAACCTACGTGTTTTTGCGTGGGCAGGCCAACCAACAAGACGTCGGTCCATAAGAGCCTTTAGGTGTTTCCAACGCTTAGATTGTTCGGGTTGGCTACTTCCTAGAGCATGTACCTCAGCCCTTGGTAATAGAAGTTTTAGGCGTTGGGCTACTGCATCTCCCACACCGTTTGCGTCTACCCCTACAGCAAGTACATCGTAACTCTGTAAAAAGTTAACTATCTGAAAGTACTGTTCTTCCCAATCGTCACTTTGTATTTCTAGCCAGTTAAGAATGCGGTGGTCGAAGTACCCGAATTCATCAGGCCTATCCCAATCCACCCACACTACAGTCACTACAGTGGAGTCAACTTTACGGGCGGGGTCAATACCTACAACTACTGGAGTTCGGTGCCAGGCTTTAACAATCTCTTGAGAAGTGTCGCCCAGTTCTTCCATAACTGTAGAAGTTACGAACATACCTCGTTCTAATAGCCATTTACAGCAATAAGACAACTGAAACTCATCAGAAGATTCTCCGATGCGAACCATCTCTTTTTTAATAAACTTTCCGTAATTCTTGTTGTACTTTTCAACTTCTTTCCAGTCCCACTCAAAGTGACTTTGACGACGGCCTCGGCCTGTTTGAAGTCGTTTGTTAATCTGGATAGAGCGATAGAAGTTATTCTTCTTAGTTGTAGGGGTTCCAGTCTTAACCATTGTCCCTGAGTAGTAAGCCAACATAGGAGAGATTGACTTAGATACTACAAAGTCATCCGCTTCTTGGCACTCATCAATAACAATAAGATGGAAAGACTTAGATTCAATTTTAGCGCGAGGGTTGGCAGTCATCATCATGAGGCTACTGCCTGAGTTTTTCAACTTAATCTGTCGTGTGACGCCTGGCACTTTGCCTAGGGAGTCATCAATCTCTGGGTCACCAAGGATTTCAAGTGCGCGTTCAGAAGTAAGCCTATTGACAGTTCTTCCAAAGAGAGTTTCTACCTGACCTTCAACGGGAGCAAACATACCAATCCAGATACCGTCTTTAAACTTTCCCAAAAGGTCTGGGTACATCCTAGCGAGTCTTGGCAATAACACCATTAGAGTAGCCACTGTATTAGCAATTGTCTCTGATTTTCCAGACTGACGGGCCGCCAGGGCCGTAATCTCTTCGCCATCGTTGATAATAACCGACTCAATTATTCGTCTGGCAAGAGGGAGTTGATATGGGTGAAGTTCATGGCCAACTAACGCGTTCATAAATTGGATACATCTGTCAACTAGTTTCTTGACAAACTCCTTGGACAGTTCGTCCAGTTCTTCTTCAACGTTATCTTCTGGAAGAGACTCTAGACCTTCGTCGTAGGCAAATTCTTCATCGTCCTCTAAAAAGGTTGTTTCGTCCATAGTGTCCTTAGTCTAATAGAAAACAAAAGGCCTGGACTGTTAAGCCCAGACCATTTGCTGCCACCACACGGGGAGAGGAAGAGAGGCAGGTAAAGTGTAACATAAAGTCGACAAATTAATTTATCGCTTGGTTGTGCGCTCTTTCAGTTCATTAACTACAGCATGCAAAGCCTCTGCACCTAAAAGAGCCTCATCTAGAACGCCGCTATCTCGGCTGCCTCCATACATACGAAGGCACCTGCTAATTTCAATTAAAGAGTTTTCAGCCCACATTTCTAAATCCGCAGTAGGTATGCGAGATACCCTCTTTGCTACCTTTTCAGAAAAAGGCTTAGTCATAGGCAGTTGTTTTTTAAACATCCCAATTCCTAATCTCTTCAGTTTCTAACTCCATATTCCTACCTCGCAGGGCCTTAGCAAAGATGATGTCAATATCTTCATCTGTAAGCATATGAGGGTCTTCTACCGTTTTACGAAGGATTCCTGCATAAAAACCAGGCTTAGTAAAAGGAGCCCGAAATACTAAACACTTACCTGCACGATAAGGTAAATCAGTCTCTTGGGTGCTTCCTACTTCTAAAATAGGGAGAAAGCGTTTGTGGTAGTACTCAAGTTTTCCTACATATAGTGGTCCGAATGTCTTCATTATTTCCTATCTAGAACGTTTTTGAATCCGAGGAGCGTAGGCCGCCAAGGAGGAGAGTCTAGCAATACTTTCCTGCGACATGGTACTTAGGTCGGCTTCTCCCATATCATGCCAGTTATCTAAACCGATTCCATGAGTACTACTAAGAGCGTGACCTGTAGAACTACTAGACTTTAGATATCGCCAATGGTCAGGTGGAACATCATTATATTCCCACCAAGTGTTGTCTCTAAATACAATAATCAATTTATAAAGACCAGGGAAGTAACCCATAGCCAAAGCGCGAGGACGACCTGCATTTGTTGTTGGAGCAGTTTTGGCATTAAAACCTACATAGTCAGTGTCACTAGGCATGGCGTCTTTAGGAATTATGGCTTCAAACTCTTCTTCGTCCATTAGTCCTCACACACATGTAGTTCGGTCTCAGTCTCTAATACCTGAGCAAGACAATCCCCGCAACGTAATTTACGAACAGGCTTATAGTTGTTTTGAGCAGTGGCTCCTAAAGGCAAATTAGAGCCATCTACATCATCTGCTGGTTCATAGTCGTACACTATTTCAGGCTCTGCAAACATCTCTCTAGGGAAAGGCCCACGAGGCGCAGTTAACTGAGTAGGTACTGGATGTACCTGAACTGCTTTGTGGTTAAATACCCGCACTTGGGTCTACAACTGGAGCAGGGTCTACCACTGGGGCAGGGTCTACGGCAGGTGTTGACTTCTTTGCTTTTGTTTGTGTTGGGATAGAAAAAGCCCCTGATGCAGCAAGGTCCCAAAGATTTTTTGGAAGATGCTCTGCGCAGAAGTAAACATCGTTTGCTACAGGCGCTCCTGTTACATAGATAGCAACTGCTTCACAATCGTTACAATTAAACATTTATTCCTCCTAAGAATGATTAGAGTGTACAGCAAAAAAGGAGGCTCAGGTTGCCCTGGCCTCCCTATTTTGTAAAATACTACTTAGCGGCTGGCTTAACCTTATCCCAGGCTGCTTTAGCAACTGGACCAAGCACACCAACAAGCGCGGCATATGCGACCTTCTTAAGGTCATGATTTCCACCCTGATAGATAGCAACTCCTGCTGTACCAACAGCAATCAGATAGTGCTCTACTAGAGTCTTTGTCTTTGCGTTCATCTTTACTCGCTTTCCATGTTATTAGCGTACGGAGTCACGATATGTGATTCCGCGGATATATTCGGCTTCGAGGAAGAGTTCGACGGAGCCGCGGCCCCTGTGAGGGCAGCCAATGCTACCGCAGAAAGATGACTAGGGTCAACGGAGAAGTTACTTGCTTTCCAAGCGGCTAATCCTGCAACACTGGCTAAACCCATTGCTTTAGGGTCTGAGATAGGAAGTTTATATCCCATCAACTGCCTGCTTTGGCAACCATAGACGTGTAAGTAAAGGCTTCTATACCTTTCCCTACGTATTTGACAAGGCCTGGGTACTTCTTTTGATAAGCAGGAACTAAAGCAAGTTCATCCGCAGTCATAACATTAGAAACCAAGTTAGCAGGAAGTAACCCTGCATTAGCCAAAGCGCGAGCAACAATTAACTGCGCATTGCCTTTAGCGCCAACTTTAAAAGCAGCGGTTCCAGGAAACGGAGGAGCAACAAGAACCGTTGGCGGCTTAGTAACAGCGGGCGTTGTGTTGTGAGTAGCAATTGCCACTCCTCCACCGCCGACAGCAGTGACTGCCGCAGTTCCTACTGCTAATGGTTTATTGTTAGTAAGGGTGCTCTTTGCTGGTGCAACAGGCGTTGGATACTTAGGGCGCACGATAGCGATAACACCAAAGTAAGGACGATGGCGACGGAATACTCCAATGCCATCAGCCTGTGAACCTGTAGCGTGGTCAGCAGAAGTATTTGCCTCAATAGTTGTGATTCCCTCTTTGCTAGCATTCTCAATGATACCTACGTGCTGCGCTACTCCATGACCTGCAAAGTCAAAGAACACGATATCTCCAGGTCGTCCAGCGTATTTATCTACAACTTGACCATGCTTTTGAAACCAAGTCATACCTGACGGGCAATAACTAAACCCTTTAGGAGACTCGGCGGCAATAAGAGAACTTAGGCCCGCTTGAGCAAAACACCAAGAAACAAACATGGCGCAGTAAGGATTGTTATTCAACCCGTACCAAGCACCGAACTTAGTGTCGTTGTTTGGGCCTTCCATATAGCCAAGTTCTTTGCTGGCTATTGCTACTACATCTAGACCGCTGCTCACTGATAGACCAACCTCTCTGCCAAATCTCCAGGCACTACTAAGGAATCATCCTTATTTATAAGTATAAGCCCTGACTTGCGGTAGCACTCGGCAACCAGTTCAGAACATATGTATCCGTCCTTTTTGCCCAGATTTTGAAAGAACTTAATATTAGAAAGAAAACGAAGACCGATGATTCTGAAGAATATGAGGGCTATGGTAGTGAAACTGTATGAAGTTCCAACAGCCAACATAGCCCTAGCAGCGATTTCGCCGCGCTGTTTATTAGTCAAGTCTTCGTGACGATTCCAAGCAATTGTTGGGTACTTAGAGACAGGGCTTACTTCTACGCCTTTAGGGTTAGCCTCAACAATCTCATCTTTGCCAATATAGATAAGAGCATGATTCCAGCGTGAGGCTGTTCCTATGCGAATTAATTTACCTACAAAACCGCTAGTTTTAACAACGCCAAAATCCCCTAGACGAGGTTCGTAACTCATTCATGCTCCACAATGTGCTGTTCAAATCTACCAGCAAGAGTAGCCATGTCGATAGCAATATCTTGTTGCTTTTCTACCAAAGTAGTTAGCATGGGTATAATTTCTTTATTAATTTTGTCATTTAATGAGCCGCCTGAATTTGGCGTGACCTCATGTTTAATTGTTTTAATGTCTTCTTGGCTTTCCTCAATGAGGTGATGAATTGCCTTTTTAGCAACAAACCAAACTACGGAGCCTACTGCACCTGATACGAAGGTGTATGAATAAATAATTGTTGCCCAGTCTGATGACGCCATCGGATAGCCCTATTCTATGAGGAGTTATTTAAATCACAGAATAGTTGTCCGTATAAATTAGCGCAAAAAGTGTATTTATCTACTTATATTACACAGTTAAACGATGTTTTTGTCAGTATAAAATAAATATATCTTCTTGGGCTTGACAGAGGTCGTAACGCATATGTTATGGTTAAACCATAGAGCCGCTAGTAATAGCGGCTTTTGCCAACTGAGAGGAGCAGCAATGCTTAATATCAGAATTAACTTAACAGTTAATCTACGTAAGATGGGGGCAGTACTAGCAGCAGGAGTAATTACTCTAGCGCATGTTATTACTCCCGCATATGCACTAACCGCACCTGTAGTCGTAACTACTCCTGAAAAGGTAGTCTCTGTGTCTTTGACACATCTGAAAGTAGTTACTACTATGTCTCAAGCCAAGAAAGACTTGGTTAGCAATGGTGCTAAATACTTTGACGCCGAGGCTCTTGCTTTCTTGACAGTCTATACACAAGGCTGGAATGATGTGGAATGGAGGTGCCTTCGTTACATATGGACTAATGAAAGCCACTTCAATCCTAAAGCAAATAACAAATCGTCTGGAGCCTACGGGATTGCCCAGTTCATGCCATCAACATGGGGTAATTACAAGGTAGTTAAAACGTCTGACCCTAGACTACAAATTAAATACGGCCTACGATACATCGAAGCACGATACGGGAGCGCATGTCATGCAAAATATTTCTGGATTAAGCACCACTGGTATTAAAGCACCTTGGTTTTTTGATGGTAGCCAGCCATGTACTATGTTAAGTACAGAGGCTTTTTATCCTGACGATGAAGACCCCGTTGTAAAAATGAGGAAGACTCAGAAGGCTAAAGAGGCTTTAAAGCCTCTATGCGACTCCTGTGCCCTCTCAGCACCATGTTTAGAGTGGGCTATAGTCAACAATGAATATGGAATCTGGGCAGGAACTACGGAAGCAGACCGCAAACGACTTAGGCGCAAGACAGCGTAAAACAAAAAAGCCCCAGCCAATTGGCTGGGGCTTTTTGCTATCTAGATTAGTAGTTCAGTACTGCTCCTGTGCCTGCGGTCTCACCGACGGCTGGGCGGTACAAGGTGTAGTTAACGACTGTTCCAAGTGTTTGGCTTGAAGCAACGGTTACAGATTGGCTAACAACAGTGTTATCAACAAATGTAACAGTTGCTGTACCTGTTGAGGTAGAGCCAGCAGCAGCGTTTGTGATTGTGAACTGTGAGCCAGATGCTGTTGCAACTACTCCACCGATATTGAATGGGACTGATGCTCCTGAAAGAGTCCCTGTAGCAGTTGATGTTGAACCAGTTGCTGCAGATACTACCTTGAAGTTTGTGCTGGCTACTACGCTGTCAATGACATATGTGCCATTGTAAGCAGTAGTTGTAGAGCCAGTAACAACAACAGTCTGACCAGCAGCAAGACCAGCAGTGCTTGATGTTGCGTAAGTCACAACACCAGCAGAAGCGGTGATACCTGAGATAGTCACAGTGTTAGTTGCACCTGAAACTAGAACACGTTGTCCAACGCTGAATGTGTTGGCAGCAGTGTAAGTAACAGTTGTACCGTTGCTTGAGATTGCTGTAATTGGAGCAGTCAACTTAGCCACGTTTGACCAAGTCATTGTTCCGTTGTTAAGACCAGCAAGGTCAAGAAGGCGGTCAGCCTCGATGTACGATGCTCCTACTAGTTGAGGGGTTGTAGTTGTTCCTGAAGAAGCAGCCACTGTAGCAATTGCAGTACCAGCAACTACACCAGAAGTTGTAGAGACAAGTGTTGCAAGTGTTGTATCTTGTGCTGCGTTTGTGATTGTAAATCCTGTAGATGTTGCAGAAGCAACAGTTCCGCTGATGTTATACGCTGAAGCAGTTGTGTATGTTGCAGCGCCGTTAACAAGAACGAAGTTGTAAAGACCAGAAACTACTACTGATTGACCAGCAGTAAAGGCATTGTTAGCAACATAAGTTACTGTTGAGCCGTTACCTGTTGCTGATGTAATAGTTGCCTGAAGGTTATACGCAGGGTTGAAGTTCTTATTTGGAACGAAGTTAGGGTAAGCATCCCAGCCCTTAGTCGCGCGAACGTGACCATCAGCAGGAGCCTTAACTGTAAGTTGGTTTTGTGTAAGTGAGTAGTTATCTGCTGTCAACTTAGCACTTTGAATATCTGTGGTTGTAGACCAACCAGTATCACCAGTTCCGCCGCCTGTAGCGTTGAATGAGGGTGATGTTGCGCGGTCGTCGTCAGTCTGCAATGGGAATCCACCCCATGTGAAGTCTACTGCGACGTTTCCAGCGGATACTTGCTTGTATCCAGAATCGCGAATTGCTGCCATTATTGCTTCCTATTCTCTAGAGTTAAAGCCACGCCTGTATACGGGGGCGTGTTTATAAGTATCTAAGAGAGATACAGCAATTGTCAGCGTTAACTGAGTTCTTTACCCCAAAGTTGGTCAGGGCAATCAGCGTGTGGAAGGAGGACCTTGGCAGGCATAATGCACTTGCAAACCTTGCATTGTTTAGTCAACTTCATAAACTTAGGGCAAGTCTTACAAATCTCTAATCTACGAGCAGCGACCTCTTCGGTTGCGTGCTCTATATTAGGGTTGAGCAGGTCCCAAGGTCTAGCAGGTTTATCTTTTGGGATAAGCACGAATCTCCTAACAAAGCCACTGAGGGTTTTCTTTAGTCCAAAGCACTGTGCGCTTTAAAGACTCCTCAAATGGTACAGGAGCAGACCATCCAGCAAGTGCTAATTTGTTACCATTTAGAGCATAGCGCAAATCGTGACCTGGTCGACTACCTTCTACGTTTACAAACTCAACCGCATTATCGTGACTGACTCCTAGGATATCGGCAATTAAATAGACCATATCTGCATTAGAAATCTCTACATCACCTTTCACGTTAAAACGCTCTGGTCGAGTAAGGCCATCTGAATAGCGGTGCTGAATATGACTGAACTCTTCAACTAAAAAGCGGAGGGCGTCTGCTTGATTACGAGCATGCAAGTAAAAACGACTTCCTGAGACAAATCCATCTTCTGTTTGACGAGCATGGACTGGGACAGGCTTATCGTTAAGTAAATGGCTTACAGAACGAGGAACAAATTTCTCAACATCTTGACGCTCGCCAATAATGTTCATAGTATTGGTAATAACCATAGGTAGGCCATAAGAGCGCCAGTAAGCCGTCGCTAAGGCCTCTTGGCCCATTTTAGAGGCTGAGTATGGGTTTGAAGGAATTAAAGGCTCCCACTCGACGTGGGACGTCCCTACAGGGGCAGGGCCATAGACTTCATCCGTGGACACCTGAATAAAGCATTCAAGGGTGTCTAGACCGCGTGCATATTCCAGCATAGTTAGCATAAGGTTGATATTGTTTTCTACAAATGGGCGGGGATTAGTAAGAGAACGGTCTACATGTGACTCAGAAGCCATGCTGATAATAGTGTCAATTTTGCCAACTTCCCCAGCAGTAACCGAGTCTATAGGCGTAGTTAAATCGTGAGTAACAACTTTAACGCGCCCTGCCTCAGAAGGTAGTTCTTCAAAAATTGCCCGCAGGCGAGCAGACGTACCTGTATGACGAAATGAGTCAGTTACGACAATATCCCAGTCAGTAGTCTTCAATAAGTGTGCCAACGTGTGGTGACCTACAAAACCACCTGCTCCAGTTAGTAATACGCGCATTATTATCCTTTTCCCTTAGTCCACCAAGAAGTACGCTTATGTTTAGCAAAGGCTTGACTTTGTGACTCATTAGGAGCAGGTCGCTTTTCATGCTCTGCTAGTAGTCCGTCTTTAACAGAGACGTAGGTAGATTCATCTACCTTAAAGTTCTTAAGATGAGTAGAAGTAGCGCCTGTATTTAACGCGACTTTAAAAGCAGCAGCATGCACTTGCTCAAAGAAAAAGATGTCGTCGCTAATCCACTGATGATAAGGAGCATTGCGCCATTCATCTTGAAACCATGGCATAGGGTTTTCAGGGTTTAGCATTCGAATGTTTTCAAAAACCTTACGGTGAATGAGCATGTATCCAGCGCCAATTGAGTGCAAATCCTCTAAAATTTCACCTGATTTATAGTTGTGAATAAACTCTCCACCATCTTTAATATTAGGGTGCCAAGACTGAGCGGCTAAAACAATTTCAGCACCGTTATTAAAGGGGATAAAGTACTTTCCACCCATAATTGGGTATTTATCTGAATCTGCGCTTTTGACTAAAGAGTCAAATGAATCTAGTTCAATACATAAATCACTATCTAAAGCCAATAACCAATCACCTTTAGTTTTTAAAAATAAATCAACCATGTTGTTTCGATTAGCAGATAAGTAAGGACCACTAGACACAACTACATCAGAGATGACATCAGAACGATGCAATAAAATCTGTGCCATATAAGCAACAAACCCTGTGTAAACAGTGCCAGGGTCAATCCAGCCAATTACTACTTTCTCATTGCTTTTCATTTGTTCTCCATCTTGTAGGACTTTTTTTGCCAAAACTTCTTTTTATAAACCCCGTTTTTTTCGGAACGTGACATGTGCCCTTGTTCGTGAATAACTTCTTGAAGAGCAGGGTCAAATACGGCCATCCATGAATCTCGTTTAAGTGGTATCAACTGAGCAAAAGGAGTTCCTGCAGGGATAGTTCCTTCAAAGCCTTCTTTTATAAACCAAGGGATGTTGCCTGCACCAAAGAACTTATCACTATCTACAATTGCAGACATAGTGGTAAAGGGTAAATCAAATCTATTTAATGGATGAGTAACTAGAACGCTATAACCTTTAGGCGCTTTCCACCCCCATGTAGGAGACCACACAAGGTGATTAAACGCGTGCCCTGCGGGACGAGGCATGGTATGCCCTGTAGTACCTGGGCGCTCATTCATTGGAGGCTGTTGTGCGGCCGCATCCCAGTCAATATCTACCATTCCATCGTCACGAATTTTAACGTGGATGTCGTAGGGAGTAACTAACATAAATCCAGCAATCATCCCATCAAGAAAAGGGATGCAACGCTTAAGGTCACCTACGCCCTCTTCATTATCTAATAATGCGTTTTTATACCACTTAGGTATGAGGGATTTGGAAAGAACAGGTTTAGGTATAGCAAACCCATTATTCTGAGGTATAAAGTGTACAAACTTCACAATCGTGCTCCAATTAGTTTTTAAATACTAGTTAGGGTTAATTGTCAAGGAATCCACTACGGTACCCTGGTCAAACCCTCCTGGTGCTAATAGTAGCCCATGTTGAGTCGCTGTGGTAGCACCTGTTGCTGTATATGTGATATCTGTGCCAATTTGAGTGTTTTGAGCAGAAGAAGAATACGCTTTGAGTACTAGCCCTACCCCAGAGATGTTTACCTGAATAGAGGCAATAAGAGACGCGACGGCTGTATCTAGAACCGTAGTCACCACGTTAGCAGTAGATTTAACAAGACGTAGGTAACGAGTACCTAGAACAGTTGTGCTTGAAGAAGTATAAGTCGCACAAACAGAAGAGTATGTACTACAAACAGAAGAATATGTAGGTCCCACAACAGTAGAGCAAGAAGAGGTATAAGAAGCACAAGCAGAGCCTGATGTGTAGGAAGCGCAGTATTGTTGTAAGCCGTAAGCCGAGCAAGAATAAGTAAGTGATGACGTATAACCTCCACAAACGGCTCCAGACCCATAACCATTGCATGCGCTACCTGAAGTATAACCAGAACATGAACTTCCAGCAACGTAGGCAGTGCAAACCGTAGTAGGTGAATATTGAGGGTTAGTACAAATAACGTAATAACCCCCAGTGGCTTTTACATACTTAACTCCGTATGCAAGGCACGAATAGTTAGTACCTGCCCCATAAGCACTACATGTTGAGGTAGCCGTGTAAGTGCTGCATACTGATGTAGGAGTATAAGAGTTACATACTGCCGTATAACTAGTGGAGTTGCATACCGCAACATACCCTGAAGTTGAAGAGGTACAAACCGTAGAGTTAGCATAACTGTTGCACACTGATGTTGTGGTATAAGAAGCACAAGCAGAGCCGTACGCCGAGCAAGAATACGAAGCCGCTGAAGTTGTGTAAGTGGCACAGGCAGAAGAATACGTAGCGCAGACAGAACTATAAGCAAGAGCAGAAGCATTATAGGTATGAACACCCCACCAGTTATTGGCGTCTGTTACCCAAAAAGCAGCACCAGTCCCGCCTCCAGCGGTATCCACATCTAAGTTAATCTGAACAGCGGCGTCAATCATTTCAACTGCCGCTAATGGGTATGTAGACGGGGTATCTGTGCTTTTTGCTTGATTGCTACTTACAAACCAGTTGCCACGCTTAGCAAGCCAAGGTTGAGAACCTGTTTCAGAGGTTCCAAGGCCAGTTGTGGTATTGGTTCTAGTAAAGGTATCAATAACAGTATAAACAAGAGTAGGAAGAAGTTGTTTCCATGTACTCGCGGTTCCGCCAGATACATAGGTTGTTGTAGTTGTTCCTGCAACTGTAATAGTGGATTGCATTGTTCCTGTAATTGTGACGCCAGTTACAGTGTATGTTCCATTATAAGCAGTTGGATTTACTCCAGCAACAGTAATGCTATTGTTTTTAGAAATAATAGTATTGTTAAGCGTAAAAGTAATAACAGAGCCCGTACCAGTAGCATTGGTAATATTCGCTACATTTTTAAGAGAAATGGTATTAGAAGTTGTGGCTTTCCAAACGCCTGTGACTTTAGCGCCAAAGGCCGTTACGTTATGCCATGCTCCAGATGCTTTTACGAGAATAGACATTATACGTATTGCACCCAGATATCTCCATCGGCGCCTTGAACGTTAGTAGGTGCGACAGTAGAAGCCCAAATATTACGAATAACACCTAATGAAATAGAAGCAGTTGTTACAGTTCCGTTAGTCTGAGCAATAGTTCCGCTGAAAAGACCAGCAGGAGTAACAGAGGCTACAAGTACGTTGTTTACTTTCCATTCTTGAAGATTTGCGGTTTGACCAGTTGGGCCATTAACTACGATACCTACGTTAGTAGTAGCGCCAGTGGCAACAATGTTAGAGCCATCTGAAGTCTTGCGAAGGTACTGAGCATGAGAATCAGAGATAATGCCGAGTTCAATATTGTTAAGACGAGCAGCGATGCTTGCAAATGCAGAGCCCTGTGCCCATGAAGAAGCCGCAGATTGGGCTGTAGGAGTGGTAGGAGTCACACCAAGAGTATTCTCAATTGCAACAACCTCATCTTGCAAAGCATTTGGGTGTGAAGCATCAACTACCTCAGAGGTGTTAACGTGCGTACTAAATACTTTTATGGAGCCTGGATACGATGCCATTGTCTACCTTTCAGGATATGAGTACTATGATAGGGCAAAACCAGTAAGATTATCCGATTAAACTTAGGACTGGCTCTCCCCATTTGCCCCACGACCAGCCTCCATATAACTAAATGTTGTGGATTTTTCATTGTCATTTAAAAATAACTTACGAAGACCAAATCTGGAGTCTTTTACAACCTTAGGTTTTATGACTGCACTCTTAAACTCTGAGTTGCGGCGTCTAATCATCAGGGTGACCAGCGGTTCCACTGTCTTGCATTTGTGTCCTTAACCTTAATAGGCGCAGTAACACGGGTAACGCTGTCTCTAAACGCGCGGCTTTTACCTGCTTTGATTCCAGCCTTACCCGCAATACGAGTAGTAATTGGAGTACCAATGCTTAAAGGGCGCGGTTGTTTAGCCATTAGTCAAGTTTAACTGGTTTTAATTTAGGTGGAGCGTAAGATTCTTTTTTAGCGTCATAACTCTTAACACTCTCTCTTTGCTCTGTACTCATCTTCTCAAGTTTGCCTGTGTCCATGTTTCTAGCATGAGTTGGGTTTGAGCCAGATGCTTTTTTAGCAGGAGGTCTCTTTCTAGGTGTTTCAGACTTTGGCTTAGGTGGAGTGAAGTTAAACTCTTGTTGTTTAGCCTTAGGTCCTGACTTTGTCTTGCTTGCGCTTGAAGCACTCGCTTTAGGGGACTCTTTCTTAGTTTCTTCTTTTTTAGGTGCCTCTTTATTAGAGGACTCTTTCTTTGTAGTCGCTTTTTTGGCAATGGCTTTTTTAAGGTTACCTAAACCTTTTCGCTTATGTTGTTTACCAACAAGGGCTGAAATTGCAGCAATGCCCTTTGCTTCTCCTGCTCCGCCTTTTGCCATATCTTTATACTACCTTTTCTAATAGGATTAAACTCGGTGAATACCTAGTACATCTTCTGGGTCCCACACAGTTATAGCCTTTTTCATCACCGTGTCAACCATAGCGCGACCATGATGGCCGCAAAACATTAACTCTCCATTAAGGAAAGTTGCTACTACCTTTGCAGCAGCACTGCAGGAATCGCAGCGGTCATTAAGTGTTAGTTCACGTTTTGCCACTGCTGTTTCCATTATTTGTCTGCTTCCTTTGAGTAGTGTTGTGCTTTCTCATCTTGAGACTCAGCAGTCCAAGACCAATCTACGCCTTCAGGTTGTTCGTGTTGGTTTGGGTCTGGGAACTGACTTTCACTTCTCTTATCGTGGGTCATTCTTTTGAACCCCACATTTCTGGATAACGGTCTTTCCAGTGCTTTGCTTCTGCGCCCATGCGCATACCTTTAGCGCTTACTGGACCTGCGCCCATACCTTTAAACTCATCTACGGTCATGCCTGGGTTTAATCCAACAATATAACCATTAGAGTCTGCTTCGCTCTTTTTGTGGGAATCTTCTTGCGCCTTAGCGCGAGTAAACAACGGAGACTGGTCATCACCCTTACGATAGATAGCCATTACTTTTCGTTCTCCTTCTTGCCTGCGCGGCGTTTGTTTTCCTTAGCGGTATTCGCGCTACGGCTGAGAACCCGTAGGTTCTTAGAGGAGTCATTATCGTGGTTGTTGTCCTTGTGGTCAACAGTTTGGTCTTTAGAAAGTTTCTTGCCAGTCTTTTTCTCGTAATCTACGCGAGCCTTGTTACTGGAAGAAGATACCCACTTATCGCCAACTTTCTTCTTATGCACATAAGTTGGACGTCCACCATTTTCTTTGGACCCCTTGTAGGGGCCAAACCACTTACCGTCGGACTCGTTTTTCTTTTTGCCTTCGGGCTTCTTCTTCTCTGCCATGACTCTCCTTAAACAATCTTCATTAAAGCACCAGTTGATGTTCTGTAATAACCATAACCTTTGCGGGTCATAGTGAATGGAGCATTTACAGCCTTATTCAAACTGTAAGGGGCAACACCCTTTATATTATAGAACGAAGGAGTCGTAACGTCTGGCAAGACGCAGGTGACTCCTAGAGAATTGTATATGAGATAAGAGGCAAATACATGGTCGCAGACCTCTACCAACCAATTTCGACCTAAAGCATCTTGTGAAGACACTGTAGATATCTGAGGGTCGCATAGCATTTCTGCTAATTCATGACAAATTGTAGTAATTAATCCCTCTGAATATCTTGCAGGAGATATTTGTTTTCCTCTAATAACCAGAGCCTTGTAAACTCGACCAAATAAACGATAAGCCGCTCTAGGTGAGCAGTATGCTACTGGAACTCCATTTTCAAACCTATGAAACCCTGTAGCCCCTATTACACGCTTACGCTCAGTAAGGTAGATTATCCAATCACCTTTTGCAGGAGTTCCTCCTAGTTGAATATCAACCTCTGGTAAATCCCATGCTTTAGTGACTAGTGGGACAAAATACTTTACAGCAGTAGTTAATGTCGACAAATCTACAGTAGTTTGATTTGTCTCGTCAATTATTCTTACTGTTGTCATTATGTATTTGCTGGGTAGGACCAACTTGTTACAGTGTTGTCGCGCGCAGGCGCACTAGACCCTGAAGACTGACTCTTACCTGCACCAGCGGCTTTTCCAAGCATAAACTGACCTGAGCGACTAGCAAGTAGTCCGCCACCTTCTGCGGCTCCAGCAGCACCTGCTGCTGCGGCGCCTTCACCTGCGGCGGCTGCGCCACCAAGTACGCCTTCTAAAATTGGTGCTAATGGTGCTAGAAATGCCATGGTGTTTCCTTTACTTGTTGTAAGAGCGGATAGATTTATTAAGAACGTCTTGTGCTTGTTCAGAGACAGAGTAAGGGACATACGACGGACGTGGCCCAGAAAATTGTCCTACGTTTGGTGTCTTGAAGTTCTCATTGCGTGTGTTGTTTTGAAGTTTCTTTGGTGCTGCTTTTTTCTTTTTCGCGGACGCTTTTGGTGTTACACCAGCATTCTTAGCGCGGGTTGCACCAACAGCAGGGTCTTTCATTTTCTCTTCTTGCTGTAGTAAGAACGAAGAGATTTACCTGGAAGAGGCTTGATACGACCACGTGGCTGTTGAGATTCGTGAAGTGGCTCGTGAATCTCTTTGTCGTACATGTGTTCGGTTGTTAAATTATTAGAATGCTTTTCCCATGCTTTGCCTGGGTCTGTAGGAAGTTTCTTCTGAACATCTTTAGGTTGATGACGTAACCAGTCAAATTGGACGTTAGTGTCCCACTGATGCTTTACAGGCTCATCTCCTGGTAAAGAGTACTCATCAAACTGGTCTTCGCTTTTATTCATCTTCGTTCCAAAGAATCTTCTTGTTGGACTTATACGCTTCATCTGCTGCATCAGGACGCAGACGTTCACGAGCAGCACCAAGGTCTACAACATTATCTTTAAACTGTCCTTCAGAGCGCTTGTCAAGGCCTCTGTGAGCAGGGTGGTTGCTTGAAGGTGTTCCCATATCGTCCATATGTTTATTCTCCTCTAGAAATGGTGGAATGTCTGAACATAAGTGGAGTAACTATAGAGGAGTTCCTTTATTAGGACATCTTTATAATCAGGATGTTTTTCAACAAAATGCGCTCTCCACTCGATAGCGTCGAAACGTCGGGAGCCACAACCATTATTGGTATCGTCCCAAATTACTTTTGCAAATTTAGATACACGAGGTACCTCGGTGTCTAATTGGTCGATTAACCAGATAATGAAGTTCACAGGTATAAAGGTAATGTAACACCCTCTACCTGTCTTGATTAATGGTTACATGCACATTTCGTCGGGCGCTCTTCGATGGAGGTAGCAGAAGGAGCCGTAGTTGTGATTGTCCAATTCACTGGAGGTGTGGGAGAGGTTGCAGTAACGAAGGGAATGCTTACTGAAGGTTGAGAATCTTTGTCCAACGCAACTTGGTAGTACACCGAGGCGATTTGTCGAAGTTCTGTGCGACTAATAACGCCGTGCGTGTATAGTGATACTGCTGCATGTAGGTCGTTCATTTGGGGCTCCTTTAGTGGGGGTTGCTTATTGGGCTGGTCTGGGAGGGCTCGAACCTCCGACATAGCGATTAACAGTCGCTCACTCTGCCAACTGAGTTACAGACCAATACATAGGTAATGCATCTGCCTCATCAACAGAGTCATCTATGGTACGTCCATGCTCCTGAGAACAATGACCGCAATTTCTACACATTAGTGAAGGTTAGGCTACTGTCTAGCAAACCGCATAATTAACTCAATTTTTTTGAACAGTACTTACAGCGACACAAGCCTTCGGTGCAGGGACATAACTCATCTGACTGCAGTACGCCCGAACCTTCACACCAGAAGCAACTAGTGGTTATGTCCAGCATGGGAGTCTCCACGATGAGCGTCCGCGTACATATGAGCAATGTCAGCAGCAATAGCCTGTGTTGTCTTATTAACCTTGTAGATAGCCCAGATGGCCCATACATCAGCAATACTTCCAACCGCAATAATTAATGTTTTCATAACCGCAGGATAGCACAATTGCTACAAACGACTAGCGAGTTCTTCTTGAAACCAAGAGTACTCTTGACTAATCCTTTCATAATCAGAGTCTCCAGGACGAGATACTCCCCCGCGATTACCGTTAAGAATTTTACTGTAGAGGCGAACCTCTGCTTGTAGGTCTTTTTTACTCATGCTTTTAATGAAGTCAGGTATCATGGCAGAACAGTAGCACTTTACAAATTTCATAGCAACTTACCATCATCTCACCACCATCTCACCGCAAAAAAGCAAACCCCGCAAAACCCGCGAATTTTATCCATTCCACTATTAGATTAGGCTACTGCCTCACATTCCACCACTCACCTACCCCTGAAGCCTGGCAGGGTTATCCACAGGCGAGGCGTTTAAGGGTGGGGGGGTCTGTGGATAACATTCACAGCATAGAGGGGGCTCGGTGGCTTGCCATAGGGTGGGGGCTCGTGTACTTTAAGGTTACTGAGTTAGACAACCTCAGGGGAAAGGTCAGGACATGGAAAGAATACACGCAGGTATCGCGCCAATCGCTAGCCATAAGGGCAAGCGCGTTTACTGTCACAGTGCTGTCAAGTGTGACGATAGCATCTACGAGGACCTAGATGTGCTTATCCAATCATTTTATGATTGCCCACAGTGGCACGACATACAAGGCGAAATTGTAGCCGTAGACATGGGCACATCTTATCGCTATCTCAACCACGAGGGCAAGGTACGCGAGGGGCACGACTATTGGGACCTCATGGTCTGGACAGTCATTGACGATTGCGAGTGTGGCAACGAGGACACGCGCAACGAGCAGTACGAAAAGGGTCTGCCTATGGACGAGCCAATCTGTGGCTGGCACTCTTACGAGTTCAACTACGAAAGCGTTGAGTTCATTGTTACAGTCTGACAATAGCGCGGGGGTAGGGGCGAAAGCCTCTACCCTCACCATAACAATCACCACAACACGAACAACCACGACAACCACAACCAAAGGAGCAACAAGTGTCACAAGTACAATTTCAACGGCGTCACTTTCAATTCATTGCCGACATTCTCAAGGACTTGAATGCGGATTCAGAAACCGCACAATTTTGGGCGGACAACCTATCGCGGACGAATGGCAACTTCCAAGCGGACAAGTTCTTGAAAGCGTGCGGGGTAACTAAATGAAACTCACAACACGGGGCAAGGTAGTGGCAGGGGTCTTCGGACTCCTGCTACTAGTAGGCTTATCGGTAGGCATTGACCACCTAAACTGGATGGGTGACCACTATTGCTTTAAAACTTCATTCGAGTGTTATTTTGGGGGAAAATAAATGATAGCCACAATTCTTCAACGCAAGAACGATAAGCGCGTGAAAGCGTGCTTAGCGAGCGCAAAGCACCCAACCAAGAACCTTGAACGCTATCCAATAGCGACCGAGCGTTTCGTGTGTGAAATCCTGCACCAAAAGCCGCAAGGCTATCTCAATGCGTTTTATGCAATAGACATGGGCTTTCTAATGATTACTGAACCACGCAAGGCGCGTCAATACTGGCGCGAAATGATGACAACATTAAAGGGGGACAAGTGAGCGAGGATAAGATTATCTGGCAAGCATGGATAACCGCCGAAGCCGTAAAAGGATTAACACTCGCACAACAAGGCGAATTAACAAAAGCATTAGATAAGTCGGTCGAAGCAATTTGCACAGACTTTGGGCTTTATAACGATTAGATAACAGGGCAGGTTATCCACAGGTCGAAAGGCCTGTGGATAACTTTCTCAGAATTGTTTGTGTTGGGGGCTTTGGGGCTGGGGCATAATGTGAATTGCTCCAAGCCCTGTAAAGCCCCCAACACGAACAACCTGTGGATAACACTCTCAGGAAGCAGGCTTGCATTAGAGATAGCCTTGCGCATACACTAAGAAATGACAGCAACACCAACGAAAGGAAAGATAATGGGTTACATGATTACCCTAGAGAATGAAGGGGTCGCAGTAATTGAGTGCGATACCTGTAATGAATGCCCTGTAACACTAGTTATTGACGGTCATGAAGTAAAGGAATATTTCGGGGAGACCGCGCTACATGATGCCGAGCGTGACGCGTCCGAGGAAATTATCAAGCGCGTTCATGGGATATCTTTATCATGAGCATTAGCAAGGATGTCAAGCCTCTCATCCGCCAAGCCCTCTCAGAGGGCTGGCGTGTGGAGCGAACCAACGGCGGACACATCAAGTGGATACATCCGTCAGGCGGTTTCTTATTCTCATCAAGTACGCCCTCAGACCGTAGGGCTATCAGAAACTTAGAGCGCGACTTGCGCAGATTGGGGTTGAAAATTGAGCACTGAAATATGCAAATTCCCTGAATACCATAGGGTTATGGAGTTATTACCTGATGATGACCCGAATTGCCATTGTGGTGCACCTCTTATCCAGGTACCCGAGGACGATATCGTTTACTGTGATTATTGCGAGGAGCCTTACGATAGTGTAAGGTACAACGAGTGTTGTGAAACTTCGCGCCAAGATGAGTACAGCGCGAGTCAATACTACTTCCATTAAAGAAGTGGGCTTGTCACCCATTAGAGCGTGAGGCGTTACCTTCTTTCCGTCCTCTTGCTCCAATAACCTCTTGCCGAAAGGCAGGAGGTTTTTTGTTCGTGTTGGGGCTTATGGGCGTGTGTATAAAAGTAGGAATACCTATACACACATAAGCCCCAACACGAACAAAGTTATCCACAGGGCTGTGGATAAGATTCACAGGATAGAGAATTGAGATAATCCTGCCCCTGTGCAAGAATAGCCCTATGAGCAACCGCTCATATTAAAAAGGAGAATCACATGGCACACGCGCTAGAGGGGCAAGACGGCAAGACCGCTTTTGCTCTACGCGGTACGCCTGCATGGCATGGGTTAGGTACGGTGTTCGACATTGACGCCGATATCTCAACCGCCGACATGCTATCTACGGCATACCTAAATAACTGGAATGTGGCTCTTGAGCCAGTATCCTATCCTGCAGGCATTCGTCCTGTATCCGATTCGTTTATGGTCACACGCACGAATCCATTCGACGGCGGGCGCGATTCTCTCGCAATCGTCGGCTCTAAATACCGCGTTTTCCAAAACGAGGATTTATTCTCATTCGCCGATAATATCCTAGACGGTGGCGCAAAATGGGAATCTGCAGGCTCTATCAAGGACGGGCGCACAGTTTTCGGCTCTCTTGTAGTACCTCGCGAATTTATCCTTGACCCACAAGGTGCTAACGATAAGACTGTCACTTATCTTCTCGTGCATACATCACACGACGGCTCTACATCTGTGCAGGCGAATATCACGCCTGTACGCGTAGTCTGCCAAAACACTCTAAATATGGCATTGAATGGCTCTCACCAGTCTTTCAAGATTCGCCACACAGCAGGCACACAGAATCGCGTCGATGAGGCTCGTCGTGTTCTAGGCTTGACATTCGCGCACATGGATAATTTCGAAACTCTAGCGCGCGAATTATTCGAAACTTCTATGGATAATCAAGAATTCCATAAGATTATCGAATCAGTTTATCCACAGCCAGAAACTGGCTCTGCAAAAGTTGCCCTAACTAAGTGGGAATCAAAAGTAGATTTAATCAAGGACATCTACTTTAAGTCTCCTACCCAGGAAAATATCATGGGTACCGCATGGGGCGCGCTTAACGCCATGACCGAGCGTATCGACTACTTCCGCGTAGGTCGCTCAGACGCTACTATCATTGGAGCCGCCTCAGGCTTTGACCCAGTAGTGAATG
>SESA01000416.1_pt1 | contig 27865 bp, 36 predicted proteins | sample 3171451 | NCBI WGS metagenome assembly SESA01 (sample SAMN06051862, study PRJNA518727) | freshwater metagenome | biome: subpolar coniferous forest; feature: holomictic lake; material: water; isolation source: holomictic Lake 227, 8 m depth | place: Canada: near Kenora, Ontario | collected...
CCGACATTTATGAAGAGCGGCCACAAGAAGATTGATTTTAATGGCATCAATCAGGCGCTATTAAACAATTTAAAGTCTTATTGTCAGCAATGGTTGCCCAGCGGAAAGCAATCAGGCGCTGAGTATTCCAGCGTTAATCCTACGCGGGGCGATAGCCATGCAGGATCATTTAGTATTAACACCCATACCGGTGTTTGGGCTGATTTTGCTACGGGCGACGCGGGTAGTGACCCAATATCTTTGTATGCCTATCTTTTTACCAGTAATGACCAGGGTCAAGCGGCGAAAGCATTGGCCGATCTACTGGGAATGGATAATTTACCAGTAGGGCCCACTGGAAAAAACACGAAGCCACGAACGGATTGGGTACCGTGTGTGGCACCTGATAACGCGCCCCTTCATCACAAGGCCCACATTAAACGCGGTTTTCCCGAGATGGTTTGGGAATATAAAACGCTGGATGGTAAAACAGCGGGGTTTATGTACCGATTTAAAACGTCTGACGGCGGTAAAGAGGTTTTGCCGTTGACCTGGTGTAAAAATACCGTGACCGAAAAAGAAGAATGGCGGTGGATGGGCTTTTCTGTGCCTCGCTATCTCTTTGGATTACAGTATTTAACTGAAAAACCCGACGCGACGGTTTTACTTGTAGAAGGTGAAAAGTGTGCGGCGGCAGCTGCTCTTGAATGTCCTCAATATGCGTGTTTAACCTGGCCTGGGGGTACCAAAGCGGTTGACAAGATTGATTGGGCACCATTGGCAGGTCGAAAAGTAATTATCTGGCCAGATTGTGACGGGGCCGTTGATAAAGGCGGCATTTTGTTACCTGATCATTTGCAAGGGGGCTATGCGGCTGCCTACAAGATCAGTCAGATACTATTATTGCAGGGCTGTGATGTGTCAATTATTGATATTCCAGCCCCTGGGAAAAAGAAGCACGGCTGGGACATTGCGGACGCTATTGAAGAGGGTTTAACCGGCCAGTTATTGGCGGATTGGATTGTTAATCAATGTCCGGCGGCGGCATCACCTTCATCATTAGAAAATAAGTCGGATGTTTTTGAGCCCATTGCTTCAGTAGGGCATTTGCTAGCGCGTTATGCCTTGGTGTATGCGCACGGCGGGACGGTATTTGATTATGAAAAGCGAGTGATGCTTAAGCAATCTGACATGGTGGACGCTTGTATCAGTCGTGAATACGCAAAACAATGGCAGGGATCGGCACACCGTAAAATTGTATCAATCGAGAATGTCGGGTTTGATCCAGGCGGTAAAGATCCTGTTGTGACGTGCAATCTGTGGAATGGTTGGCCTACGACACCGAAAAAGGGTGATTGCTCCAAGTTATTACAGCTAATGCGTTTTATGTGTCACAGCGAAACTGAGCAGATCCGTGAGGAGTTGTATCAGTGGTTGTTACGTTGGCTGGCTTATCCGATACAGCACCCCGGGGCCAAGCTTAAAACAGCGGTGGTGATTCATGGGCCTCAAGGCACGGGAAAAAGCCAGTTGATGGAATGTGTCATGGAAATTTATGGCGGCTATGGGCGGATTATTGGCCAAGATGCTATTGAGGACCGCTTTAACGACTGGGCCTCAAAAAAGTTGTTTTTAATTGCTGATGAGGTTGTAGCAAGGTCGGACTTGTATCATGTTAAAAACAAGTTAAAAAGTTTTATTACGGGTGATTATATCCGCATTAACCCAAAAAACTTGATGGCGTATGAAGAGCGTAATCACGTCAATATGGTTTTTTTATCGAATGAACGGATGCCTGTCGTGCTTGAAGAGGACGATCGACGCCATGCAGTGATATGGACGCCCGATAAAGCACCCGAAGATTTTTATATTGAGATTGCGCGGGAAAAAGAGCAAGGCGGTGTTGCGGCATTGCACGACTATCTTTTGCATTTAGATCTGGCTGGTTTTAATGAGCATACCAAGCCGCCGATGACTGAGGCTAAACGGGATTTAATCGACTTATCAAAAGATACAATCAACCGATTTTATGAGGAGTGGGAAGCGGGGTATATTGATGGATTTAAACCCATGCCGGTGCTCAGTGAAGATTTTTACGATCTATACAAAGTCTGGTGTGGTAAACAGGGCGTAAAGCCGGGTAGTTTACTTAAGTTAGTCGATATGTGTACTAAACGCTTGTACTGTAAAAAGCGGCGCTGTCGCTTTGTATCAACAGCTAACGAGGGATTTAACCCACGGATGTTTATTTTTCCTGATGAGCACAGTGAGCTGCCAGAGGGTAAGTCTGAGAGCGGGTGGCTGGGTTGTTGTGTGTCTGAATTTCGCGAAAATCTAAGTAGTTATAGAGGGCGTAATCATGATTAATCATGTGCAGGGTGTGCAGGGTGTGCAGGCTTGCATGTGCAGGGTTAAAGCCGCGCCGTTATTGGGTTGTGCAGGGTGTGCAGGGTTGCAAGCCCTATACGTGCGCGTGCGTGCGCAATGTGTTAATTTTAATTTTAAAATAAAGTTTATACCCTGCACACCCTGCACACCCTGCACAGGCCGCGCGTTATCTATATTCATGATTTTTTTATCCTGCACACTACCCTACACATGTTTATTAACCCTGCACAAAATGAAAAATAATGATGAAAAGCGCAAACAATGGGAATTGATTCAAAATCGTGATCCTGATTTAGCAAAGTTTTTAGTAAAAATTAATGAGGTGTTTGGTAAGCCTGCTGGGTTGGCTGTTGAGTTTGAAAGTGGTGAGCGCATTGCAAGTGGTTCGTTAATTGATAGTTTTGATGGGGATAGTGATAAATGAAAATAGCGGAAATTATTAAGCAGTTGATTGAGGTTAAGGGTGGTTTTAAAGTGGATAAGGCAGGTGTGGCCACCAAGTTTGGATTAACCGTGGCTGATTTGGCTGCTTATCGAAATAATGAGGTATCTGAAGAGGATATTAGGTTATTAAGTAAGCATGAGGCTTATGAGATTTATGAAGATATGTATTTTATACGGACCGGCATTAATCACTTACCTGATACGCTGCAGCCGGTGTCACTTGATATGGTGTTAGCTATGGGTATAGAGGAAGCTATTAAGCTTTTACAGTCAGTGATTCATAAGATGGGCTCGCCTATCAGAATTGATGGCATATTGGGTGCCCGCACAAAGCAGTCGGCAGTAATCGCATGTAATGTTTACGGCATTGAAGTGTTAAGAGCGGTTTGCTTAGCACGGAAAAGTTATTATCGAGATATTGTCGATAAGGACGCTTCCAAATCTGTATTTTTGTCTGAATGGATCAACCGAGCTAATTTGTTTTTATATGCACCACATAGGAGTGTTTATGAGTATTGAGGCATTATCTTTATTAACAGCAGGTAGTGTTAATCCGGCGGCGGTATCGGGCCGGCCTGGTGGCGGTGATAGTTTAACTAAGTCTGAGATTGCCGGTTTGTTAAGCGGGTTAACTCAAACTGAAATGGCTTTTGCTCAGGCTAAATTCATGGGTGATGAGCAGGCTGTACGATGTGTGTTAATTATAACAAGAACGCAAGCAGAAAAATTATCTGTTAGATCAAGATGGAAGGTTAGACCGTCTCAAGTAATAACTTTAGCTGATGTTGCGACGCACGAAGTAATCAGCCCTTGTCGTTGTGCTAAGTGCAATGGTGTTGGTTATAGAGTTAATCGCGCGTGCTTAGCTTGCGGTGGTACCGGATACGGTCATGAGTCGGTCAGATCGATGGCATCTGCAATTGGGGTTGATGAATCCGCTTTTAGAAGAAATTGGAAAGATAAGCTGTCTAGTGTCTTATCGCTGCTCTATGACATTGAAAACCAAGTCAGATTGAAAGTTTATTTAAATAGTCGGTTGACAACGTCCGCATTATGATGCCATAATTTCCCACAATACAGAGTAACCCCGTTTAGGCAACTGAACGGGGTTTTTTTATGCCTAAAATTTATGCCGATACGCGCTAAATCGCCATGCGTTGAGCGTGGCTGTAGAGAGTTAGTGAGTAGCCCTGGCTATTGTGATCAGCATAAGAAGCAAAAACAAAAAGCGCAAGATGTCGAGCGTGGGTCATCTGCGAGTCGTGGTTATGGGTATCGGTGGCGGTTAGCACGAGAAACTTATCTCGCTTTAAATCCATTATGCAAGCTTTGTCATGACAAAGGATTGATCGCCGCCGCTAATGTTGTTGATCATATCGTACCGCACAAGGGCAACAAAAATTTCTTTTGGGATCAATCCAACTGGCAAAGTCTTTGCACTCCATGTCATAACCAGAAAACCGCTTTAAACGATGGTGGTTGGGGTCGATCAAGTCGGGGGGGTGGTTAAAACTTTATAGCCCTTGCTTTGGTGACCGTTTGCGCAATCACGTGTGTTTGACGTTTTAATTAAATAGAAAAAGCCCACTCATTTTTAGTAGATGGCTTATTAAAATCAATTTGGAGGGTTTATGGCAAAAGGAAAAAAGCCAGAACTCGCAATACCTGGTAAACATTTAGCGTTACCACTTCATGATGAACCGCAAACTATTCACTTTGCAAAATCTGAAGATCTTAGACCTGATGACTTGTTGTCTGATGATGAGCTAAAAGTTTGGGATCGTGTAGCGCCTCATCTTGCTATGTTGGGTCGGCTTAAACCTCACTTTGTAGATGCTTTGTGCGAATACTGCCGTATTGTTAGGCGTTTAGCAGATGCAAGAAAAAAACTTGATGACGACGAATGGACGTATGCAACATCAGGCCGAAACGGAACTCAATACAAATCACGTCCAGAAGTTGCTCAATTAAACGACGACTGGAGAAAGTGGCGCTCGTTAGTGGGAGAATTTGGGTTAGCACCAGCTTCAGAACGAGGCATGCAAGTGGGTCAAGGAGATTTATTTGATGGATTTGACGCGTTTTGACCCTCTTGAAAAAGCCGCGCAATACAGTAGAGATGTATTAAATGGAAAGATAAAAACAGGAAAACTATCGAGACTCGCTGTTGAACGACACGATAGAGATCTAAAAGAAGCTCACCATCGTGGGCTTTTTTTTTGTGAAGATTCAGCGCGTCGTGCCTTAACGTTTTTTAGTTTTTTAAAACATTCGAAGGGAAAATGGGCGGGTACAGAAGTAGAGTTAGAAGGTTGGCAAGCATTTATTATCGCCTGTGTTTTTGGATGGAAACACCAAGACACTGAAAATCGCCGCTTTAGAACTGTCTACGAAGAAGTAGCCAGAAAAAACGGTAAAACTACAAAGCTTGCAGGGATCGGACTTTATGGATTAACCAAGGACGAAGAGGGCGGGCCTGAAATCTATGCTGCAGCAACCAAGCGCGAACAATCAAAAATACTTTTTGATGAAGCTAAGCGAATGGTTAAGCAATCAGCACCGCTCCGCCGTCGTCTTGATGACAAAGTTCACAGTATTGTAAATCCCAGAAACTTTGGAAAGTTTGACCCGCTCAGTGCTGATGGCAGCACAATGGACGGCTTAAACCCACATATTGCGCTAGTAGACGAATTACACGCACACAAGACGCCAGAAATCTGGGATGTATTAAAATCAGCATTTGGTTCTCGCTCACAACCTATTTTATGGGCGATTACAACTGCAGGATTTAACAAAAACGGTATCTGCTACGAAGTACGCGATTACGCAATAAAGGTCTTAACGGGTGTTATTGATGATGATGCCTTCTTTGCCATTATATTTACCCTGGATGACGAAGATGACTGGCAAGACGAAAGCAATTGGATAAAAGCAAACCCAAACCTTGGGGTATCAGTTGATCTTGACTATTTGCGTGAGCAAGCTCGTCAAGCAAAGGTCATGCCCACGGCTAAAATAAATTTTTTTACTAAGCATTTAAGCAAGTGGATCACCGGCGCAACTGCCTGGTGTAACGTCGAAGCCTGGAAAGCATGCGGGTACGTCTATCAGCTAGACGAAATTATTGATCCATTAGCGGTTTACTTAGGACTCGATTTATCATCTGTATCTGATATAACCAGCATCGGCGGTATAGCCGTCATGCCTAATGGGACGTGGAAGGTATTTGGCAAGCATTACTTGCCCGAACAAGCCGTTCATAACAGCATCCGAAAAACATCAGTACCCTTTATGCGTTGGCATGAAGACGGATGGCTAACATTAACACCGGGCAACGTTGTCGATTATAAATGGATTAAACAAGACCTGCTTGATTTTATGGAAAGATGGCCGGTAAAAGAAATTGCTTTTGACAAATGGAACTCAAGTCAGCTAGTAAATGACATGCTGGAACTGAATGCGCCCATGGTTGAATTCGGCATGGGGTACGCCTCCATGAGTGCGCCTATGAAAGAATTAGAGCGTCGGTATTTATCAAACGAAATAGACCACCCTAATGACCCTGTTTTAACTTGGGCCATGAGTAACGTCGTTGCTGATCAAGATCCAGCGGGTAACATAAAGCCTGCAAAGAATAAATGCCAAGAAAAGATCGACCCAGTCACTGCTTTAATTATGGCAGTCGGTAGAGCAATGCTTACCGAACAAGAACCTGAACCCACTCCACAGCTGATAATACTATGATCAAAGAACTTTTCGGCTTTGGAAAAAAACAAGCGCGTTACGGTACACAAAGCCATTCCGCACCTGATGTACAAAACTCAACAACCGTTGCCAGTTCCGACTTTATAGATTGGACAACCACCGGCTTCAGAACTGCTGGTGTATCAGTTGTTGAGCAAACCGCCATGCAAGTCAGCGCGGTTTACGCTTCAGTGGCGTTAATCGGTGGCGCAATCGCGTCTATACCATTGCCAGTTTATCAACGCGGAAAATCAGGTAATCAAAAAGTAGATAGTGATATCTATTGGTTGCTCAATGAAGAACCCAACAGCAACTATCCAGCCGCCATATTTTGGGAGGCCATGGTAGGATCATTACTGCTACACGGGGATGCGTTTGCGATTGTCATCCGCCCCAATCTTGGTTCTGACAAAATACTAGGCTTTGAATGGGTGCATTCACGGCGGGTAACGGTTAAAAAACATGAGGGCCACCTGATATACGTCATACAAGATGACATGTTGTCAGGCGGTAGCGGTAAATCAACTACATATCTATCAAACGACATTATTCACATACCAGGCCCCGGCTTTAATGGCCTACGCGGTATGAGTCAGATACGCTATGTATTACGTAATGCAGCGGGCATTTCGCTTGCTGCTGATCAATACAGTGCAGCATTTTTTGAAAATGGCGCACGCCCTGATTTTGCCCTTGAGTTTCCTGGCAACTTAACAATCGAACAACAAGACATGATACGGGCATCATGGGCTAATCGACACAATGGCGTGGGCAATGCGCATTTACCGGCCTTGATGGCGGGCGGCGCAAAGGTTCATGAGTTAACAATGAATGCCGAAGACTCGCAACTGATAGCAACGCGCGAATTTCAGATTGAGGATGTTGCTAGAATTTTTGGTGTGCCACCGCACATGATCGGACATACTCAAAACAATACGAGTTGGGGAAGTGGTATTGAATCCCTGGGTATTGGTTTTGTTAAATACACATTAGCACGTCATCTGGCAAAAATAGAACAAGAGCTCAATCGAAAAGTCTGGCCGACTAGCAAGTCATATTTTGTTAAATTCAATACAGCAGGATTGGAACGGGGCGATTATACGAATCGGATGGAGGGCTATCGTGTTGGGCTAGGTAGAGCAGGCGAAGCGGGCTGGTTATCACAAAACGAAATACGCGAACTAGAAGATTTACCACCCATTAAAGGTGGCGACGAAATCAATAAAGGCATCACTAATGAACCTACAACTCCTAAAACTCCTAGCGCTTAATAAAGGCAAAGGCTATTTCAAGGCCGAAGCCAGTGCAGACTCGGCAACCATTTATCTATATGACGCCATAGTGTCAGAAGATTACTGGGGTGGTATATCAGCGTTAAGCTTTGCTAAAGAGCTAGCCACTATTGACGCTCCCGACATACACTTGCGCATTAATTGCCCGGGTGGTGATGTCTTTGCAGCAAGGGCCATGGCGCAAACCATGAAAGAGCATCCAAGCAATATTACTGCTCATATAGACGGTTATGCAGCCAGTGCAGCCACCTTTTTAGTCACTGCAGCTGATAAATCAGTGATTAGTGAGGGTGGCATGTTTATGATACATAACGCTTGGACAGTGGCCGGCGGAAACGCTAAAGATTTTATTGAAACAGCGGCTTTACTTAGTAAAACAGATCAAGCTATCTGCAATGATTACCTGGCTAAAACCGGACAAACCGAGCAACAAATTAAAGACTGGATGGATGCAGAGACCTATTTTTATGGACAAGAAGCGGTAGACGCCGGATTTGTAGACTCTCTAGCAGAGGTTTCGCCTAAGAATGGCATCAACTGGGATTTGTCGGCCTATGCTCACGCCCCTGTTAATAAACCCCCCGAACCCGCTCATTTACCCACTGAAAAACCAGAACCCGACCCAAAGCCTGACCCGATAACCCCTGAACCCATTGATCTATCAAATCATTACAGACGACTTGAACTGATCAATAAAACCGCCTCATAAAAAAACCTTACAAAATCAACTGACCCGCTTAAGCGGGTTTTTTTATGCCCTAAAAGGAGCAAAAATGAAAGAATTAGCCGAATTACGCGGAAAACGCTCAGCGTTAGCTATCGAAATCAAAGATATGCTAGATAAATCAGTCAAAGCAGAGAGTCGCTGGGAAGCTGCAAATCAAGATCAATATAATGCAAAAATAGCAGAAATTGACGCTATTGATGCAAAAATACTCAGAATTAACGACTATTTAGAGCGTTTTTCTGAAGAAAAAACCGAAAACCAGTTACAAGACCACTTCAACAGTAAAAATAAAACCCCCGAATCACGTCAATTGTACGCAAAGTTCTTACGCGGCGGTGATAATGCCCTAACTGCACAAGAGTGGATGAGCATCAGCAATACCTTGTCGGTCGGTACCAGCTCACAAGGTGGTTACACTGTACAGTCCGAAGTTGCACAAACCCTGATTGATGCATTAAAGCTGTTCGGCGGTATGCGTAAAGTCTGTACGGTTATCGCAACTGAAATGGGTAATCCATTAAGCTTTCCGACGACCGACGGGACAACTGAGGTGGGCGAAATTATCGCTGAAAATACGACAGCCACCGCGCTTGATCCTGTTTTTGGAACGGTTGCTGTTAACCCTTACAAATTTTCGTCAAAAGTGGTTGCAGTTCCCTTCGAACTTTTACAAGACTCACAAATTGACGTTGAAGCCTTTATCAATAAACGCTTAATTCAGCGTTTAGGCCGTATTACCAATCAGATGTTCACTACCGGTACCGGTACTGCTCAGCCTACTGGCGTGACCATCAACGCCACCTCTGGAAAAGTGGGTCTAACCGGTCAAACACTATCTATCATTTATGATGATATTGTCGATTTAATCCACTCTATCGACCCGGCTTACCGCGTGCCCGATCAACCTGATCAACATGATGTGGCGTTTATGATGGCTGACTCATCTTTAAAGATCTTACGCAAACTTAAAGACACCTCGAACCGACCTGTTTATCTGCCTGGCTATGACGGTTTAACTGCCGCGATGGGTGATAGTTTGATGGGTTATCCGATTGTCATTAATCAAGACGTTGCGCCGATGGCCGCTAACGCTAAATCAGTATTGTTTGGTGATTTTAGCAAGTACATCATTCGTGACGTAATGGAAGCCACCATGTTCCGATTTAACGATTCGGCTTATGCAAAGTTGGGTCAAGTTGGTTTTCTTATGTGGATGCGTTCTGGCGGCAACTTGACGGATAACAAAGCCGTCGCTTACTACACTAACTCAGCAACTTAAGGTATCAACATGGCCGAAAACACCCAAGAAGTAAAACCAAAGGAACCCGTTAAAGCCCGGGTATTAACTACAACCTGGATTAATGACCGGTTAGTTGATGGCAATCGTGTTGCATTGATTAATAGCGATTTAGCGGATTCACTTTTTACAGCAGGGGCGATCGATCCACATGAATCCGCCGTTGATTATGCGCTGTCATTAAATTCTGAAATTATTGACACCACTGTCGCTCTCAACTAATGAACCTTAAACTGATAACGCCGCCTACTGCGTTGCCTTTGCATATTAACGATGTCAGGCAGCACATTAAGCAGGATATTACTGATGACGACAATTTAATCAGTTTATATATCAGCTCAGCGGTTGAATTTGCTCAGGCAAAAACCAACCGACAGTTTGTCGCCGCGCGTTATCAGCTTATTCTTGATGCGTTTCCAGCACCGAATATGATGTTGGCCACGTTTGGAAGGAACAAAAGTACCACTGATTATGTTATCCAGCTATTCAAAACGCCGTTAATACAAGTCGTTAGCATCGATTACACCGCCTCTGATGGCACTACAAAAACCATGGCGGCTACAGATTATATTGTTGATAGCGCCTATGACCCGCCACGCATTATGTCCGGCTATGGAAAAGAGTGGCCCATTACTCAAGATCGTATTGGTGCTGTTAGAGTCACGTTTGATACAGGTTATATGGCTCCGATCGCAGTGGATATAGTCGCTAATACTGTCACAGTAAAAAACTGGAAAACGTTAATCGTTGGCGATAATGTCCGATTAAGTAATTCTGGTGGTGTATTGCCTGTGCCCCTAGCTAATAGGACAGATTACTATATTCAGTCTGTCGTATCCCCCGGTGTTTATACACTGACTACATCACCAGGCGGTTCTATGCTCGATTTGACAGTATTGGATTCCGGCATTAGTTTCTTGGGGCAACCTGGCATTAATGGCAGCCCCGGAGAATTACCGAACGGCATTAAAGCCTGGATGCTCTTAAGATCCGAAAGCCTTTATACCAATCGCGGTGAAACAGTCAATACACGCGGTAACATTGTGCCTTTACCCTTTGTGGACTCATTACTAGACCCTTACAAGATGGTGTTAATGTGAGTCAAATCCCTAATACCGGCGAATTAAAGCGCCGGGTAACGATAAAAAAATGGACAGATAGCGCTAATGCTGCTTTTGGTATAGATCAAGTTGTCGATGCTGGTGTAATTCGATGGGCAAAGATAGAACCTGTTGTGGGTGTCGCTTATTGGGGTACTAAACAAATATCTGAAGAAATCACTCATAGAATTTGGCTCCGTTACAACGCATTAGCAAAGCCACTGGTTATTGATAATCAGCATGTTGTTGATTATGTAGTGGGGAATGCACGGTATCGTGTTGTTAAAGCGACTAATGTCGATGACAGCGAGAAATTTACCCTGCTTGAATGTAAAGAATTAGGGGTGATTGTATGACCTCCTTAGATATCCGAATTACAGTTGACGGCATTAACCGTCTGCTTTTTGATAAACGAGAGCTTAAAAAAGCCTTTAAAAAAGGCGGTGCAGTTGTTGCTAAAGAATCCCGCCGTTTAATTGCCAGTCGCGCTATATCCAGTGCCGGGCAATTCCCTGGCTACGATACCGGCGCAATGAGCAAATCAATCAAAGTCAAGGCGGGTAGTGGTGGCGGTTATGTACGCGTTATGCCGTACAAGACCCCCGCGATGGGTGCTGATTTTTATCCGGCTTTTTTAATGGTTGGCACTCGAAACGGCCTACGACCTCGCAAAGACTTTATGGTCCAAGCGTTAGACAATAAACAAGCAGAAATTAGAGCGGCTATCCGCGCTGCTTTAGTTAACGCAATCAGGACCGGCTGATGAATATTAATCTAGTCATTGCTCAACTCCGCACCTATTGCCCGTCTTTTCAAGGTCGTGTAGCGGGTTCGGCCCGCTTTAAAAAATTAGACGAAACAACCACATTGCCAACCCCTGCAGCATACGTCATCCCTTTAGATGATAATCCAGGCGAACGGATGAGCCACAATGATATTAGACAGCCATTAATTGAAGCGTTTGCAGTTATTGTCGTATTAAGCAACACACCTGATGAGCGCGGACAAGCTGCGGTTGAATCTGCTCATGACAGCATCCGCACTGAACTTTGGGCCGCTTTGCTAGGCTGGCAACCTGACGGGTTGAAAGAAAACTCACGCTATCGCGGCATTGAATACCAGGGTGGCAATTTGCTTGATCTGGATAGATCTCGACTTTGGTATCAGTTTGATTTTGGGGCCTACATGGAAATAGCCCCTGAAGATGGTTGGCAAGGCATTGAACTCAGTAATTTACCGCACTTTGATGGCGCTAAGATCACTGTTAATAATGATCCTGCTGGTGTACCCAATTTTGTAACCCAAGTCCCAAAAACCGGCAATTTAGCCTAGGAGCAGTTTATGTTTGTTAAACCCATTGCCGGTGTCAGAGTTCCTGACCCTGACAAAAACGATATTTTACCAGAGGAAGGCCGCGAAGTTGAGGCAAAATCTTACTGGTTTAGGCGCATTGAAACCGGTGAAGTGATAGAGATAGACACTATTACATTAACACCTGTACTAACCCCCGCATTAACTCCAGAGGAGTCTAACTAATGCCCGTACCTTTTAACTATATACCCGCCGGAAACGGGGTTCGTGTACCGCTTTTTTATGCGGAAATGGACAATTCTCAAGCCAATTATCAATCTAATGTCGTTAGATCATTATTAATCGGTCAAAAACTGTCAACAGGATCAGCGATTAATAACGTGCCTTATCTGTTATCAAGCCAAGGGCAGGCGATTACTTTGTTTGGTCGTGGCTCCATGATAGCCAGGATGTATTCTATTTTTAGGCTTTCAAATCCCGTCGGCGAATGCTGGGCCATTGCCGCGATTGATAACGTATCAGGGGTAGCAGCTACCGGCACCATTACAGTCAATACAGCCGCCACCGCCGCTGGATCAATTAACTTTTATATTGCCGGCCAGATTGTATCAGTCGCGGTCGGCGCAACCGATACAGCGGCCACCATTGCCGCATCTATCAATACCGCGATTAATGCCGCAACCGATTTACCAGTGACATCTACCGTTGCAACGGCTGTTGTTACGTTAACCTGTCGCTGGAAAGGCATCACCGGTAACGACATTACTGTACAAGACTCATTCCGAGGTCCTGCAGCCGGTGAAATATTACCCGCAGGTGTCACTTTAACTTATGTCGCTATGGCATCTGGCACTTTAAACCCAACCTTAGCGGCTACTATTAGTGCGATGGGCGATGATGCTTACGATTTTGTTATTCATCCCTATTCCGACGCTGTAAGTTTAGCGCCATTTGCTACGGAATATGGGGATTCTGCAGGCCGGTGGTCGTGGTATCGACAAGTCTATGGACATTGTTACACGGCCTTGCGCGGTACTTTAAGCGCGTTAACGACTGCAGGGGCTTTAAACAATGACCCACATCATACCATTGCCGCGATTGACAACGATTGTCCACACCCGGTTTGGGAGTATGCAGCGGCTTATGGCGCTAGAAACGCAGTTTATATTGCTGCAGATCCTGCTAGACCGACTCAAACCGGACAATTAACGGGTTTGATAGCACCCCGTGCAGGCAAGCGCTTTTTATGGTCTGATAGAAACTCATTGTTAAACTACGGCATTGCAACAAGCTCAATCGTATCGGGTGTTATCCAGATCGAACGTGCGATTACTACGTATCAAAAAAATTCAGCGTCTATTGCGGATGTCTCTTATCTTGATTCAGAAATTTTACACACTGCAGCCTATGTCATCCGATTTTTGCAGGCAGCCATCACTAGCAAATATGCGCGGCATAAACTGGCATCTGATGGCACCCGCTTTGGTGCAGGTAATGCTGTGGTCACCCCCGCAACCATACGCGCTGAGTTAATCGCTGCATATGACACGCTGGTTTATTTAGGCATCGTTGAAAACAGGGATACGTTTGTACAGTATCTGATAGTTGAGCGTGATGTAACCAACGTCAACCGCTTAAATATCCTGTTTCCACCGGATTATGTTAATCAGTTACGGGTATTCGCAGTGCTTAATCAATTCAGACTACAATATTAGGAGTAATTTATGGCAAAAAGAATTGCGGGGACCTGCTTTATTAAGGTGGACGGTACCCAATTGGAGGTTAAAGGTAATATCGAAACACCGGTATCACCTTTTTCAAGGGAGGCTATTATGGGACTAAATGGCGTTGCGGGTTACAAAGAAACCGCTAAGCGACCTTTTGTAAAATTGGACGCGATTGTGACCCCTGACTTTCCAATTACATTGCTTCAAACCGGTACCGCTATGACTATTACTGTTGAGTTCGCCAACGGCAAAGTCTTTACGCTGTCCAGCGCATTCATGGAAGGCGATGGCAATGACGTAAACGGCGAAGATGGCTCTATCAGCCTTGAATTTTCAGGCATCACAGGAATTTGGCAATGAGTAAAAAAATTATATTATCTAAACCGATTAAAGTGGGTGAAGAAGAGTTTGCTAGCCTTGAGCTGCGTGAGCCTACTGTGAGTGATGTCACTGATATCGGCTATCCTTTTACCATGATTGAAACAGACAATGGCGCGTCGCTACAGGTTAATCCTAAGATTATTTTACGTTATGCCTCAAAACTGGGGGCAGTACCACCCAGTAGTTTAAGCAGTATTTCTCTATCTGATTTATCTAGGCTTTCAGCGGTGATCATGGGTTTTTTTGGGGACGAGACGGAAACGTCTCAGATCTAATAGACCTGGCTTTTGAAGTCGCCTTTTTTTTTAAAATATCCCCTGAAACTGTTTTAAACCTTTCGTTGACACGGTTTGAGCTGTATTTAGATCAAGCCATTAGACTCTCAGAATCCGGCAAATAATTATGGCCAGTAATTTTAATTTAAGAGCAATTATCTCGGCTACAGACCGCTTGTCGCCCGTTTTACGAGCGCAAATGCGTCAAATGAATGCATGGCGTCGAACATTGTCGCAGGCCGGAAAAGGTGCCATGCCGATGGCGGCCGGCCTGGGTGCCGCGATATTGCTACCCGCTAAAGCGTTTATGGAGGCTGAAGATGCCGCAATTGGCTTAAAAAATACGCTCATGACCAGCAATGGCCTTGTGCCTGGCTTCAAAGAGTTATCAGCCATTGCGGTTCAGCTGGGTAATCAGTTACCCGGTACCACTGCTGATTTTTCGCATATGGCCACTGTGATGAAATCAAACGGTTTAGCTACCCAATCCATGATTAACGGCGGTTTAAAGGCCGCCGCTTATTTAGCGATATCAACCGAAGGCTTGGGCGAAACTTACGATTCCGCCGCTTTGGGTATTGCAAAAATATCAAATGTTTTTGGCGTGGCTGATAAAGATTTGGTTGCTTTAGCGGATACGATGCAACGGGTGGTTAATCTGGGTGTAGGTATTGAGCCATTTACTTCTGCGATGTCAAAAGCGGGGGGTGCTATGAAAGCCGTTAGACAAGGCGGTATTGAAGCGGCAAAAAGCATGGCGCCTTTGATATCTTTATTAGTCAGATCGGGTGTTGATCCCAGTGAAGCCGGAACGGGTATCAAAAAATTAATATCTGTTACGGGTGGGGCTGGAAAGTTTAAAAACATCGAAGGCATGGTTGAAGGCTTAGAAAAACTCTACAAGCTGGATCCTGCTAAACTGATTAAAACTTTTAAAGAAGTTTTCGGCGAAGAGCATGGCGGCAAAGCAATTATCATCGCTGCGGGTGGTTATAAACAAATCACTGCAGAAATGAAAAATCAGGCAGATCTTGATATGCGGGTGCAGGAATCACTTAAGTCACTATCAAACCTTTGGGGTGCTGCTACCGGTACGTTTACGAATGCCATGGTTGCTTTTTCAACCGCCTATGCCCCCGAACTCAAAGACCTGGCTGACTCTATTAATAAAGTCGCTGGAAACTTACAAGATTGGTGTACCAATAACGGCCCCGTTATTAAAATGGCGATTGAAACAGCTGGCGCGTTTGTAGGTATGAAGGTCGCTTTTTATGCGGCATCTGTTGCCCTAGGTGTGCTTAACACGGTTGCAAAAACCAATCCTTTTTTATTGATAGCTCAGGGTTTAGCGATTGCCGCACCCTATATCTATGAGCATTGGAGCGAAATAACTACATCAATAAAAGATGCTTTTAATACCGCAATTACCTGGATAACTGATAAATGGACAAATTTTGTTGATGGCATTATTGATTCAATCGCTGCTATAAAATCAGCCTGGCAAGGCGCTAAAAACTTTTTCAGTGGCACCGAAGGCACTCCATTATTCCCGATGAACACACCCAGCCCGGTCATCCCAAAAGAACATAAAGCCTTGCAGTTATCTGCAAGCAATATATTACCTTTTAAATCTCAGCAAGTGATTAAAGATCATGGTATGAGACCCCCTGGATTTATTAGTCCTAAGCAAAAAACGGCTACCATAATGCCTTTTATTAGCTCTGGCATTAATAATGACATTGAAAAACGATCTTTTATTACACCTGAGAAAAGAAAACAAATTTCAGATGCTTCACGCGTCAATGTGCAAGGGGGTATTGATATTAATATTAATAATGCCCCCCCGGGAACGCGTGTTACTCAAAGTCCAACACGCGGCCCTATTCGAATCAAACCAAACGTTGGTTATCGTAGCTTTGCTAACGGGTCTAACTATTAATGTCTGGATTGATTGATAATCTTAGTAGTTTGATCCCTGACACTCTGCTAGGTATCCAGTCAAAACCAACAGTTCCGCCACTTAAAGAGGCTTTACGGCCCGCGTCATTCCGAAAGATTCCTTTTCAGGTTGAAAGCACAGAGTTTGAAACGGGCCGGCGCACGCAGGTGCATGAATATCCGCAACGTGACAAGCCTTACTCACAAGACATGGGCCGTTCAGCTCGGCACATTGAGTTTGACGCGTTTGTTATCGGCGCTGATTATGTTAAACAAGCTAATAATTTATTGGGGGCGCTGGAAGCAGGCGATAGCGGTACGCTTGTACATCCGTGGTTTGGCACATTAAAAGTCAATGTTGAGCGGTGCCGGGTTAGTTTTGATAACGGGCTGGGTGTTGCAAGATTCAGTTTGTCATTTATTGAGGCCGGTGAGCTAAGCTTTCCAAACCCTGCCAATTCGACTCAAGCATTATCAAGGGCTGCAGCTGCAAAGCTAGAAAGCGCAAGCGTGGGATGGTTTGGTCAAGTCGTTGCGTTTACAGGTCAATTAAAAGCGGTCGCTGGAAAAATAACCGCGATTGCAAGTCAGATCAGCTCAATAATCGACCAAGGATTGACGATTTATGGCCAGGTCTTACAGTTTGTGTCCAATCCGGTTTTTGCTTTATCCAGTTTATTAGGGTTTGGGTCATTACCCGGTAATATTAATAGCCTGGTTGGATTGTTTAGTTCGCCAATTGATTTAGGCTGTAACTTTGCAGGCTTATTAAATATATCAGCGCTGGCAAAAGATGGGACCTTAACCGCCTCTGATATGACATTAACAAACATGGTACGCGGCTTAACACAAATGTCTCAAAATCCTGCATTAGCCGCGCCGATTATCCCTGCTTTTACAACAGCAACGACCGCGCAAGCATTAAGCAATCAGCTTGCAATACTGGCTAATACCCGGCATTTGTTATTAGTGCAAGCGGTTGGACTGTCTAGTTATCTGTCATGCTCGGTTTATGATGATACAGTAGCGCTAAAAAATGAACTTTGTGCGGCACTGGAAGCTGAAGCCACGCAAGCGACTGACGATTTGCTTTGTTTTGCTTTGCTGGATGCCAGGTCAGCGGTTTGGGAGGATCTAACCACCCGCGCACGTGATAGCGCTCGCTTAACGACGATTATCCCGGATGATGTTATGCCAACCCTGGCGATTGCTTATGATTACTATCAGGATGCAAACCGTGACTTAGAAATCGTAGCAAGAAATAAAATTAGCAATCCAAATTTTACCCCCGTGTTACCGCTTAAAGTACTCAGTCAATGAACGATAATGTCACTTTAACAGTCAATAACAAGGACTACGCGGGCTGGAAATCAGTGCGTATTGAAGTAGGATTAGAACGTATCGCCCGAAGTTTTGAATTATCTGTTACTGAATATTGGCCTGGCTCAACGGATGGCGCACGGCGGATTACACCCGGTGATTTGGTCGAAATACGCATTGGCGATGATCTCGTATGCACCGGTTATGTAGATGCTACACCGATAGATTATGACGCTCAAAGCATTACGATCATGATTAATGGCCGTAGCAAAACGGCTGATTTAGTTGATAGTTCGGCTGATGTATCGGGCGGCCAGTTCAAAAATTTAAGCGCTGAAGCAATTGCTAAAAAACTGGCCGATCCTTACAGCTTACTTGTAGTATCCGAAGTAGCCACAGGCACCGCGCTAACAGATCATCAAATACAGCAAGGCGAAACTGCTTTTGAGTCTCTTGATCGTATCGCTAAACAGCGACAAATATTAATTACAGATAACGAGAATGGGGATGTCGTTCTTGCAGCACCTGGCAGCTCAGGCACTGCTTACGATACTTTAGTATTGGGCGAAAATATCTTATCGGGCTCCGCTGGCTTTGATTTTACTGATGTGTATAGCGCTTATACGGTCAAAGGTCAAAAATCGGGTACTGATGACAGCTTTGCTAAAAATACTGCTGAATCCAGCGGTACAGCGGTTGACAGTAATGTTAAGCGGCATCGTGTTTTAGTCGTAAGACAGTCAGGCCAGGCAGATAATGCAACCTGTCAGCAACGCGCTGCTTATGAGCAGCAAGTTCGCCGCGCAAAAACCAGTGAGGTCCGATATCGGGTCGTAGGTTGGCATCAATCTAATGGCGCTCTTTGGACGCGTAATACTACTGTAAACGTTATTGATCAAATTATGGCGCTGAATACAGCGCTTTTAATTTCAGAAGTGATTTACACGTTAGACGAAAGCGGCGAAATTACTGAGTTGGTAGTGATACCCCCCACGGCTTTTACCACTGAACCAGAAACTAAAGCAAAAGCCAAGAAACGCAAAAAAAGCGACCAAGGCCCCGACATGTCCTGGATGGATTAAAGTGAGTTTACATAAATTAATAGCGCCACTTGCCAGACGGATATCAAATATATTGGCACGCGGATCGGTCACACTGGTCAATGCGTCTGGCAAGCTGCAAACCTTACAAATCAGTTTGTTAAGTGATGAATCTAAGGATTCAGTTGAGCATTTTGAACCCTATGGCTTTACCAGTAATCCCCGCACCGGCGCTGAAGTATTGGCGGCATTTATTGAGGGGGATCGATCTCACGGCATTGTTTTGATGGCGGTTGATCGTCGATATCGATTGCAAAATTTAGTGCCCGGAGAGGTGGCAATTTATGATGATCATGGCAGTTATATTAAACTCACACAATCAGGAATTGTTATCAATGGTGGCGCTCATTCTATTACTATCAACAATGCTGCTACAGTGACGGTTATTGGCGGCGATGTTTTTGCTGATAGTATCAGTTTAAAAAATCATCATCACAATGAGCATGATGGACCCTCTACCAGCGCTGCTCAAGCTTAAGCCCTTTTATACTGACCTATGTTGACATTACAACTCGTCGTTGACGGGGTATCGACTAATGCGGTTGACGTGTTAGATGATTTACCCCGTGCGGTTATTATTAGTCTATTTACCTGGCGTCGAGCCAATGGTGACGATGAATTACCAGCTTCAAAAAAATATGGATGGTGGGGTGATAGTTACGCGCAACTGCCCAATGACCGCATTGGCTCACGACTTTGGCTATTATCACGCTCAAAAATGACAAATGATACTGTAGCCCGTGCGCAAGAATACGCCACCGAAGCGCTGCAATGGCTGATTGATGACGGTGTTGCGGATAGCGTGCAAATTTTTGCAGAACGCGAAGGGTTATCTATGCTGGCATTACAAATACGCATTACACGCGGCAACGCGGCATTGCTTAACATCCGATTTATTAACGTCTGGGATTATCTAAATGCCTTTTAACCGACCACTATTAATCGACTTAATTAATCGCGTTAGAAATGATGTTGTCTCGCGCTTAACCAATCCCGATCTACTGAGACGCACTAATGCTGAAGCTTACACTAAAGCTTTATCGGGGGCTGCACATGGGCTGTATGGCAATCTCGACTGGCTCGCTAATCAGCTAATTTATGACACTGCTGAAACTACGCTGTTAGAGCGCTGGGCAAGCATCTGGGGAATTGCCCGAAACAGCGCTACACAAGCTGTAGGTTTTGCAGTATTTACCGGATCAAGTGGCGCTCCCATTCCGGCTGGAACAATACTCACCGCTTTTGATGGTGTGCAGTATGCTACTAATGCGTTATCAACGATTGTTGGCACAACAGCCACTGTGGCTATTACTGCGGTATCAGCCGGATTGAATGGGACTCGAACGTCTGGTCAAACATTAACAACACAATCACCGATCCCTGGCATTTTTGCATCGGCTGTTGCTGGAGCATTAACAGGGGGGGTTGACATTGAAAGTGATAATACACTTAGGGCGCGGTTTTTAACCCGCATTAAACAACCTCCACAAGGTGGGTCTAAAACAGATTATGCCAACTGGGCATTAGCTGTTCCGGGTGTTACGCGGGTATGGGTATCGCCTTTAGAATTAGGCGCGGGTACCGTGACTGTGCGGTTTATGATGGATGCAACGTACTCCAGCGGAATCCCTTTGTCTGGTGATGTAACGACTGTTTACAATGCTTTAGCTGCTTTAAAGCCAGTGACTAGTAATTTAACAGTTGTTGCTCCAGTTGCTAATCCGCTCAACTTTACCATCACTGGATTAAGCCCAGGTAACGCCACTGTGCAGGCTGCAGTGGCTCAATCACTGACTGATTTAATATCAAAAGATGCGGTGCCGGGCGGTACGTTATTATTGAGCCACATCAATGAGGCTATAGCAATCGCCTACGGAGAAACTGATCATGTGCTGACACTGCCCTCTGCTAACGTCGTCAATACGACTGGCTATATTACCACCATGGGTGTCATAACATGGGTATAACAGCAACTGATTATGCAGATGTATTAACTAAATTACTGCCACCGGGGCCGGCTTGGGATGTAACACCGGGGTCAGTGTTAGCGTTATTTTTAGAGGCCTGGTCACAAGAGCTGTCGCGGATACAATCGCGGTCAGTGACTTTGATCGATGAAGCGGACCCGCGCACAACAAACGAGTTATTGACTGATTATGAGCGGATCTTCGGATTGCCAACAGATTGCATGGTGGGTATTAGTCAAACATTACAGCAACGCCACAACGCCTTAGTTGCACAAATGACTGGGATAGGTGGTCAATCAAAAACTTATTTTATTAATCTGGCTGCCTCAGCAGGTTTTACAATCACTATCACTGAGTTCACTTTTTGCACAGTCAGCATGACCGTGGCAGATTTAATTACAGATGGCCAATGGGCTTACGCTTGGCAGGTTAATTCAGCACTTTATGCATTCAGTATATTTACTGTCCTTAGTAGTGTATCTGATCCTTTGGCGGTTTGGGGTAACACAGCGCTAGAATGTTTGATCAATCGCTTTAAACCGGCTCACACTATTGTGCTTTTTGCATATACCTAAAGAGGAAAAAATGGAAACTAGAAATTATTTATCAGGGGCCAGTGCAACGCCACCTATTGCGCCAGGGTCCCCCAGCAACGGTTACCCAACCGCAGGCAATCCGTCAACAGCAACACCCGCCACTCAGCCTGGCCCGCACTGGTTTTATAAAATCGGGGAAGAGTTGCGTGCACTGTTAACTAGCGCAAGTATTACGCCTGCAGATACTGATTTAACTCAAGTTGCAAAGGCAATCCAAAGTGGTGCGCTATTTACAGCAAGCAATACCGGAACCCCTGATGTTCTTGTAGCGGCTTTTAGTCCGCTAGTGACAGTATTAACCAATGGCATGTCGCTAAGCATTCGCGCCGCTGCAGCGAATACCACGACAACCCCCACTTTTACACCCAACTCAGGTGTAATTGCAGCAAAAACGATAGTCAAGGGCAATGGGATAGCGCTGGCGGCGGGGGATATCGCAGGTGGAGGGCACTGGATTGATTTGCAATATGATTTAACGCTTAATGCTTGGGTGTTATTAAATCCTGCTCAGGGCGTTACGACGCACGGTCAAACAAAATTTACATCGAATGGCAGCTTTACTGTCCCCGTAGGGATAACGACGGTCTACGTGACGGCTGCAGGTGGCGGGGGCGGGGGTGGCGGTGGGTATGCAACGGGTTATTGTGGTGAAGGTGGTGGGGGCGCCAATTGCGTTTATAAAGCGGCTTTCACAGTTACACCACTGCAAGTTATCTCAATCACAATCGGCACTGGCGGCGCGGGCGGCGCTGTTGGGTATGGCGGCGCGGGCGGCGGCAGCACCGTTGTTGGGTCACTCGGCACCCTTAGCGGCGGTGGCGGTGGCGCACCTGGAACTGTGGGCGCAGGCGGTCTCGGCGCTGGTCTGGCTGGCGCGGGGGGTGGAGGAGTCGCCGGGGGAGATGGGTCATCGATCATGGCTGGCATGGGCGGCGGTACGCTGCTAGGCCCAGGCGGTACAGCAAGGCAAGCCGCTGGAACAACCGGCTGTCTAAATAGTGGCGCTGGTGGTTCTGGCGGGTATATCAACAGTGCTGGCGGCGCTGGCGCGGCGGGTGTTGTGATTTTTGAGTACTAGATTTAGCTACATAACTTAACATTATTAAATTACAAAAAATGAAAAAACTATTATTTATTATTACGTTATTAATATCTTTTAATTCACCGGCTAGTTATAACGTGCTGATTACTGGCGATAGCTGGACAGCAGGATCTTTTAACCCTCAGATGCGAGAGCAGATTAACAGTCATCTAGGCGTGCATGTCATAGCAAGCTCGGTTGACGGCGAAAGCAGTCTTGAGCTTGATAAAAGCCTTGATGATAGTTTCAGCGCTGGGCTTAATTTGGGCGATGGCGCGGTTATGGTTATTAATGTCGGGGGTATAGACTTTATAACGGGGGTCTCGAGGGATCAAACGCTTGCGAATTTAAAATCAATTGTCGGTAGGAATATAAAAAATAGAGTGTTTACTGTTATTTCCGGTGCACCAGATGTGATATCAGTCGATGAAGCTAATGATCAATCTTATCCGTTAAAACTCGATCCTATTTATACTCAATTAAAATCCTATGGGGGGGGCTGGGTTGAGGTAGTAGATGTTATGTCAAAATTAATGCGCATTACCCCTTTTCAGGTTTCGCCGGGCGATAGCGTGCATTTAAACACAAACGGATATCTAGTCTTTAATCTCGTTTTAGCTAATAAAATTATGGCATTAAAGGGCCTGCCACCAACTCATTTTTCTTGGGTCGATGTTGTGTCATGGTATACAGCAGCGGGGTTAAATGATCATGACGGGTGTATAGCCGCGCAATTTGTAGAGATGTCTTACGGTTGCATTCCGTAAAGTTAAAAAAAATCAGTTTGAATCATGCCGCGTTAAGCGGTTTTTTTATGTCCGCAATAAAGGAAAAACAATGTCAAAACAAGTGAAATATACTAAAAAAATCGTTGTTGATGCGACGGCCTCACAAATTACCGCTATTACAGCCACGCTTGATGACGGCCAACAGGTTGCATTAACTGATCCCGCTATTGTTGGTGATTGGCTATTAACCGATAGTTCGGGGGTTAGTGTTGCTAGTGATGCCGAGTTTCAAGCCAATGCTGTCGCTGTCTAAATCGGGTGTCGATAAATCAATTGACTACTTAAAAAAAAGACTCTCAGAACCATCTACCCACTTGGCGCTTTTATCAGTGCTTACCAGTGGAGCGGCGGTGTTTGGGTATATTACCAATGAGCAGGCTGTTTGGATTGCTGGGGCGCTTACGGGCGTTATTGCTGGCGTCCCTGATAAGCAGCACATTAATTAATTGCGGCGCTCAGGGTGTGCATGATTGCAATGTATACCCTGAGCCGCTTACGTTTACTTTACCGCTCACGACTGCAAGCGGGGTCAAACTCACATGCAGTTGTGATTTACGGGAATAACAATGAAAAAAATAATCTTAGTATCCGCCTTATTAATGCTGTCAGGGTGCGCTACTCAGCCCACCCCGCAAACTATTAAAGCGGATCTTGAAAAAGTACAATCCGATATTGCAACAGTAGCCGCTAACTCAGCGCCTATTATACAAGGGATGACACTGGCGGCGGGAATTGCTGAAACAGCGACCGGAAACCCTGAATTAATCCCTTTGACTAATGCTGTTAGTGCAGCGGTGCAAGCAGCTAATAGAGCGGTTGCTGCGCAAAATGTTAAGCCCACACAATAAAGGTGCGCTTATGGATAAGTGGATTGATGGAACTACAAAAGCGACCTATGTAATAGGAGGAACCCTGGTAGTAGGGGACTTGATGAGCTATTTAGATGCCCATGCCAAAGCATTCGGCGTCATTATTGGGGCGGCCACATTTTTAGCTAATATCTATTTTCAATACTTACGCTTGAAAAATGAAATAAAAGTTAAAAATAATGAGGAGGATGAATGATTACAGATCAAGAAGCCGTTTGTTATGCGCAAGCTATTTATGATCCTGTTGATCAAACAGCCTTTGATTTTAATTTAATGATTTGTGGGGTATCGGTTGGCATTAAAGAGCTTGATGATGTCACTATTTTTAGTTTTGCGGGTAGTGAAAAACCCCTTGATTTTTTGCGAGACGGCTATTTAATACCGGGTTATCATCAAGGCGTTGGGATAGTTGCTGAGGGTTTTATGGTAGGGATGCACTCAGTATTCGAATATCTGATTAGATACATCAAATATGCTAAAAGCATTTCAATCACTGGGCATAGCTTAGGTGCTTCGCACGCTCAAATATTTGCAAAAATGGTTATTAATGCGGGCGCTAAAGTAGATTCGCTTTATCTTTTTGCGCCGCCAAAGACGGGTTATAGCGAGCTTCGTGATGCATTGATTGAGGCTATTTCAACAGTTAAAGCTTATCGAAATGGGAAGGATTTAATACCTGATTTTCCATTGGGCGAGCATTGGGCACAATTTGATTTGATTGATCTTAATGAAGAGCCTGATGAGATGCAGGTTGATCCTATCCGTTGGCATATGATTAATTTGTATCGACGCGGCATTGAAAAACAGCAGGCTATTTATGATTAACAGTAGAAAAATAGAAGACCTGCGGCCTAATGTTGCTACGTTGTGCCATGCATTTATTGCAGCGTGTGCGAAAGCGGGGATTGATGTGATTATTACCAGTACGTATAGAGATATAGAGTCTCAAAATGCACTGTATGCGCAAGGTCGAACTAGGCCCGGGGCAAAAGTCACGAACGCAAAGGGCGGACAGTCATTTCATAATTACCGTGTTGCCTTTGATTTTTGTCCAGTTGTTGGCGGTAAGCCGCAATGGGGTGATGCTAGTGTTTTTGAAAAGTGCGGGGAGATAGGGGAGGGCCTTGGCCTGGAGTGGGCAGGGCGGTGGCATACTTTTAAAGAGTTAGCCCATTGTCAGTTTACTAATGGACTAACTTTGGCAGATCTACAATCCGGAAAAATTAAAGCTTAAGTTTTTTTTTAAATTTCTGAGCGCGAAGTTTCGTAAGGCACTTCGTGCACATTGTTTTTTTTATAAGCCCTGTGAATACAGCTCCACACAGTACGATTTAAAACTCTGGTTACAATTGATTTTTAAATGATTGATTTATATAAGATATAAATACTTTAATGGTTACAATTAAAGTATTTTATGTGGTTGATTTTAATAGTTTGTGCGCTTCACTCTTAATCCATAGGTCCCGAGTTCGAGCCTCGGACGCCCCACCAAGTAAATCAAATGCTTAGAGTAAAATCTAAGCCTTTTTTATTGCTTAAAAATCCAAATGGTTACAATACTGGTTACAATTAGGCGTTTTTAATCACTATTGCACCCTAACTTTTGATTCCGCCCATCTTGCACCATCATAAAAACCTGACTCATATTCATCAGTGCGAAATCCGTCAGGAAAGCTTTTATTAATTTCAGCATCTGTCAGCAATGTCGGCGACTTAGGCTGTGAGCATTTAAAAAGTGGCGTCAATTGATCTTTATATTTTTCCTCAAATTCGTCAGGCGGCCCCGCCATTTCTGATCTTTTGTTTTTTATAAATAGACTGCATGTCCATTTTTCTTTAACATCAATCCACCACCCGAAAGGCTCACTAGACTTAAGCGTATCTATCTCGGATTGCATTTCTTCTATTAATTTTTTACTGCCGTTTATTAATTGAGCAATTTGACCTTTTACAGAATATTGCGCACCCAGTTCGATAACTAAACCAGATTCTCTAAATATTTTTACAAATATTTCGGCTTGTTCATTAATATCACTCATTATGCAGCACCTTGCTTTAAAAAATTATAGATTCGTCTATATATTGCCGCCGCATTTTCGCTCTCATACCAAGCCGCAATGACATTTATCCCATATTTGTTTTGCTCTAATGTAGCTAACGCCATTGTTTCTTCCGGGGTGTAATTATGGCCAACTATTTCATTGATTATTTTTGCTGTTGGAGCTTCCGGCATTAGTACGCTGCTCTTTAAATCCTCCTTAAGTGCGTAAATCTCTTTTTGCAATTCTTCCAGCTTGATAGCAGCTTCTCCGCACGTTTCATAGTCATCTCCGCTCCAATAGACCGCCATCTCATTTAATTTATCAACTAATTTTTTAGTATCATTCATTTATACTGCACTCCTTTTCGTTAAAATATTTTTTTAGTAGCTGTTTCTAGCTCAAAACTTAAGATTGGCGAATCGGCTCCCATTTATGCTCATATTGTCTAGTAGACATTTCTAGCTCAAAAAGCGGCATTAACTGCTCACCGATCGGTCTTTTTTTTGCAAAAATATCATCCGATCCGTATTTTTCCATTTCTTTATTTCGATAATCACAATAATCGGCCGCGTCTTCTTCAAATGCAAACTCCGCGACTTTATGATTCAATGCTTTTTCAGCTATTGACAAGCATCTTGGCGCTACATCTCTGTATACGAGATATCCGTTGTCGCTCAAATAAATATATTTATAAATAGTCATTTTTATTTTTTAGTGGGTTGTACCAAGTCAGGCTTAACATCATACACTTTCATCATTTCTGGCGACCGATGACCAGCCGAAGCCATCCTGTCGGGTGCGTTGGTATCGCTTATGCCTTTGCGTTTAAGGTCATGAAACGTAAAATGAGTAAATTCAACGCCGTCTTTTTGTGCCTGGTCTTTTGCCATCACGTTAATGCGCTGCATGGCGGTTTGTAGGGAGCTGATATCTAGTTTATCACCGGTGCGCTCACTGATAAACAGATGGCGTTGATCAGCACGGATGGGGTGCGGCTGTTTTCTTTCTGACAAGATGGCCGTCCGCTTTTGTTTAAGATCGTCCCAGATTGCTCTAAGCCTAGGTTGCCACTCTGTTATATTAGTTTTGCTGCCTTTGCGTCGATAAATGATTAGTCCGCTTTCTTGTTCGTTGGCGTCTGTTAGATCAAGCACTTCGCACATACGCATCCTGCATAGATAAGCCAATTCCATGGCGGGTGCAACGTACCAATAACCGGATTGTTTGGCGATAGTTAAAAAATAATGATAATCGCGGTCTTCGGCGTAATGTTGGCGGGGTTCTATTTTTAGTTTTTTTACACCTGTGCCTGGATTAATTGGCACAACACCGTATTCATAAGCCCATGCAAATACCCGCTTGATGTAGCTGAGCTCTTTGTTAGCGCGACTTTTAGAATCTTCAGCACGTTTGTCTCGGTATTTGCGGATAATAACCACGGTCCATTTTGATAAGGGTAAATCACCCAGCTTGCCGCTTGAGGTATCGCGCTGAGTGAT
>SESA01000417.1_pt1 | contig 27847 bp, 48 predicted proteins | sample 3171451 | NCBI WGS metagenome assembly SESA01 (sample SAMN06051862, study PRJNA518727) | freshwater metagenome | biome: subpolar coniferous forest; feature: holomictic lake; material: water; isolation source: holomictic Lake 227, 8 m depth | place: Canada: near Kenora, Ontario | collected...
AGGCTGCCCTATGGCTAACACAGCCGCAACAACGTCAACGATCAATATCGTGCCCGTACAGGGCATATTTGATCCTGGTCCAGCTTTCACCCTGGTTTCGTTGATCGGACCAGCGGGAACGCCGTTTTATGCAAACATTAATCCCGTTCAATCGGGATTGACGATTACAAACAGCACGATAAACAGCACAACAATCGGGGCGACTAGCCCTTCGACTGCTGCATTCACATCGGGCACGGTATCGGCAGCACCATCGGGCGCGACCGACATTGCAAATAAGCAATATGTGGACTATTACGCTGCTGGACTGAGCTGGAAGCAGCCAGTTAATGCTGCATCAACCGTCAACATCACCAGCTTGTCAGGGCTGCAAACCGTTGATACCGTTTCGCTGGTTGCTGGTAACACAGTCCTGGTTAAAAACCAAACTGCTGCAGCTGATAATGGCATTTATGTGGTGGCATCTGGCGCATGGACGCGCAGCGTTGGCGCTGATACCTGGGACGAATACGTTGGCGCAATTGTTTTTGTTATATCGGGTTCGCAAGCTGATTCGGCCTGGTATACATCCGCGCAGCCAGGCGGCACATTAGGCACAACTGCAATCAATTGGTATAACTTTTCGGTCGCATCAAATTACACCGCTGGCACAGGCTTAACCCTGGCTGGCACACAATTTAGCATCACCAACACCGCGGTAACAGCTGCAGCCTACGGTTCAGCAACCCAGGTTGGCACATTCACCGTAAACGCCCAAGGCCAGCTAACCCTGGCTGGAAACACCACGGTAACGCCCGCGGTTGGATCAATTACTGGTTTGGGTACTGGGGTGGCGACTTGGCTTGCAACGCCTTCTAGCGCCAATTTGCTGGCTGCAATGACGGACGAAACTGGCAGCGGTTCTTTGGTGTTTGCTACCAGCCCAACTTTAGTTACTCCTATTTTGGGAACACCACAATCTGGCAATTTCTCAACTGGCACATTTACTTGGCCTACATTTAACCAAAACACTTCTGGTAATGCAGCCACAGCAACGCTAGCAACAACCGCAACCAACCTGGCTGGCGGTGTGGCTGGTTCGCTGCCATATCAAAGCGCAGCTGGCGCTACTGCAATGTTGGCGATTGGTTCAACTGGACAAGTGCTGCGTGTTGCTGCTGGTTTGCCATCCTGGGGGACGGATTACGTTGGAACGGTTACTTCGGTGGCCCAAAGCTTTACAGGCGGTTTAATCTCTGTAACTGGTTCACCAATTACCACTTCGGGCACTTTGGCTTTGACGGTCGCGGGCACATCTGGCGGTATTCCTTATTTCTCCAGCGCAACCACTTGGGCATCTTCGGCAGCCTTAACCCAATACGGTGTTGTCTATGGTGGTGGCGCAGCTGGCGCACCAGTAGCAACCGCAGCGGGCACAACGGGCCAGGTCTTAATTGGAAATACAAGCGCAGCCCCATCCTGGGCAGCTTTGACCAGCACCGCCGTTACTAGCATTACGTTTGGAACTACTGGTTTAACGCCAGCCACGGCTACCCAGGGCGCGATTACGGTCGCTGGCACTTTGGTGGCTGGTAATGGCGGCACAGGCGTGGCTACCCTAACTGGCCTGGCGTATGGAAACGGTACTAGCGCATTTACAGCTGCGACTGCAGCGCAAGTGGTCGCCGTTATCAGCACAACCGCGGTAACAAATGCAACAAACGCAACAAATGCAACAAATACAGCGATAACGGACGATACGACAACTTCAAGCGCTGTTTATCCAACCTGGGTAACAACGACAACGGGTAATCTGCCGCAAAAAACCGCGTCAACCAAATTGTCGTTTGTCCCGTCAACTGGCGTGTTGTCAGTAACAGGCATTGCTAGCCCAGCAATCACAAACCAGCTGGCAACAACCATCCGCGAAACCGCAACCGTTTCGGCGACTGCAGCCACGGGCACAATCAACTATGACGCGCTAACCCAGGTTGTTTTGTATTACACAACTAGCGCCAGCGGTAACTTCACGATCAACTTTAGGGGCAGCAGCGTAACATCTTTGGATACCGTAATGTCCACAGGCCAATCGTTGTCGGCGACTTTCCTGGCTACTAATGGCGCGACCGCTTACTACAATTCCGCCGTTACTATTGATGGAAACAGCGTCACCCCGAAATGGCAAGGCGGCAGCGCACCCACATCGGGCAACGCTAGTTCGGTGGATTCCTACACTTATGTAATCGTGAAAACAGGCAGCGCAACGTTTACCGTGCTGGCTTCACAAACCAAATTCGCCTGATATGCCACGCTTATCCAAAATCGGTGGCGCGGCACTAGCCGCCTTTGGGTGGACAGGACTGCAATCGGTTACTGCTAGTTACCTTGTGGTTGCTGGTGGAGGTGGCGGCGGCGCAGATGAAGGTGGTGGCGGTGGCGCTGGTGGATACAGAACAAGCACATTATCTTTAGCCACATCTGCTACATACACAGTAACAGTAGGTGGTGGTGGCGCTGGCGGCGTATCAGGAACAAGTCGCGGGACAAGTGGTTCTGATTCTGTTTTTTCTACTATTACATCTACGGGCGGTGGCGGTGGCGGTTCAAATAGTGACACTATAAATAACGGACTAAATGGTGGTTCTGGTGGTGGTGCGGCATCTACAACTAGCGCAAGCGGTGTAAGCGGAACAGGTGGCACAGGCACAAGTGGTCAGGGAAATAATGGCGGTACTGGATATAGAACTGCTGGCGTTTCTACGGCTGGTGGCGGTGGAGGTGGTGCTAGTGCAGTAGGTAGTGCCGCTAGTAGTACCGCTGGAAATGGTGGCGCTGGCTCAACTTCTTCTATATCAGGCACATCTACTGGCTACGCTGGTGGTGGTGGTGGTGGGTGTAGAAGTGGCGCGGGGACTGCAACACAAGGCGGTGGCGCTGGAAGTTCATCGGGCAATGCTACTGCTGGAACTACTAACACAGGCGGCGGTGGTGGTGGAGCAAGGTCAAATGGCGGTCAAGGCGGTTCTGGCATAGTCATCATTTCATACACAAGCGCAACACAATTATTTGGTGGTGGAACTGTTACCCAATCAGGCGGTAACTTCATTCACACATTCACATCTTCTGGCGCACTTAGCCCTTTGTCATCTGTATCTGCAAGTTACTTAATTGCGGCTGGCGGCGGTGGCGGTGGTTTTGGTGACTCGCAAGGTGGCGGAGGCGGTGCGGGTGGATTATTAACTGGTTCTGGTTTAATTCTTGATTCAAATTCAATTTATACAGTAACAGTAGGTGGCGGTGGTGCTGGAAAAACATCAAGCGGTGGAACTGGAACAAGTGGTTCAAATTCATTATTTAGTTTAGTTACTACTACCGCAGTAGGTGGTGGTGGCGGTGGAACATCTGGTGTTGCTGGATTGAATGGTGGCTCTGGCGGTGGTTCTGCAAATTCAACAGCAACAAGTGGAACATCTGGTCAAGGCAATGGTGGTGGTGTAAACGGAGGTACTGGTTCTTACTTTGCCGCTGGTGGTGGAGGTGGTGCTGGTGCTACTGGTGGAACTTCTACAACATCTACTGGTGGACTTGGTGGAATTGGTGTTTCTTCATCAATTTCTGGTTCATCTACTTATTATTCTGGCGGCGGTGGTGGTGGAGTTGGCGGGCCTGGCGGTTCAAACATTGGAACTGGTGGTTCTGGTGGTTCTGGAGGCGGTGGTGCTGGTGCTGGCCCTAGCGCATCTGTTGCTGGCACAGCCAACACGGGTGGCGGTGGCGGTGGTGGTGGTGGTTTAACAGTAAATAATGGCTCTAATGGTGGCTCTGGCGTTGTAATCATCTCTTACGCTGGCTCACAAGTATTTACTGGTGGAACAGTTACTACTTCTGGTGGCAACACTATTCACACATTTACTTCTAGCGGTTCTTTAGTTCCACAATATTCAGTAAATTTTTTAGTTATTGCTGGCGGTGGCGGTGGAGATGTAGGCGGTGGCGGTGCGGGCGGATATAGAACTTCTGCTGGAACAAGCGGTGGCGGTGGGTCTGCTGAATCTGCATTAACTGTTGTTAGAGGCACTTCTTACACAATTACGATTGGTGCTGGTGGCGCACAAGTAACCGCTGGTAATGATTCAGTTTTTTCTACTATTACATCTACAAAGGGTGGCGCTGGAAGAAATGGTTCACCTCAAACTGGCGGTTCTGGCGGTGGTGGTTGGAATAATTTATCGAATGGAAGTGGAACGGCTAACCAAGGATATGCTGGAGGTACAAGCACAGTAGCCGCTGGTGGTGGCGGTGGCGGTGCTGGTTCTGTTGGTACAAATACGACCTCCGCTAGTAGTGGCGGTGCTGGTGGTTCTGGCGTAGCATCTTCAATCACAGGTTCGTCAGTCACTCTTGGTGGTGGCGGTGGTGGTGGCGCACAAAGTGGTTCTGGAGGCACTGCGACAGGCGGTGGTGGTGCTGGCTCTACATCTCAAGGAACGGCTGGCACTCCTAATACTGGCGGTGGCGGTGGTGGTGGATATTCAGTTGGAGCTGGAGGCGGTGGCTCTGGTGTTGTCATTCTTTCTATTCCAACATCTAGTTACTCAGGCACAACCACAGGAAGCCCAACTGTCACAACAAACGGCGCAAACACAATCCTGACCTATAACAGTTCAGGCACATACACGGCATAAGGAGAAAAAAATGTCACACTTTGCAAAAGTAGAAAACGGGATAGTCACTCAGGTAATCGTTGCTGAACAAGATGTCATTGACTCTGGCATCTTTGGTCATGGATGGGTGCAAACCTCATACAACACGCATGGCGGTGTTCATGCTAATGGCAATACACCTTTGCGTAAAAACTACGCTGGTATCGGCTACACCTACGACAGCACTAGAGATGCGTTTATTCCTCCAAAGCCATATCCATCTTGGACTTTGAACGAGGACACTTGTTTGTGGGATTGTCCCGTTGCTATGCCAACCGAAGGCGGACCATATACCTGGAACGAAACCAATCAATCCTGGGATGTAATTGCATGACAACATTCACCTGGAAGATTTTGCAAACCACTTCCCTGGGTGACAACCTGGTTAGTGTTAACTACCTGGTAACTGCTGCCGATGGCGACAACCAGGTGCAAAGCCAAGGCCATGCCGATGTGGAAGGCAAGATCACCGTGCCTTATGCTGAAATTAGGGAAAAACACATATTTGATTGTTTACGCGAAATGTATTTGCAAGACGATCCAAAGTCCCTAAAATCAAGACTACAAGAACAATTAGACTATCTAAAAAGCGAAGCACATAACGATTTGCCCTGGAAAGACCAGATTTTTAGCGTCAATCTTTAAAAAAAGCCATGACTACACCCTACGACATAATTACCCGATCGTTAAAAGACATTGGCGCATTGGAAGCGGGGGAAAGTCCATCGGCGGACGCTGCTCAAGACGCATTCGATATGCTGAACGATTTGTGCGCCCAATGGTCCAACGAAAACATGATGGTCTTTTACAAGACAGAAATCATTTTCCAAACCGTCCAAAATACCGTGCAATACACCCTTGGACCAGGCGGATCGGTCGGGGCTACATTTACAGGATCGATTTCAGGCACAACCCTAACAGTCCCAGCGGATGGTGTAACAGCTGGTGCTATCACTATGGGCATGACTCTAAGCGGCACAGGAATTACCGCTGGAACGACCATTGTGGGCTTTAATACGGGCGCTGGTGGCAACGTAAACGAAGGCGGCACATACACCGTCAGCAAATCACAAACAGCATCCAGCACCACGATTACGGCCTATTACGAACGTCCATTGACAATCGAATCGGCTTTTGTTCGTGTGGCAACGCAGCAAGGCGGATCAAACGTGGCTGGTGGCTACCTGGATTACCCCGTGGCGATTCTTAGCCTGGAAGAATACGAGTCACTAGGCATTAAGCAGTTAAATGGACCGTGGGCCAAGATGGTTTACTACCAACCTAGCGAAACCCTGGGAACGCTGTACGTTTTCCCGAATCCTTCTAGCGGTGAGCTGCATTTGTTTGCCAGCACGATTTTCCGCACATTCCAAAACTATTACGAAACCATCACGCTGCCCCAGGGCTATAACATGGCGATGCGGTGGTGTTTGGCGGAACGTTTGATGCCGATGTACGGTAAGGCCAGCGCCACACAGATCACGCTGATCAATTCGTTTTCTGCCCAGGCCAAGGCCACAATTAAGCGCACAAACATGAAGCCGCCACAAGTGGCCCGTTATCCCGATTCCTTGTTGATGGGCAAAGCTAAAGACGCTGGTTTCATCATGGACGGGGGGTTTAGATAATGCCTGACTTTGGTTTTGTCGGGGCTTCTTACGAAGCGCCATCGATTTACCAGGATGCCCAGGAATGTATTAATTTTTTTCCTGAGATTGATCCAACCAAACCCCAGGGCGATCGTGGGGTGGCTGCGCTATATCCAACGCCTGGCTTGTCCGCCCTGGTCTTATTCCAAAACCAGCAAGAAGTCCGCGGCATGGTCACGCTATCTGGTGGCAGCATCATGGTGGCGGTTTGCGGGCCTTATGTCTATGCGCTAACTTCCAACTTCATCGGAACATTGGTTGGGCAGCTCAACACATCCACAGGCCGCGTAGGTATCAACGACAACGGCATTAACGTTTATATTGTGGACGGATCAAACCGATATACCTGGTTTATTTCTAGCCCATCTTCTGCGGTGTTTACGGGTTCTATATCGGGTACAACCCTAACGGTTACAGCAATTACGAACGGCACAATTGCAGCGGGGCAATCCCTTTTTGGTGTCGGTGTAACAAACGAAACAGTAATAACCGCCTTGGGATCGGGTTCTGGTGGAATTGGTACTTACACGATTAACTTATCGCAAACAGTTACTAGCCGCCAAATGAACAGCACCGCGGTGGCTGCCAAAGTAACTGGATCAATTACTGGCACGACCTTAACCGTTACTGCGGTTACAAGCGGAACGTTATATGTCGGTCAAACCATCCAGGGAACTGGTGTAACCGCGCTAACCATCATTACCGCCTTGGGAACTGGATCGGGTGGCGCGGGAACTTATACAGTAAGCACAAGCCAGACCGTAAGCTCCACAACCCTTTACGGCCTTAATTTTTCGCAGCTGCCAAGCTCAGACGGGGCGTTTACTGGCGGCACAAACGTGGATATTGTGGATAACTACTTTGTTTACAACCGACCAGATACCCAGCAATTTGGTTGTTCAAATGCTTTGTCGCCTATTTCTGGTAGCACTAACTTTTCCAGTAAAGACGGCGCACCTGACGATCTGGTGACGCTAATTGTGGATCACCGCGAAATCTACTTGCTGGGCGAAACATCCAGCGAAGTATGGGTGGACCAGGGCACAAGCCCTTTTCCGTTTACCAGGATTCCAGGCACATCGACCCAGCACGGAATTGCTGCAGCGTTTAGCGTGGCCCGCCTGGGTAATTCATTTGCTTATTTGGCAAAAAACAACCGTGGAACTGCCCAGATCGTTCAAATGAACGGATACATACCGCAAAGAATTTCAACCCACGCGGTCGAAAACAGCTTAAACGGACAAACCATCAACGATGCGGTGGCCTGGACTTACCAGCTCGAAGGCCACGAAGTTTATGTAATTAGCTTCCCAACCCTTCAGCTAACCTGGTGTTATGACATTGCCACGCAGATGTGGCACAAATGGCTATACACCAACAACCTGGGCCAATACGAGCGCTGCCGCGGTAATTGTGCTGCGGTGTTCCAGGGTTACGTTTTGGTCGGGGATTACTCCAACGGCAAGATTTACCACTTAGACCGCAACGTTTACACCGATGACGGACAAAACGTTAAACGCCTACGCCGTGCGCCGCACTTAACCGTAGATTTACAACGTCAATATTTTGAAGAGCTGCAGCTGCAGTTCCAGCCTGGCGTTGGATTAAGCACGGGCCAGGGTGACGATCCACAGGCTATGCTGCGCTGGTCAAGTGATGGCGGTTCTACCTGGTCCAGCGAACATTGGACAACCATAGGCAAAATAGGTAAATACACAAACCGCGCAATATGGCGGCGGCTGGGAACTGCAAGGGATCGAATTTTTGAAGTGTCCGTTTCCGATCCCGTAAAAGCGGTGATTGTGTCGGCTAACCTAAAAATGACAGCTGGGGAAAATTGATGGCACTTTTACCCAATCCGCAAACGCAACCCTATCCGCAAACAGAATTCCTGGACGGACAAACCAAACGCCCGACCCGCGCCTGGCAGCAGTTCTTTATTAACTTATTGAACTTCAGCAGCGCAACCACGGCAACTGCTGGATCAGGTACGCTGCCAGCTAATCCCGTTGGTTTTATCAATGTGACCGTAAATGGGGTGGCCTACAAAGTGCCTTATTACAACCAATGAACTTGGAACTGCTTACAAAACACGTTCCAACCCGCGAAGAAATTCTGCGGCTGCAAGATGAAATGGCTAAAATGCCACAAGCGGAATTGCAAACCGAACACTACTTTTCGCAAGGGATGTATTGTCGGAAAGTATTTAGAAAAGCTGGGACAATCATTGTTGGCAAGGTCCACAAAAAAGACCACTTTTTCATGTGTGCCCAGGGGCAAATTATTGCCTGGTCCGAAAAAGGCATGGTCACTTTGAATGCTGGCGATGTGTTGTGCAGCAAGTCGGGAACAAAACGGGTGACTATGGCGGTCACGGATGCGATCGGTATTACGGTACACAAGACGAACAAAACGGATTTGGACAAGATCGAAAAAGAGTTAATAGAACCAGACGAATTGGCTTTGTACGATTCTTCTAATAACATCAAGGTTAAAGCCTTGGAGGGTAAATAAATGACTTGGGTAACTGTTGCGGTTGTTGGTGGCGGCGCTACGCTGGCCTCTGGATATATGCAAGGCCAGGCGGCTAAAGATGCAGCCAATACGGTTGCGGGCGGGGCTAGATATGCCGCCGACATTAACAAGCAAATGTTTGACATTACGAACGAAAACCTTCGTCCGTATCGTGAAGCTGGCACAACAACATTAAAAGACCTTCTAACCCAAATGCCAGAATTGACCAGGGCATATACCGCAGAAGACTTTGCCAAAGGCATTGATCCAGGTTATCAATTCCGTTTAGCACAAGGCCAAAAAGCTTTAGAAAATCAATATAACCGCGGTGGTGGAATGGTCAGCGGAAATGCAATGCAAGGAATGCAAGATTACACCCAAGGCCAAGCTTCCCAAGAATTTGGTGCTGCTTTTGGTAGAAATGCTGCTACACAAACCAACATTTTTAACAGGCTAAAAGGCATTGCCGATATGGGATTGGGAGCTACTGGTACAACGGCTAACGCCGCTACTAGCGCGGGTGAATCTATGGGTTCTGCTGCAATTGCTGGCGCACAAGCCCAAGGAGCTGGTCAAATAGGCCAGGCAAAGGCTATGGGCAACACTTTGCAAGGCATGGCTAATTACGCCACGCTGCCATACTATATGCAGCAGCCAACGCAAACAGGCTACGGAACACCAGCTCCACAATTAAATGTAAGCCAGGCATAAGGACTAGAACATGGCAACATACCAATACACCCCTATGCCAGCGGTTGAAGGACCGCAAACTATGTCTATTGCGGACATGATTAATACCGCCCGCGGCGCACAAGCACTTCGGACAAGCGAACAAGCTTACCAACAAGCCGAAAGAACAAATCCTTTAGCGGTTTCATTAGCCCAAGAAAATTTAAAACAAAACCAAATTAAAAGCGAAGTAGACCAATTTGGATTTCAGCAAAAGAAATTTAAACAAGTCGCCGACAGCCAAATTTCAATGATTAATAACCCGTTGATTGTTGCTGCCGAACAAGACCCCAATTCAGTCAGTAAAGACGATTTAAAAAAGTTGATTTACCAAAACGGTATGGATGTGGCTAACGCACACGGCATTCCAAAAGAACAAGCTATATCGCTTTTGCAACCTTATATGCGAATGGCGGATGAAAATCCTAGCGGTGTTCGCACGTTTTTTAAACAACGCCTAATGCAAGGCGCGGATGACGCAACCAAGATCGGCGCAATGCAGCCAAGCGGTGTGCCAATATCAACGGGCGCGGGTGGTTATCAATTGCAAGGCGGCGAATTTGGAGCGCAGCCTCGCGGCACGGTATTACCAGGAACGCCATACAGTTCGCAATTAGGCCCAGGCCAACGCATGGAAGCAACTGGCGAAGTTGATATAAACAACAATCCAATTTTTAACGTAAAAGACGCAAACGGGCGTGTTGTTGGACAAACCACGGTCCAAGGAAATGTGCCGCAAAATCAAATGCCAGCCCCGCCGCCTATGCCCGCAGCGGGAACACAACCAGGCGCAGCACAACCTAGCGGCATTACTCAAATGCGCCAGCAGCTGCAGCCAGCCGCTGCACCAGCAGCTAATCCAAATGCAATTGTGCGTATTCCCGCGGGAGAATCTCCAGATACTGGCAAAGCATATTTAGCGCAAGCAATTGAAAGTAGGGGTTCAGTTCAGCCAGCTAAAGTTGGTTTGCAAAACATCGACACTATTTTGAAGTATTTGCCTTTGGCGGAAACTGGTAAGTTTTCAGAAGCCAGGCAAGGTATGCAATCCATATTGGGTAATGTGGCTGGATCAAAGCCTGACGAATTGGCGGCTGCAGCGCGTGACATTATTCAAAAAACAATTGCAGATTTGGCTATTCAAAAAAATGCAGCCCTTGGTGGAAAATTTGCTGCCAGCTTGGAAGCTGCCGAATCATCTTTAGCAAATGCGGGAAAAAATCCAACTGCAATCATAAAATCAATGGAACAGCTGCGGCCTTTGTTGCAAAACATTTCCAGTTATTCTGCTGGTTTGGACAAAGCAATAGAGAAAAGCCCAGTTAAGCAATATGTCAAACCCGAATTTGATACAGCATTTAATGATGCGTTTGATCCAAAAGCATTGTCATTTAAAAGCGCTTTTGAACAAGGCAAAGATTTAAAGAAGTACGCTAAAGAAAATAACATTAGCCTGGTTGAACAAGAACGGTTATTGAACAAAATTCAAGCTTATGATTATTTGACAAACGGAGATTTAGCGGGTTACAAAGCATTTACAGCTAGCCTAAACAGGAGACGTTAATGGATGTAGTAAACGATATGCGGAAGGCGCTGGGAATGCCAGCGGCTACCACTACACCATCTGGCGGTCTAAACACCGACCTAGCCGATCGCCTGGAAGAAGCAAAGGCGGAATATCGCCGTGTATATGGCAAAGATATGCCGATCACAAGCACCGTCAGAACCCGTGCCGAACAAGAAGCGCTATATAACACCCGCGGCACTAACCCCAATCTTGTAGCTCCGCCAGGCAAAAGCCAGCATGAAGTTGGCAATGCGGTGGATGTGGCTGCAAATGTGCCAGATACTTTTTTAAACAAATTTGGCCTACACCGTCCGCATGGGGCAAAAGACCCCGTCCATGTGGAATTGATGCAAGTATCGCAGCCAAGCTCGACCGTGGCTGATATGCGGCAATCATTGGGCATTCCCCAGGTTGGTAACGTGCCAGCGCCAGCTACAGAAGCTCCAGGCGCAACCGTAGAAGGTATGCGCGACCAAATGCAAGCGCCAGCAGAACCAATTGCAGCGGCGCAGCCAACCGTTCAACGAATGTTTGAACCTAAAACACCAGCACAACAAGCGGCGCAACAATTGATTGAATCCGTGCCTGGTTCGCGCCAGCTGGGGGAATTTGGTAATGTGGCTGCGGGCACAATTTCAAAATCAGTTAGCGCGGTCCAGGAATTGGTGGGTAAGTATTTTCCTGGCCTTTCCGATGAACAACGAAACGCTATTGTGGCAAGTGCTACAAAAGGCGCAAAAGAAGCTGAATCGGTAATTAAACCAATTGAAGAAACGTCACCCAAAACCGCGTTGGCGGGTGAAGTAACGGGATTCTTAGCCAATCCAATCAACAAGTTAATCCCCGCTGGAAAACCCGCGGAATCTTTAATTGGTGCAATTGGCAAGTCGGGTTTCCAGGGTATGGTTGGAAACATTTTGACAACCCCCGTTGCGGACGAAACAAAATCATTTGACACCGAAAAAATTAAACAAGGATTAATTGGTTTTACTGGTGGCGGCGTGGCTGGGGCTTCTTTTCATGCCTTGGGCGGCGCTTTGGCAAAAGGAATTGATTTTGTAAAAGCCAAATATGGCAATGCAATTCACCCATCACAGCTAAACGAAGCAGCCGACAATGTAATTTTGCAAGCTGGCATTGATCGCAGCAAAGTACCAGTCGAATTTTTTAATAGTTTAAAAGACCAGGCTAGAAATGCTTTGCAAACTGGTGACGTTAAAAGCTTCCAGCAGTTCGCGCAAAACTATTCCCAGGCAAATGGTTTACCAGTTCCCGTGCCAATGTTGCGCGGTCAATTGACCCGTGACCCCATGCAATACGCGGTAGAACAAAACCTTCGCGGAATCCAGGGTACTGGCGAACCAATCCAAGCGCTGCTGCAAAAACAAAATTCTGCGTTAATTCAAAACCTGGATGCCTTTGGCGCAAAGATAGGCCAAGACGTAACAACCAGCGGTCACACCCTTAAAAATGCTTTGCGTAAAGCAGATCAGGCAGAGCAACAAGTTGTAAAAGATGCATATACCGCTTACAAAAACAGCACGGGCAAAAACATCGATGTGCCATTACAGGGCCTAGCGCAAGATTACGCTAGGGTTTTAAAAGATTTTGGCGCGGACCAAATCCCGCACGGCGTTAGAAATAATTTAGATGCTTTGGGTTTAATGAAGGGTGGACAATTAAAAGTTACTACTATTGATGACGCTGAAAATTTAATCAAAGTCATTAATAGAAACTACGATCCCGCCAAACAGCCTAAAGGCACAATTAACGCCTTGGATGATTTAAGGAATTCCCTTAACAACGCAATCCGCGAAGCTGGCGCTAATTTACCTGGTCAAGCTGGGGCAGCTGCACGGGAAGCCAGAAGCACAGCTGAAAAACGTTTTAAAGCTATAGAAGGTATGCCAGCGCTGCGCGATCTAATGAAGGGTAAAGAACCCGACAAGTTTGTGCAAAACCACATCCTAAACGGCAATGTGGACGAAATTTCGCGCATGACCAAGTATTTGGAAGCCAACAATCCCGAAGCGCTTGGGCAAATCAGAAATGACGTAATGCGTTTTATTAAGCAGCGCGTGGTCGGCAATGTAAGCGATGAAAACGCACGGTTTAGCCAGGCTCAGTTAAAAGCTTTTTTGTCGGACGCATCGGAACAACGGCTAAAAAGATTTTTGTCACCCGAACAAATAACGGGTTTAAGACAATTAAACAAGGTTGCGGAAAACGCCCTGGTCGAACCCGTGTCCGCTGCGGTTAACCGATCCAACACCGCATCGGCTGCAGCCAACCTAATCCAGGGCACGGTCAAATCGGGCATGGTGAATGAGCTATTAACCAATGTGGCATCGATTAAATTCCCTGGTGTGGCCTGGGGTGCTAGAGCGCTGCAAGACGTTAATCAACGGTCACGCGCTAGTGATCTAATCCAACAAGCGGTAAACCCAGCCGCAGCCCCAGCGACAACACCTATTCGTAATTTTATTGAACGGCCTGGATTGGCTGGCGCTGCAGCTGCAGACCAAGCTATCCGCCAGAGAAATCTTGAATACGAACGTCAAAACCAATAAGGATCAAACATGGCAGTCAATCTTTCGCCAGTAGGCAACGGTCAACAATTCTTTGATAACAACGGCGTTCCGCTAAATGGCGGTTTGTTGTATACCTACCAGGCTGGTTCTAGTACCCCGTTGGCGACTTACACCGACATTAATGCCACAACCGCTAATGCAAACCCTATCGTTTTAAACTCTAGCGGTCGCTTAGACAACGAAGTTTGGTTGACCTATGGCTATAACTACAAATTTGTTTTAAAGACTTCCGCAGCTGTCACCCTGGGCACTTACGATAACCTCTATGGAATTATTGGTGTAACTGTTACAAGCACGGGGACAACTATTCCCACGGGAGTTATTTCCCTCTGGTATGGATCAATCGGCAGCGTACCTACTGGCTGGTATTTGTGCGATGGATCAAACGGAACGCCTGATCTGCGCGACAAATTTGTGATTGGCGCTGGATCAACTTATGCGGTGGCTGCCACGGGCGGAGCTACAACTGCAACGCTGGTTACTAATAACTTACCAGCGCACACGCATACTGCGACTGTGACAGACCCAACTCACTCACATTCATTTACTGCGTCTGTTTCGACTTATGGCCCTCGCGGTGGTTCTGGTAGTGAATATTGGGGTGCTTCACCTAGTGGTTCAACAACTGCCGCCGCTTCAACTGGCATTACTGTGACCAACGCATCTACTGGTTCTGGTACATCGTTTAGCGTGTTGAATCCTTATTACGCCCTAGCCTACATTATGAAGTCCTAAATGAAAATGATTAGCGAAACAGAAGCCAAACTGCTAACACACGAACAATTGTGTGCCGAACGGTATAAGAACATAGAACAAGCTTTGTCCGTGGGCGAAAAGCGCATGACCAAGATCGAATATCTTCTTTATGGGGTAATGGTTTGCGTTTTACTAGGCCCAGGCGTGGCTGCCACGTTCATTCAAAAGTTTTTTGGCCTATAGGATGTGTTCGATCCGCTAACCATTGGGGCGGCGTTTAAGGCCATGCAGCTGGCCTATGACGGGATCATGTATTGTTGCGATGCGTTGAACCAGGGTAAGGTAGCGGTAAAAAAGGTAAAACAGGCAACCGAAGATGCAAAAACCATTGTTAACGAAGCCAAAGGAATATGGGGATTTTTTGCGGGATTGTTTGGTTCTAAAGCCAAAGCGCCCATTCCTGACAACCAGCCTTTGGTCAAAAAGAAGGAAACCTACACAACCCACATCCCCAACGAAACCGAAATCGTCCAGCAGTTTATAGCGCACCTGGGGGCTTTTTTCCGCCATCACAAGGAATTGACGGAATATGTGGAGATCAAATACGAAGAAGTTTTCCGCAGCGTTGATCCTGATCCAGAAGACATATTAGAGCTAAGCGTATACAAAAACGAGCTGGACCAGGCTTATGTCAGGCTGTCGGGCATGATGCGCGGGGCTAGTGTGCCAGGTCAATTAGGACCGCTTTGGGACAACTACAACAACATTTATTCCAAGGTCCAGGTTGAGCAGCAGAAGCGGAAAGAACAAATTAGAATCCGAAGGCAAAAAGAAGCTTATCAACGCGAAAGGTTTAGGCAAGAAAAAGTGGAATTAGTCATTGCATTGTCCGTGGTGCTAATCATTGTTTCTTGGCTTTATGCCCTATGGATAAATTCATTTACAGAGGGGTTCTAATCCTGGTTTGCGTGATGCTAACCATTGTGCTAATCATTTCGCCCGTGTTAATAATGATGTGGATCAAGATACAGAAGGCGGAAATCAGGATCGAGAAAAAAGAAAAGCAGATCAACCGACAATTATTATTACTCGAAAGGCAACGTAATGAATGAACTATTCAATATTCTCAAGAGTGTCGCACCCACGCTGGCAACTGCTGTGGCTGGTCCTTTGGGTGGCGCTGCTGTTACCGCTTTGGCTAGTAAGCTTGGCGTTTCTGATTCCGTGGATGCTGTCGCAAAAGCTATTGCGGGTGATCCAGCTGCAGCTCAAAAAATTGCAGAGCTAGAGCTGGAATATGCCAAATTAAATGCCCAGGATAGGGATTCTGCTAGAAAAGCTTATGCAGCAATTGCCACTTCTGAAAATGCTACTAAATTGGATAAATTGGTTGTGCCAATTCTGGCCTTGGGCGTGGTCGGTTTAGCATTTAGCCTAATTGGTGTTTTGATGTTTGTTGATACACCTAACGACCAGCAGCAATTGGTAATATTTGCGCTTGGGTTTATTACTAGCGCTGCGGGCCAGGTCTTATCGTTTTACTTTGGTTCAAGCCAGGGCAGCAAAGATAAAACAGAAGACATGAAAGGCATGATTAAAAAATGAACCTATCCGAACACTTTAGCCTGGAAGAAGCCACGGCATCCGAAACCGCTACGCGCCTGGGGATCAATAACCAACCAAACGAGCAGCAGCTGGAGAACATGAAAAAGGCTGCAGAAGGTATGGAAAAGGTCCGCGCCCTATTGGGTAAGTCCATCCACGTTAATTCCTGGCTGCGGCTGCCAGAAGTAAATGTCGCGGTTGGTGGCAGCAAGATTTCTAGCCACATGGACGGGTGGGCAATCGATTTTACTTGTAAAGACTTTGGCAATCCTTTGGCGGTGTGCAAGGCCATCGAAGCAGCTGGTATTCAGTTTGACCAGATGATCCATGAATACGCAACCTGGACGCATATTAGTTTTGCGCCTGAGATGCGCGGGCAAAAACTAACGATCTTCAGACCAGAAGGCAAATATAAAATCGGCCTATTGTCTAAAGAAGAATACGAAAAGAATTAATCTTTATTCATGCTAAACCAAAGTACGGCGATTATTACGCCGACTCCAACACAAGCGCCGACCATTAGCAGCACAATAATGGTTAGTATGCTTTCCATCATGTTTTTCCTTTGGCTTCAATCAAAAATTCAAGGGCATCACGGTATTTACTAAAACTAGGCGCAAGCTTTACTTGCAAGCTTGCCCATTTAATTGCTTCGTCAATCGACATTCTTTTGCCATCCCAAAGAACTGTATTGCCTTGGATTGGGCTGCTTTTAATGTCAAATAAATTTAATTGATCTATTGTCATATTAATGCGCGTTGCATTGGTGCAATCTTCCATTCACGTTCCAGGCGATTAGATTTTGACTTAACCACGTTTCCCGTCAAGCAGATTTCCCCTTCCCTTTCCAGCTCATGCAGCCGCCTAGCAACTTGCATGGACTCCAGGCCAGTATGGTGGGCAATACCATCTTTTCCCAGGCTGCCGTGTTTTATAAGACATTGCACGATCTTGGCTGCATGGGCTTTGGCTAGGTCCTTTGCAGAACCAGCCGCGGCCCAGCTTGTCATCGGATCGCTATTTCTAACCCTTGGATGATCAAGCATGGCAGCTCCTAGAATTTAATTTCTTCATATTCACCAGGTCTAGATTCGCCCTGGCGTTCTTCGCGTGGCTTTTTCTCATAGCAGCGAAACCAACCGTCATATTCTTTTGAGATGGGCATCGAATCCATTTTGACTTTGAATGTGAATTTCTGCAGATCAGTCCCTTCTGGACATTCCACAAACAGCGTACCGTGTTCGGCCCAAAATGTTTTCTCTTCACCAGCTGCGGTTGTGTAATTACGGGCGGGGAATTTGATTTCGTAGGATTTTTTCATTTTGATTCAATAATTGCGTTAAGTTGTTGGACCTGGGCATCGACTTCAGCAAGAAATTTCACAATTTCCGCTTCAATCTCTGCGATGTATTTATCGTCACGGTCTACCCGTTTGACAAACAATTGCGCTTTAGGCGGCATTCGGGGATCGAACACCACATACTGGCAATATTTACGGTCCGCACAGGCCATCTGGAATTGCATTTGCGCCAGGTAGCGCTGCGGGACTTTTTGAGTTAGTAGGGTTTCGACCATTCCCTTAGACTCAGGGCATTTGATTTCGATCATGCCTTCGCCATCGTCCAGAAGGCCATCAGGGGACGCGCCAGCCATCTCAATTAATGGGTGTGGCATGAACCCTACTTCCTGGACCATCTGGCCCGTTGTGGCTTCAAAAAGACCGCGGGCAAATGGTTCTTGGTCTATACCCCATTGCATGGCGGAGCTGGTAAACCCTTCGGCCTTGGTTTTTGTAATACGTTCCAGCACCAGCTGCGTCATGTAGGTATCGCGGGTGGCTGCATAACCAGTTTTGGTTTTGGCAATTACATCTGCCACGCGGGATGCGGTTACTTTGCCCAGGCGGGCAGCAAACCATTCTTCGGTACGTTGTTCAACTTCGTTCATTTTGTTCTTGCTTTCATCATTTCATCTGCCATTTTGTAAGCCCTTATTGCAATTGCATCCAAATTCCAATGTCCAATTTCAAATTCAATTTTGGCTGTTGCGTTGAAAATATCCGCTTGCATAGCCTTAGCCGCAAAGTAATCACGCAAGGTCATGCCTTTATCTTTGATTTGCGACCAGTCACCGCTTACTGGAAATGCTGGTGGGTTATCCATTTGTTTTTTCCTTTTTTGCACGTTCTACACGGGATTTTTTGGCAGCCATTACTTTGGCTTGCCAGGCCTGGTCGCCATTGCAAGCTTCAAACGCTGCCTGGTACGCTGCGGTTAACTCTTCGCTGTTGCTGGTGGCATCGATGGCAGCCAGGTGGTCCGTCAAAGCTTTTTCGTTTACTTTGGCAGCTGGTCGTTTAGTTGCAGCGTTGCCATCGTCATCTTCTGGAGCAATGCCACAGGCAGCCATAAGGCTGTAACGGCGGGCATAGGTCAAAGCGCTAGCGTAGCCCTGGGGATCGTGTTTGACCGCGGGGAAGTGAACAATGCCACAATCCAGCATTTCGCCAGATTCGTGGACAAATACAGTTTCAACCATTACGCCATCTTTGCATTCGTAATTTCGTTGCAGCAAGAAAATGCCGTTATCGTTTAACGCGTCCACAACGGCTTCCACGCAAGCGGATAAGTCAGCGTAGCGGCTGCGGAAATGCGGGTTTGTAGCGGTCTTTAAAGCTGGTCCAAAGGCCTTTTGTGCTTTGACCAGGGCGGTGGCAATGTTTTTCATGTGTGTTTCCTTAGTATGGATATTTAGGACCGCAAGTAACTTCGACAATGGTTTCGACCGTGTAGCCGCTAACCTTGCGTTTTGCGTATAAAGGGATGGCCCGCAAGCCATTGGTTTCGCATTGCTTAACCGCATCGATTACTTCATTGCGTCCCATCGATTGGATTTTTGCGTCAACAATTAATTCCTGGTTGGGCGCGTTAAATTCCGTGACGGGCGATTTGGGTGCGTTGGAGCAGCCAAACGTAATGATCGAAGCCATGCAAAGTAATGTGTATGTGATCATTTTCATTTCAGTTTCCAGTTATAAAAAGAGCGAATATCAGGCCAGCGACAAAGCCGCTTAACCACAAAATAACCAGGTCCGCCCTGGTCGGGCGTGTTGGCGTGTAAGGGCCTTGGATGGCGTTTTGGGTGTAGTTATCAAGCTTCATAAAATGACTCCAGTTTTTTGGTAGTAACGATCAAGGGCTGCGTCAAGCTTTTGTTCTTCCATATCAACGCGGCAAGCGATTTCATATTGGCGTTCGAAGTCCTGGATAACGCTGTCGCGCAGCATCTCCGTTACTAATTGACCGCCGACATAAGCAAACAGTAAGTTATAGCTGCAAGGTTCGAAGAAGCAATCGACTTTAGTAAAGTCGTAATTGCAAATAAAACGATCCAGGTCGGTGTGTTCTAGTGCGTAGTCCATGCTGATCCCCTTAGACACGTTCTGGTTGTGTGCCGACCAGCTGCCCGTCCATGATCTGGAACAAAACAGCTTTGGCGATATTGAGGGTTTTACGAGCGCCTTCGGTGTCACCGAAAGACATTTGTTCCTGGGCATCGGACATAAGTCCAGCAACGATCATGTTGCCGCCAGTAACTTTGTATGTAAAAGAATTTACAACTGAATTGATGTAGGCATCGATATTTGCTACACCGTACATTTGAATATCTGACATTTTGAATTTCCTTTTAAAAGACCCTATGCGGAATTGCTGGGGCATGAATGCATTGTAAAGCCAGCTTATCAATTATTTACTAGGTGGTTTCCCTAAGTTGTAAATAAAAAGCTGCGACTTCGGTTTTGATCTGGTCCAGCTTGGCAATCACCTGGGCTTGCTGGGCTTCCACAGCTGGTTTGGTAACGCGGCTGCAGTCGCTAACTGCCCAAGTCATGCTGTAGTCTTTACAGGCGGTGAAGTACCACATTTCGCCTTCTTTGCAGCTGCCTACCACGGTGGTGGTCATTAGGCCGTTGGAGCGCTTCATTGTGGTTATGGTGATGCGGGTTTCGCTATCGATTGGGAAAAAGTCCCAGGCCTTCCAACCGAAGGCGCTTTTTACTGCTTTTATTTCCATGATTAATCCTTTAAGTTTGCAATTTGTTTTGCGTACACGATGGCCTGGGCCAACATATCCAGCGGGAAGATGCGGACCGTAGGCACGATTTGTTCCGCATCGGTATCTAACAAAGTCACGGCATAGCCGCGGCTAACCTTAGTTACCAGGGCCGCGATGCCGTAGTCTTCGTTGAGATATGTTGCGACCTGGTTGGTTGCGGGAATTTGAGAAATTGCGACTGTCATTTTTTTTCCTTTAATCGTTTAAGAGTTGGACAAAACGGGCTTCGATGCGATCGATCAAATTGTTGTTTGGCAAGTCGTTTAAGCTGATACCAAAGTTGGAAACAATTTCGTAATCCACAAACAAATATTTTTCGGTGGTGGCTGCCCATTCCTGGGCTTGCACTTTGGTTAAGCTGTCGATGATGGTTTTAACGTTTGTCATTTAGTTTTCCTTATTGGGGCTATTGCCCCGTTTGAATTAGTAAGTAAAAAATCCAGTTACAACGCCGATGTAGCCGCCGTTAGCGGTAGAACGGTTAAACATTTCCGTGTAGTCCATTGCGCCAACCCAGCGCCCCCAGCCTGGTACAAAAAAAACAATGTAGCGTGGGGCTTTGCCGTTTGCATCGAAATATCTTCCAGCTGCTACAGCTGCTGCGGCGGTGGCTTTTTCTGCAGCTGCTTGTGTTGCGTAGTTTTTGCAAGGCTGCTTGTTGGTGGCGCGATATTCTTCGATGCGGCTAATTAAGTTTTCGACTAAGTTCATTTTGTTTCCTTTTTAAAAGACCGCTGTTTATTGCGGCATGAATGAATGTTAAGTCAGCTTAATAAATCATGCAACAAGTATTTATAAAGCCCCCTTAACTTTGTAGGGTATTGACAAAATAAGCCAACTAACTTAATATGCGAATATGACAAAAGAACAAGCAATTCAAAAAGCGGGTTCTGCCAGGAAACTGGCGGAGCTGCTGGGCATCACAACTGCAGCCATTAGCCAATGGAAAACCGTTCCCCAGGCTAGGGTTTGGCAGCTGCGGGTGCTGCATCCAAAATGGTTCAAGTAGAATAATTTTTGAACAGGGCTAGGTGTGAAGTCATGAGCGCACCGAACGGGGTTACACCTTCCCCCCGCCCTAGTTCTCTTTCCAAAGGTGGGAAAAAGGTTTGGTAATGCACTACTATCAATTTCACATCGGCGACTACGCCAGCCACACCCGTCACCTTTCGCTACTGGAAGACCTGGCCTATCGGCGGCTGCTGGACTTCTACTATCTTCACGAAAACCCAATTAAGCAGCGCGACATTGCCCGCCAGATTGGTATGCGCGAACACGAACAAGACGTTCTAACGGTCTTAAACGAATTCTTTTTGTCCACAGACGAAGGGTTTGTTAGTCCACGGGCCGACAAGGAAATAGAACATTTTCACTCGAAGGTTGAACAAGCGTCTAGGGCTGGTAAGGCATCTGCTGAACGAAGGTTAAACAGCCGTTCAACGGACGTTCAACCAACCAATAACCATAAACCAATAACCATTAACCAAGAACCATATATTAAAGAAGGTAAACCTTCTTTGTCTGGAACTACGTTCCCGCCTTGTCCACATTCCGAATTATTAAAACTTTGGGAAAAGCATTTGCCACACCTAACCCAGCCAAGAACCTGGGAAGGCAACCGCCAGGCCAATATGCGGCAGCGCTGGGTTCAAGCTGGTAAACCATCGGCCTATTCCCCCGAAGGCTACAAAACCACGGAAACGGGATTGAAGTGGTGGGATTCGTTTTTTGGTTACATAGCCAACGATACATCCCTGGCTAACGGGTTTGAGACAAAAGGGCGAACGTGGCGGCCCGACCTGGAATGGATTGTAAATGCCACTAATTTTCAAAAAATCATCGATGGAAAGTACGCCAAATGAGTTTTGCTAAACCTGAGAAAAAACAAGAATCCAGCATGGATGAAATGCAGCGCCTTATGTGTTCCGTGCCAGGCTGCAATAAACGCTGGACGGTTTACATAAGCGGCGACAAGCCAAAATGCTCGCATCACCAATGGTCGGGAGAAAAGCCCAGCCGCAACCCAGCAACCCTATTGCCAAAAGCACCAAAGACCGTGGCGCAATGGTATGACGACAAAGAAGATTTTTAATGAACTACCAAACCGCAAACCTAATCCTGGACCGCGTGGTTGATGGCGAAAGCTATCCGCTTAACATTGTTAACAAAGCTTTAGAAATGACGGGGGATTTGAATGGATTACATGAAGGAATGCGAAGCCAGGGAATGGATCACGCGCTACCGCAAGAAGGTGCGGGAAGAAGGGACGGGGGAAGCAATGGATTGGTGGACTAGAACCCTGGCGGACATTGCCAAAAAGCGCGGACAAAACGTTGCGGACCAGCTGCGCGACAACATGAACAGGCTAAAAAATGCTGATCGTAAACTTTGAAGTACCAGGCGACCCCGTCCCAAAGGGCCGCCCGCGGTTTGCCAGGCGCGGAACGTTTGTGCAAACTTACACCGATTCCAAAACAATCGAATACGAAACCCGCGTGGCAACCAAAGCACGGATGGCAATTGGTAGCTCAGAACCGTTAAAAGGCCATTTAACCGTGTTTTTATATCTTCGCTATGCCGTGCCAACGTCCTACTCGAAAAAACGCACGGAAGCTTGTTTAAACGGTTTGGAATATCCCAAACGCGTAGATTTGGATAATTGTTATAAAAGCATCACCGATGCAATGAACGGGATTGTTTATGCGGACGATAGCCAAATTGTGGAAGCCCACATACTGAAGTGTTACGCGCTAGAACCAGGCGCAAACGTAATGATCCACGAACACACATGATTATTCAGCTGCACAACCCACAGCAAGCCGCGGTGGTGATGAAGGAAATCTGGCCCAAGGTCAAAGAAGGGTTGCAAGCTGGGCGGCGTATGCGCCTGGAAATCAAACAAGCCAGGCGCAGCAGCGACCAAAACGATATGTTTCACGCGCTGATCCACAAAATTGCAGCTGAGATGAAAAAGGTTGGATCGACCTGGTCAGCGGACGATTGGAAAAGGCTGCTAATCGACCAATGGGCACATGAAACAAACCGCAAGCTGGGCAAGATCGCCCCCAGCCTGGACGGTGAACGGGTTGTGCAGCTGGGAATGCAAAGCCACAAATTTACGGTGGAAGAAGGATCAGAATTTATTGAATGGCTGCTAGCTTGGATGGCGCAAAAGGGAATAGAACATGAAAAAGAAGTGCAAGCGGAAAATTTGGTCAACCACGATTAACCCGATTACTCACGCAATTGCTGGTGCTAGGGTGACAGAAGACCGTTTGCTAGACAAGCTGCGTATGCGGGAGCTGAGCGCGTTTGATTCAATGGTCAAGGGCTGGGGCACGGTGGAAGATTGGCGGGTGCTGGTGGACATGATGAACATTGCCGAAATGATGGGCAAAAGCGGCATAGGTCCAGAAGTGCTACCGTACTGCGAAGATGGCTGCCAGGCTATGACGGAAGCAGCGCTGCGCTACCAGAAGTCCATGAAGATGGGTTTGTCAGGCCAGGGGATCAATGCTTTGCGGGAGATTTGCGCCTACCATGACTTGCAGCGAACCAGCGTATCCAGGTCGGTTTACGAAACTATGATCACCAAGACAGCTAACTATTTACGCAGCAAAGGGAAAGATGTGGTCGAAATCAAATGATCCCTAAACACAATTACGTCCGCAGTAAGAAGCTGCTGCAGCTGGTGGCGGGGCTTGACTGCCAATGTTGCGGAAGCGGTCAAATGGTCCAGGCCGCACATACCAACTGGGGCGGTGGTAAGGGCCGCGGGATCAAAGCAGATGACAACCTGGTGGCTGCGCTATGCCAGAGCTGCCATTACGAAATCGACCAGGGCGCTAATTTGACAAAAGCCCAGCGCCAAGAAAAATGGATACACGCGCACGTTGCAACCGTGGCAAAATTATGCGACCAGGGCGCATGGCCCGAAAATGTGCCAATTCCATCGTTTAGTGATATAGTGCAAACATGAACCATGAAGTAGCCGAATTTGTCGCCACTTTGCTGCATTCCAGCACGGTAACGCATTTTATGCATTGGGCTACTGAATCGTTTTCCAAGCATAAAGCTTTAAGGAAATACTATGGACAAATTATTGACCTGGTTGACCAGTTCGCAGAAGCGTATATGGGCAGCTATGAACAGCTTAAAAAATTCCCTGACGAATTTCATACGGAAAAAGACCCAGTAAAGTATTTGACCAGTATGAAGCAATTTGTCCTGGAAGCCCGTAAGGAGCTGCCCCAGGATACCGAATTACAAAATATTGTTGATGAGATCGCCGATTTGATTAACACTACTTTGTATAAACTCCGCTACTTAGATTAAGGAAAAATCATGGCTGAAATCGAGAAAAACGAACCCAAAGGCTACGGCACACACGCGATGATGAAGGGCAACCCAGCTGCTTCTGACTCTACTGGCGAACGTGGCAGCGCTAAAAAGAATATCCCTGACGCAATGACCAACAAAGTCGGCGCAGACAAGAAGTTCGATGGTGGACGTTCTAGCGGCGTTTGCTATACACACGACCGCAAGTCTTACCAGTAATGGCTAATCCCCTAACCGCAATGATGGCGGCGGGGCAACCACAAGCCGACCCTGGCATGAACAGGGTTTCGGCGTTTATGCCGCCAGCACCGCAGCAGCCGCAAATGCACCCAGCGGACCAGGAATACTTTAATCGGATACAAAACGATTACCCGCAGCTGGTCCAGGAATACGCAGCACACCCAGAATCCAAGGGTGGGCGCGTAATTAACACCGATGTAGCGCGGGAAATGTCGCCACACTATCGGGAAGATAGGACCAGGTCGGCGGACATTCACGAAGGTGCTAGTCACTTTATGAAGACCATATATGCCGACAGACTCGCGCAGCCGACCCCCAAGGGCATGGATAACACGGTGGTATTTAGCGCGGGTGGAACTGGTGCGGGCAAGACCACGGCCCTGGACATATTGGAAAAAGTCGATCCCGCGCTTGCAAAAGCCGAAATGATCTACGACACCAACATGAACAAGTTTTCATCGGCGGATAAAAAGATTCAGCAAGCCCTGGAAGCTAAACGCAAGGTCCGAATTGTTTACACCTACCGCGATCCAGCCGAAGCCTTGGAACATGGCGCATTGTCACGGGCGCACAGGATGGAAAAAGAAAAGGGATCAGGTCGGACCGTTCCCATTGGTGAACATCTAAAAACCCACATGGGTTCGCGCCAGGTGATCGAACAGCTGCAAAAGAAGTACGCCAAAAACCCCCGTGTGAACATTCAAATTGTTGACAATTCGTTGGGTAGGGGCAACGCCAAGGCAAGCCAGCTTGACAAGTTACCTAAATTAGAAGAGAATGAAGTTAAAAGGAGGTTGTATGAGACTCTCGAAAGAGTACGTTCCAGCGGGATCGGCGGAACTGAGCGAATCAGCGATGCCATCTACCACGGAACTAAAGGCACTAACTCCCGCTGAACATCGGGAAATGCGGCGTTTTGAAGCAGAAAACAAAGGCCTGGCTGAACGCCTGGCTGCTGGTTTGAACAAAGCCGTTATGCGCGAAGACATGGATGGAATCCGCGGTGTCTAGCTGCTCAACTTGTTTGTTCTTTAAGAACGCCCAAATTATGGGTAGCTGCCGCCGCTATCCGCAAATGCTTAACAAACATGAAAATGATTGGTGCGGTGAACACGTTCTAGCGCCTATGGCCCTGGTCAATGTGCCCGTGTACGACATAATGACCGACACGGTTACGGAAGCCCCCAAACGCAAATACACAAGGAAAAAAGATGCTGCAGCCGTTGCGTGACCGCGTAGTGGTACGTCCCCAGGTGCGGACGCTATCCGAAATAATCGTGGTAAACAACAAAGAACCATTTAATGAAGGCACGATCATGGCGATTGGCCCAATGGTGTCAGAAGTGAAGGTTGGCGATTTCGTCAAGTACGGAAACGGTGACTATTTAAATTGGCCTACGCACAACGTGGGCGGTCAAGACTACCAGGTAATTCAAGAAGCGGACATTTGTGCCGTAGTTGAAGCATAATCCACAAACCTAACTCTTTTAAGGATCACATCATGTCAAATTCACAAGCAATTGGCGCGGCATATCTTGACCAAGATATTATCGATGCCAATTATTCCCTAGTGAACAATATCACAGGGCAATTAGGTTACACAACTGGTAGCCCAACAACTTCTGGCGTTTCTGTTACTCAGGCAACCAGTAAATCAACAGGCGTTACGCTTAATGCCGCGGCTGGTCAAATTGTTACTAACAATGCGGCTTTAGCGGCTGGTGCAGAAGTGGCTTTTGTAGTTACTAATAGCGCAGTAAGCGCATTAGATATTCCAGTAATTGCTTTGGCATCAGGCGCAACTACTGCTGGTACTTATCTATTGAGCATTGCAACTGTAGCAGCTGGTTCTTTTACGATTGTAATTTCTAATGCAAGTGCTGGTTCATTGTCTGAAGCTTTGACAATCAATTTTGGCATTATTCACGTTGCACAACTGTGAACGAAGCAGCCCTAAAAGCTAGGATTGAACAGTTAACCGCCCAGGCCCGTCAAATGGAGATAACTCTCCAGGCGATCGGCGGGGCGATCCAAGACTGCCAATATTGGTTAACCCAACTGGAGCAATCAAATGCCGTTGATAAAGTCGATGACACCCAAAGCGCTGAAGGCTAATATCAAAAAAGAGATAGAAGCTGGCAAGCCGCCCAAACAAGCGGTGGCAATTGCCTATTCTGTAAAGCGAGAAGCTGAGAAGAAAAAGCCAGCTAAAAAGAAATGACCAAGCACGACAAACCCATAGCGCACAAGACCACAGGGAAGGGTAAAACCTACAACCCAACGGACAAGGGTGCGGGTATGACTGCAAAAGGCAGAGCTGAATACAACGCCAAGAACGGCAGCCACTTAAAGCCCCCAGCACCTAATCCGAAGACCAAAAAAGACGAAGGCCGCAAGGCCAGCTTCTGCGCCAGGATGGAAGGTGTAGTTAAGAACGCAAAAGGACCAGCTGAACGAGCCAAGGCATCACTAAAGAACTGGAATTGCTAATGATTCTGAGCCAAGGCAAACTTGCGGATGGTTTGGTAGATGACCTACTAGAAGCCATCCATAAGTATGACGAAACTCTTTATATGGCAACAGTAATTGGTTGCTTAGAACTGGTTAAACAACAACTTATCAACGAATCTTTGGAAAATGAAAATGGCTGCTAAACCTGGACTCTATGCCAACATCCACAAAAAGCAAGAACGGATAGCCCGTGAAAAGGCCGAAGGTAAGCCCGTGGAACACATGAGAAAGCCTGGCAGCAAAGGCGCACCCACAGCTGCAGCATTCAAACAATCTGCTAAGACAGCTAAAAAATGACCGAAGAAGTTAAACGCCCCGTAGGTCGCCCAAGCTTATATGACCCCGCACTATGCGACCAGGTAATAGAGCTAGGCAGCCAGGGCAAATCCATAGAACAAATAGCTGCAAAGCTAGGGGTTTCTACTAGGGTTATGTTTGATTGGAAGGATAGACATCCAGAATTTATGCACGCCTTGGACCAGGCGAAGGAATTGGAGCTGGATTGGTGGGAGTCGATAGCCCAAAATATGATGGTGGAAGAAAAAGACGCTGCCAAGTTAAACAGCTCGATTTGGTCCAGGTCGATGGCTGCACGATTCCCAAAGAAGT
>SESA01000420.1_pt1 | contig 27768 bp, 26 predicted proteins | sample 3171451 | NCBI WGS metagenome assembly SESA01 (sample SAMN06051862, study PRJNA518727) | freshwater metagenome | biome: subpolar coniferous forest; feature: holomictic lake; material: water; isolation source: holomictic Lake 227, 8 m depth | place: Canada: near Kenora, Ontario | collected...
TCAACACCGCCTCCGCCCATTGAAGCATTCAGCCCCAGCAGATCGAACGCTCATCAGTGCGTTATTCCAATAAAAATTGCGAATAACTGTACCTTTTCCGCAAGTACACCCAGTCAACAACGTCCCCCAAAGTTTTAGCAGGTTTAGATGGATTCTACACAGTCGATTACAACGCTTCTCAAACGCCTTTGGCACCACATCAGCCCGCGACGTCGGGGGCAATTCGGGCTGTTGCTTATTTTGATGATCGGAGCTTCGTTCGCCGAAATTCTCAGCATCGGCGCCGTGCTCCCATTCCTTGCTGTGCTGACCGCTCCGGAAAGAATCTCCCATCTCCCCGCAGCCCAGCCCTTCATCCGTGCAGTAGGGTTCACGAGTGCCAGCCAGCTTCTGTTTCCGCTCACCATCACCTTCGGTATAGCAGCGCTCATATCCGGTGCCATGCGTCTCCTGCTCCTCTGGGCCAGCACACGCCTCTCCTTTGCAACCGGGGCCGACCTCAGCATCAGCATCTATCGTCGCACTCTCTATCAGCCATACTCGGTGCATGTAGCCCGTAACAGCAGCGAAGTGATCAACGGCATCTCAACAAAAGCCAATACCGTCATTTCCAGCATCATAATGCCTGCGTTGACGCTGATCAGTTCCAGTATTATGTTGGTCACTATTCTTATAGCTCTCTTGTCGCTCAATCCCGTTATAGCACTTGCAGCCTTTGGCGGTTTTGGTCTCATATACGCAGGTATCATAAAACTTACCAGGAAACAGCAGTTGCTCAACAGCAAGTGCATTGCCCGTGAATCTACACAGGTTATCAAGTCGTTGCAGGAGGGCCTGGGAGGCATACGCGACGTTTTGATTGATGGCAGTCAAGGCGCCTACTGTCAAATCTACCGCAATGCCGATAGCCCTTTGCGCAAAGCGCAGGGAAACAACTCCTTTATCGGTGCAAGCCCGCGATTTGGCATTGAGGCACTCGGCATGATGCTCATCGCCCTGCTTGCCTATGCACTCGCAAAGCAACCCGATGGAATCGCCAAAGCAATTCCCGTTCTCGGTGCGTTGGCACTCGGCGCACAGCGTTTGTTGCCTGTACTTCAAACGGCTTACGGCTCTTGGTCAGGTATACAAGGGGGGCAAGTTTCGCTGCGCGACACACTTGATCTACTTGACCAATCACTACCAGATTATGTTGATCAACCTGCTGCCAAACCGTTGCCGTTCAGGCAGCAAATCAAACTGAACAATCTCTCGTTTCGCTACACCGAGCAAACCCCCTGGGTACTGAAAAATCTTGACCTTACTATTTCTAACGGCAGCCGTATCGGATTCATCGGTGTAACCGGAAGCGGTAAAAGTACCCTGCTTGATATTGTTATGGGCCTTCTTGCACCTACTGAAGGCACGCTTGAGATTGATGGTCAGCCTGTAATGACGGGGAACAACAGGGCATGGCAGGCACATATTGCACATGTCCCGCAAGCAATTTACCTCGCAGACAGCACAATAGAAGAGAACATTGCCTTTGGTGTCCCAAAAGGGAAGATAGACCAGAACCGTGTAAAGCAGGCCGCTCAAAAGGCACAGATCGCCGACATCATAGAAACCTGGCCAAAGAAGTACCAAACCTACGTCGGTGAACGGGGCATACGCCTCTCCGGAGGCCAACGCCAACGCATCGGCATTGCCCGCGCACTATACAAGCAAGCCGACGTCATCATTTTCGACGAAGCCACCAGCGCCCTCGACAACGAAACAGAACAAGCTGTGATGCAAGCCATCGAAAGCCTCGGTAATGATCTCACAGTATTGATAATCGCTCACCGCCTTACAACTCTGAAAAATTGCACCCAAATCATAGAACTCGCCGACGGCGGCATAAAGAGAATCGGCAAATACCAGGAAATCATCTCTCCTTTACGGGCGGGGTCCCCCCGCCCTCTTGAACCAGCTCATAGCATGGCACCTAACACCTAATACATAGCACTTAACACATATTTTTAATGCTCACCAACTCTTCCATCCTTATCACCGGCGGCACAGGCTCCTTCGGTCACACATTCGTGCCGATGACCCTCGCTAAATACAACCCTCGTCGTCTTGTCATCTATTCCCGGGACGAGATGAAGCAGTGGGAGATGGCCAAACTCTATGGCGATGATGATCGTGTGCGCTTCTTCATTGGTGACGTGCGCGACAAAGATCGTCTGGCACGTGCGCTCAAAGGCATTGATTACGTTGTCCATGCAGCGGCAACCAAAATTGTGCCAACGGCGGAATACAATCCCTTCGAGTGCGTCAAAACCAATGTGTTTGGAGCCATGAACCTCATTGACGTCTGTATTGACCAAGGTGTCAAGCGGGTAGTGGCGCTTTCGACCGACAAGGCGAGCAGCCCGGTGAATCTTTACGGTGCCACCAAGCTCACTGCCGACAAACTCTTCATTGCCGGTAACTCATACACTGGCAGTGCCGATACCCGCTTTGCAGTCGTTCGTTACGGCAATGTCATGGGCTCACGCGGGTCGGTAATCCCGTTTTTTCTTACCCTTGCCGAAAAGGGTACGCTGCCCATTACCGATGAGCGCATGACCCGCTATATGATTACCCTTGAACAGGGCGTCGCTCTCGTCTGGCACGCCTTCGAGGATATGGTTGGCGGCGAGATTTACGTCAAGAAAATTCCTTCTATGAAATTGCTCGACATTGCTATTGCGGTTGCCCCCGATGCGCACCATAACATTGTCGGCATTCGCCCAGGTGAAAAACTCCATGAGCAGATGATCAGCTTTGAGGATGCACCACATACTTATGAATATCCACGTCACTACAAGGTACTGCCAGCAATCCATAATTGGAGCGTGGATCCTGAGCGTATCAATGGAGGCAAAAAGGTTGCGGAAGACTTTACCTATTCTTCCGATAACAATATCGAATGGATGAGTATTGCCGCTTTGCGTTTATGGATTGAGCAGAACCGCGAAAATATCGGCAAGATATGACATCAATGATTCCTTACGGTCGCCAGAATATTAATCAAGCAGATATCGATGCTGTCGTACAGGTACTGCGTTCAGATTTTCTCACGCAAGGCCCGACCGTACCCGCATTTGAAAAAGCAGTATCAACTTATTGTAGAGCTCAATATGCCGTAGCTGTCAACAGTGCGACAAGCGCGCTGCATATTGCTTGCCTTGCCCTTGGTGTAGGTAAAGGCGATATCGTCTGGACAACACCGATTACGTTTGTGGCCAGCGCTAACTGTGCATTGTTCTGTGGAGCAACTGTTGATTTTGTGGATATTGATCCTCATACCTGCAATTTGAGTGTGGAGTGTTTGGCTGAAAAGCTTGGAGTGGCTAAAAAAACCGGCAAGCTGCCAAAGGTTGTGATTCCAGTGCACTTGTGCGGTCAACCCTGCGATATGGTGGCTATCCATGCGCTCAGCAAGCAGTATGGCTTCAAAATCATTGAGGATGCGTCTCATGCAATTGGAGGAAGATATAGAGATGAACCTATCGGTAACTGCCGATACAGCGATGTTACCGTGTTTAGTTTTCACCCTGTCAAAATTATCACAACAGGGGAGGGCGGCATGGCACTCTCAAATGATGAGCTATTGGCCAAGCGCATGCGATTGTTGCGTAGCCACGGCATAACGAGCACAGCAGCAGATATGCGACTGTGCCCAGCAAAAGAAATTTGGAACTATCAGCAGATAGACCTCGGGTTCAACTATCGCATGACCGATATTCATGCGGCTTTAGGTATGAGCCAAATGCAAAGACTGGATGAGTTCGTTACCAAACGCCACGCCATCGCCAATCGTTATGACAAACTGCTACTCAAATTGCCTGTGACGACTCCATGGCAACATGCAGACAGCTATTCTGGTTATCACCTTTATGTTATTCGTTTGCAGTTGAATAAAATCAACAAGACGCAACGTAAAGTTTATGAAGCGATATATGCAGCAGGAGTACTTGTTAACCTGCATTACATTCCGGTCTATCGTCAGCCGTATTACGAGGCATTGGGATTCAGCGCTGGTTATTGCCCGCAGGCTGAACAGTATTATTTGGAGGCAATCAGTATACCCATGTATTCAGGATTAACAGACGCCCAGCAAGATCAGGTAATATCCGTGATAAGTAAGGCGGTCGGCGGATGAAAATCACTATCTTAGATAATCGCAAGCGCACCCGTATCAGGGTTTGTCAATTTTTGGCGATAAATATTGTATTGCCTGGTCAATAGGCTGGGTAATTCAGTAGATTTTTAATAAAATAAGATAATATAAATGACGTTAATGCGGATCGGAGATAAAATTATTGGCGAAGGACGAAGTCCCATAATGTTTGCTGAAGAAGGGCAAGCAAACCAAGGTAATGTAGATATAGCCATAGCCATGTGTCAAACAGCCGCATCAGCAGGAGCAGATGGCATTGAGTTTCAGTTTTTCCTTGCTAACGACATGTATGTGCGCAACGATCCTGGCTATGCACTATATAAATCCAGAGAACTCTCCACAACCCAAATTAAGGAGTTGATAGAAGTCTCGCACACAGAAGGTTTGCTTTGCCAAGTTGCCGGGCTTTCACCAAAAATCATCGAGTTTTGTGCCGAAGCAGGTGCTGATGTATTTTGTGTCAACGCTACCGATTTGACCAACCCGTTGATAATTGACGCGGTTGCTGCAACAGGCAGGCCCTTTTGGCTGGCAACTCTGATGGGTACTATGGAAGAAATTGACTGGGCTGTTGAATATGCGCTTTCGCACAGCAAATCAGAAATTGGCCTATTGCACGGGCAGCATGTAATGTCATCTGACACGACAAAGGGAGTGCCCCCCGAACTTCTCCAACTGGACTGTATTGAGTCATTCAAACGACGTTATGGGCTTGTTACCGGATTTGTTGATCACACGGCGAGTCAATTCGTTCCCTCAATTGCCGTAGCAAAGGGTGCTGCTTTGGTAATGAAACACCTCGCACCGGAGAAAAATTGGCAGGGACCAGATTGGGTGGTGTGTCTTGATCCAGATTCGTGGAAAGCTGCAAAAAAAATACTCGAATATACGGCCAAGGCAAATGGGGCATCGAAAGAAATTTCACAGGCTGAATTCAAAGATCGTAGCATACATCGTCGTAGCATTCATACAAAAACTCTACTACCCGCAGGGCACAAAATTACCATAGCAGACTTGGTTGCATTACGGCCTGGCAAGGGTGGTGTTGATCCGCGTGTTATCCATGAACTTGTTGGCCGCCAAGTTATAAATAACCTACCAGAGCAGCATCAGCTCCAACTTGATGATCTGGCCTGATTTTAACCTTCAATTAGGATCGAATAACTATGGATCTAAGACTTAAAGGCAAAGTGGCTGTTGTATTGGCGGCTAGCTCAGGTATCGGTCGCGGCATTGCAATGGTTCTTGCTGAAGAGGGTTGCAATATAGCCATCTGTGCGCGAGATAAATTACGGCTTGATTTGGTTGCGGATGAGATAAGGTCTGCAACGGGTGTTCAGGTATTTGCAGAAACAGCTAATATTGCAGATGCTTCTGCTCTTGATGGCTTTTTTGATCAGATTTTTTGTGTATATGGAAAAGTTGATATTCTTGTAAACAACTCTGGTGGACCATCTCCAGGGAAAAGCTTGGAACTAATGGATGACCAATTTCAGTCGGCGTTTGAGCTTGTGCTTATGAGTAAAATACGCGCCAGTCGACGGGTGGTACCATCAATGGCGGAACAGCATTGGGGGCGAATTATCAACATAGAAAGTACGAGCGTAAAATGTGCGCTTGAGAACATGGCACTTTCAAACATTTTCCGTAGCGCGGCTACGGCGTTTTCAAAAACACTCTCGATGGAATATGCACGCGATGGAATAAGAGTACATACCTTACTTTCAGGGCCATTCCTAACCAACCGTGTTACAGAACTTGGCACTGCAGCAGCGAGTCAGAAGGGAATATCATTTGAACAGTGGAAGAGTGAGGCTGAAGCAGGTACAGCGCTTGGGCGGTTCGGCGACCCTATTGAGTACGGCGCCTTGGTTGCATTCTTGGCAAGTGATCGTGCTGATTATATGACTGGCACTTGCATTGCCATAGATGGCGGAGTTTTGAAAACAATTACTTAGAAACTATGCAAGGAAGCCTAATAAAAAACATGCGAATCGGAGTTATTGTCGCCTGTAGAATGAAATCATCACGTTTGAAACAAAAAGCAACCCTACCCATTAATGGGCGCGCATCCGTTTTACGCTGCGTTGATAACTGCCTGCAGATACCGGAAGCTGAAGTTGTCGTGCTGGCGACCTCTACGCTGAATGAGGACGACATTCTCGAAAATTACACACTCGAAGGGAAGGTAAAAATATGGCGAGGTGAACCGGATGATGTAATTCAACGCTATCTTGGTGCATGCCAAGCATACGGCATTGATGTGATTGTCCGGGCAACAGCAGATTGTCCGGTCGTTTCACCAGAAATTGCAAAAAAACTACTTGAGCATCACTTTAGATCAGGTGCGGACTACACTGCCGCAAGAGAAGTAACCGTAGGCACAGGATGTGAAATCTATTCAACAAAAGCTTTGCAGAGGGTAATTGAATATCTGGGAAAAGCAGAATACTCGGAGTATATGACTTGGTATATGCAGAACAACCAGGATATATTTAAAGTGGAAATTGTAGACTTGCCCGGCGAAATGGTTCGTGACTATAGATTGACGCTGGACTACCCCGAAGACCTGGAAATGTTTAATCGACTTTATGCTGAACTTGAAAAAAGGCAAGTGGCACCTTCGTTGCCTAATATCTTTGCGATTCTTGATGAAAACCCATCAATTTCAAGCATTAATTCACACCATACGCTTCGGTACAAGACCGATATTGATCTGATTGACACGCTCAACCGGGTAACAAAAATTAATATTGCAATCTAACGCAGTGATAAAAGCATTGTTGATGTCCACTCTATCGAAGTTGATACGCCGTTGTTGAGTACAGTTGTGCATGGTGAAATATTCGTTGCAATGATTATGAATAGAAACGCAAACCAATTTAAAGAAAAATTATAAATGTCATTTAATAGTGAACAAGAAAATTTTTGGGCGACAACTTATGCAGATGACTATATCAAAAAGAATAGTGAGTTTGATCACAAGTTGGGTGCAGATGCTTGGACAATAATGCTGAAAAAAACACAGGAGGTAGATAACTATTTAGAATGTGGTTGTAATATTTGTCGCAATATAGCACAAATTAATTTTGTGCTTCCAGATGCTGTGCCCTGAATTATCGAAATTAGTGAGCCAGCTTTTAAATATGTGACGGCGCATCATAACTTTGATAATGCCTATAACGGTCCGATTCTCGATAGTAACTTTAAGAATGAGTCCTTTAATTTGGTATTTACTTTAGGCGTACTCATTCATATTAATCCCGATCAATTACTTGAGCACATGGCAAAAATATATGGCTACTCAAAAAAGTATATATTAATTGGAGAATATTTTAACCGTACCCCTATCTCCATTGAATATCAAGGCAAAAAAGAAAAACTTTTTAAACGTGATTTTGGCAAGTTTTTATTGAGAACTTTAACCTCAAACTGCTTGATTATGGTTTTCTTTGGGGGTATATTTACGATGGTGCAGGCTTCGATGATGTAACTTGGTGGTTGTTTGAAAAACCTTAATAGAATAGCCTTCCGCACCGACGCAACTTACCAAATCGGCACCGGTCATTTCATGCGCTGTCTGACCTTGGCGTATGAACTCAAAAAGCATGGCGCAACCATTCGCTTTATTAGCCGTAACCTGCCCGACCATTTGCGCGAAATGCTGAAGGTAAAAGGCATGGAACTCGTATCTTTTGCAAGTAAATCAAGTAGCTCTCAGATAGATGACTTAGCACATTCAGCTTGGCTGGAAACCAGTCAATCTGATGATGCGCAACACACGATTAAGGCACTATCAGATCAAGCGTGGGATTGGCTAGTGGTTGATCACTATGCTATAGATACGCGCTGGGAAAGTGCAATGCGCGGAACAGCTAAGAAGATCATGGTCATAGACGATCTGGCCGACCGTCAACATAATTGCGATCTGTTGCTGGATCAAAATTTTTATCACGATCAGGGACTGCGCTATGAGGGTCTGATACCTGAACAATGTCTTACACTGCTCGGGCCTTCGTATGTATTGCTAAGGTCCGAGTTTGTTGAAGTCAAACAACAGCTCAAAGGGAGAGATGGAACCATTGCGCGTATCTTGATATTTTTTGGTGGGAACGATACCTCGAATGAGACTGAAAAAGTGCTACAGGCATTACAGCAATTCAATAAAACTCAAATTTTCACAGATGCTGTTGTAGGACATAGCAATCCACATCGTGGCATAATTCAGGAATTATGTGAGAAATTACCAAATGTAACTTACCACTGCAATGTATCTAACATGGCGAAATTAATACAGAATGCTGACTTAGGTATTGGAGCTGGTGGGTCAGCAATGTGGGAACGTTGTTATCTTGGTTTGCCAACCATTACAGTAGTCACCGCAGCCAACCAAATAAATACAACAGAGGATGTTGCTGATATAGGAGCGATTGAATACCTCGGAAGGTCTAATGGATTAGCCACTTTCGATTACGCCAGAGCCATAAACAAAATGCTTACTAATGCGCAACATGTTAAACAAATATCGGATTTAGCACTCAGTGTATTACCTAAAATTGGTACCACCACTGTTGTAGATGAAATGTACGGTTTAATGTAGTGAATTTTTACGCATATACATGTAGTTGAGCGCTATTATAACGGTAAATAAAAATTATGGATCCGCGACTTCAAAAGCATTTCTTAGGCTATTGGGAGATTAAAAAAAACCCCACACAGCAAGAGCTTCAACAGTATTATGCTGAAAAATATTACCAAGAGGGTAAGGGTAGTTACGAGTTGGCTTACACCAATGATGAGTTGGCGTTTTTCAATGCGAAGCTTGAACAAAGATTTGCTGTCCTTAAGCAACATTTATTAATTGGTAAAAAAAATAACAAACCACGCTTACTGGATGTCGGTTGTGGTGAGGGTTATGCCTTGGCGTTCTTTCGTCAACAGAACTGGGAAGTAAGGGGACTTGATTTTAGTTCGGCAGGTGTTGAATCGAAAAATTCGGCATGCCTCGATGCCTTGGTTACGGGGGATATTTTTACATTGCTTGAAAACGAGATACAAGAAGGGCGATCCTATGATGTTGTCTGGCTGCAAAATGTTTTGGAGCATGTGCTTGATCCACTGTCTTTATTGCGCTCGCTTCGTAATCTTATTGCACCGGAAGGCTTGGCCGTTGTTACTGTACCGAACGACTGTTCTGTTACCCAAAAAGAACTAACAAAATTAGGACATATCGAACAAGCCTTCTGGGTTTCACCGCCAGAACACCTAACCTACTTTGATTACCTATCATTAATTGCTATTGCTAATGAAACTGGATGGGAAAAAGTTGAGATTTTAGGTGATTTTCCAGTTGACTGGTTTCTGTTTAATACGGAAGCAAATTATATTCGTGATCAAACTGCCGGTAAGCCTGCTCATAGGGCAAGGGTGCAAATTGAAAATATGCTTAAAAGACAGCCTATGGAAGATATTTTGTCCTTTTATTCAACACTTGCAAAAATCGGGCAGGGACGGAATATCACTGCGTTTTTTAAGAACAGTTGAATAAGTTTAACTAAATGACTCATTGTAAGACTGTGTTGGTTACCGGTGCCACTGGTTTTATTGGGAGCGCAACTGTAGCCGTATTGGAACAGGCTGGCTGGAAAGTGACCAAAGGCACACGGTCAACCAGCCAAACTATGGGGAGTGGGTTCATCTTCCTTGATCTTGCGAACCCCGAAGCTATACTTGCTTTGGCTAAAAATATTCGCTTTGATTCAATCGTGCATCTCGGTGCAAACATAGGTTTGACCGGTGTAGGTGAAAAGGAAATGTATGTACCGAATGTGCTTTCCACGGGGTGTTTGGCCTTTCTTGCTAGCCAATGGGATGCGTACATGATTTATGCTTCAACAGCGATTGTTTGTGGTGCCAAGAATAAAGCCATAGACAGCAATTCTTTAGTCTCACCAGATACGCCTTACGCGCAAAGCAAGTGGTTAGGTGAACAGTTAATATCGGCCTCGCAAGTAAATCATTGCATTTTGCGTATAGCTGGCGTGTTTGGATACGAAGGTCCGGCACATTTGGGCTTGAACCGTGCAATTGATGGTGCAATTAACGGGGTAGAGCCGACTCAAATCGGTTCGGGTGGGGCGATGAGAAACTATATTTACGTCAAGGATGTTGTGCAGGCAATTACCTTCGCGCTTAATAATCGTCTTGAAGGCACTCATCTACTGGCGGGAAGAGAATATATGTCGATAAGCCAAATGATGAAGGAAATATGCAGCATATTTTTACCAGGACAGTATCCGTTGATAAAAGATGGACCAGAGGCATTCAGTCAAGTAATTCAGCCTTCTTTATCATTACCAAGAACGCGTGGATTTCGGGACGCATTGACCGACATTAAAGATTGTTGCCAGTGAAAATTGCATTGCTTGGTGACATTCATGGCAATGATGCAGCATTGCGCTCGGTTCTTAGGGCCGCCTCTGTAGCCAATGTTGATCGACTACTAATAACCGGTGACCTGGTGGGTTACTATTTTGCCCCGTTGCAAGTACTTCAACTATTACATGATTGGGATAAAGATATAGTTTGTGGAAATCATGAAGTTATGCTTGCTACTGCTCGAAGCGATTGCGCTTATTTGGAGAGTGTCGATAGACGTTATGGAAGCGGTGTCCGTATCGCCATTGAACAACTTAGCACAGAGCAACTTGATAAGCTCAGCACTTTGCCGCATCCTTTAGAACTTGAAATCAATGGCGTAAGAATCCTTTTATGTCATGGCGCGCCATGGGACTTAAATCAATATATCTATCCGAATACAGAATTTGATTTGATCGTACGCTGTGACTTAAAAAAATACGATCTGGTCGTTATGGGGCATACACACTACCCAATGTTAAAAAATATTAGGAAAACAATTTTGGTTAATCCAGGTTCAGTCGGACAACCAAGAAATAGGCAGCCAGGGGCGTCTTGGGTGCTTTTCGACACTAAGGATTGTATGATTACATTTCATACTGAAAACTACGATTTGACAGATCTGATGAATGAATGCAAGGTTCGCCATCCAGAGTTACCCTATTTATCAGAGGTCTTAAATCGCACATGAAAAAAACTGTATTAATTACTGCAATCGGTGGGGATATTTCACAAGGTGTCGCAACTATATTGAGAGAATTTCGACCGGATATCCGTTTAATTGGAACTGATATTCATTCACAGCATGGTGGGCATTTGTTCGTGGATTACTTGGAAATCATTCCAGCAGCAACAGCCCCCGATTATCGTACAGCACTCCAAGCTGTCATTAACAAATATAACATCGATATAGTAATACCGATGTCAGAGCCGGAATTATGTGCTTTATATCCGTTTGAGTCATTATATCCTGGGGTGGAACTGATAACATCAGGGGCACAAGTAGTCGCGACAGGTCTCGATAAACTTGCAACCATTCATGCTCTGGAAAGTCTTGGTTTACCTGTGCCTTGGACGGTTCCAGTTAGTAAGTCTTGCCCGATAGCTTATCCCTGTATATTAAAAAACAGGTATGGATCAGGATCGCGAGCAGTATTTAAGATTATGGATAATGAGGATACGACTTACTATAGCAAGCGCTACCCCGATGCAGTCTTTCAAGAGATGCTTGAGCCAGCGGACAAGGAAGTCACTTGTGCAGTTTATCGCCGAGGCGACGGTGAAGTCCTTAGCCTATTGATGCTCAGGCGTTTAACGGGTGGTTTTACTGGTTGGGCTAAAATCATACAAGACGAGCAAACTTCAACAATGTGTACTCGCATAGCCGAAGGGCTTAATTTAAAAGGGAGCATGAATGTGCAACTGCGTATTACCAACCAGGGTCCACGTGTATTTGAAATTAATCCGCGTTTCTCGTCGACTGTTTTGATGCGCCATCGTATTGGTTTTACCGATGTATTATGGGCCATTGATGAAGCTGAAAAAAAAAATGTATGTTACCCCGACATTCATCCTGATAAAATAATGGTACGAATCCAAGCTGCGGCTATTTTTGATAATAAAGATTTAGGCGAAACAACATGCTTCAAATAGCAGGTAGAAAAATCGGTGCTGGTCACCCGCCTTTTGTTATTGCCGAAATGTCCGGTAACCATAACCAGTCGCTTGATCGGGCCTTGGAAATTGTTGTAGCTGCTGCCAAAAGCGGAGTACATGCCATAAAAATCCAGACCTACACACCAGACACCATGACGATTGATCTGGATGAGCGTGAGTTTCATATCAGCGATCCCAACAGTCTGTGGGCAGGCACCTCACTCTACAAGCTTTATGGTGAGGCATATACGCCATGGGAGTGGCACAAGCCGATTTTTGATCGCGCACGCGAGCTGGGCGTCGTTGCGTTCAGTACGCCCTTTAATGATACCGCGATAGACTTTCTCGAAAGCCTTGATGTGCCATGTTACAAGATTGCCTCTTTCGAGAACACGGATCTGCCGTTGATTCGCCGGGTTGCCGCTACTGGAAAGCCCTTGATTATCTCAACAGGCATGGCGACCGTGGCAGAGTTGGATGAAACCGTTCGTGCTGCCCGCAACGGAGGGTGTAAAGAACTGATTTTGCTCAAATGCACCAGTACCTATCCTGCTAGTTCTGAAAATACCAATATCCTGACTATTCCCCACATGCGTGAACTGTTCGGCTGCGAAGTTGGCTTGTCTGATCATTCGCTGGGTCTTGGTGTTTCAGTTGCAAGTGTTGCATTAGGGGCAACAGTCATTGAGAAACACTTTACCCTCAATCGTGCAGATGGCGGGGTGGACAGCGCGTTCTCTATGGAACCCAGCGAGATGACGCAACTGGTAGGTGAAACAGAGAGTGCATGGCATGCGCTGGGGCAAATAAGCTATGGTACTACCGAGGCAGAGAAAAAATCACTGCAATATCGCCGTTCCTTGTATGTCGTTAAAGACGTTAAAGCAGGAGATGTTTTAACTGTTGAGAATCTTCGCGCGATTCGTCCTGGCTTGGGGTTACCGTCCAAATATTTAGAGGTAGTATTGGGAAAGAGAGTGTCTCGGGATGTGTCGCGTGGGTCTGCGTTGGAGTGGGAGCTATTATTTGAACAGTAGAACATGTTACAGTTAAAAAGAATGAGTGATTATGAGTATTCAATATTGTAAACGCTGTTTAAATACAAGTACTCGACCAAACGCTACTTTCACGGATGATGGTTTATGCTATCCCTGTGCAACCTATACGGACCCTGTTGATATTGATTGGGAGGGGCGCGATGACGATCTTGAAAAAGTTGTCGCTTTTGCAAAAGCGAACAATAAGTCTGGTTATGATTGTATTGTAGGTGTAAGTGGGGGAAAGGATAGTACGCGACAAGCACTTTGGATTAAAGAAAAAACCGGATTAAAACCATTATTGGTATCTATGAATTATCCGCCATATCAAATATCTCAGATCGGTGTAGATAATTTAAGTAATTTGATATCGTTAGGGTTTGATTGTATCCAAATATCTTGTTCACCAGATATTTGGCAAAAGGCTATGAAACATGCCTTTTTTAGTTTTGGTAATTGGGCAAAGCCAACGGAATTTGCCCTTTTTGCAAGTGTGCCCCGTGTCGCTGTAGCTTATCAAATACCGTTAATTTGGTGGGGTGAAAGTGCTGCGACTCTGTTGGGTGATATGGGGGTTTTGGGTAAAAATGCAAGTGATGGAAATAGATTAAAGTATTCCAATACGTTAGCGGGTGGTGATATCACTTGGTTAACATCGTTTGGTTTTAAAAAAAACGAGATATTACAATATATCTACCCTTCAGACGATGATATTAGCAAGGCCAGCTTAAGAATTGTTTTTATGGATTACTTTTTGAAAGACTTTACGGTCACGGCTAATGGCAGTTATGCGGCGCTTAGGGGATTATCATCACGCAAACCCAATCCTACTATTGAACCGGATTATACGGGCATGTCACAACTGGATGAGGACTTCTTTAACATCAATATGCACATTAGATACCTGAAGTTTGGTTTCGGTAGGGCCTCGGATGTCGTTAACATGGAAATTAGAAACGGACGCATGACAAGGCAGGACGCAATTGAAATAGTTGAAAATTATGACGGGAATTATAATGCTGAAATATTGGAAAGATTTTGTTGTTATATCAAAATTACCAAGCAAGAGTTTTGGCTATTGGTAGATAAATATGTAAATACAGCGCTTTTTGATAAAATTTCTGAAGGGCATTATATGCCAAAATTCAAAGTCGGTGTCAGCCTATGATTCAGCCCAGTATTGTCATCGTAGATTATGGTGTTGGTAACACGCACTCCGTATGGAATGCCATTAAGGTATTAGGCTACCGCAAGCTGAAGATAACGTCTGCTGAAAAAGAAATTAGGGCTGCTGATGCTTTGCTTCTGCCAGGTGTTGGTGCCTTTGAAGCATGTGTGAAAAACCTTAGAACACGTCATTTAGATATGATTCTTCATGAGGCGGTTCTTATCCAAAAGAAGCCTATACTGGGAATTTGCGTTGGTATGCAGTTGATGGCTACTGTGTCCGAGGAAAATGGTACACATACTGGTTTAAACTGGATTCCCGGGCGGGTAGTGAAGCTAAATTTGCCTTTAGGCTATGCGGTACCTCATGTGGGTTGGAACGATATTCGCTCCTACAGTAAGGGCGTACTATTCACCAGAACACCAGAATCACCCAACTTCTATTTTGACCATAGCTATCACTACCAATGTGATGCTGAGTTTGTAACCGCCCAATGCGATTATGGATTGCAGGTAACTGCCGCTATTTCGCGAGAAAATATTCACGGTGTACAGTTTCATCCAGAGAAGAGCCAAGCTAATGGCTTGAAGTTATTCCGTGGCTTTTTTAATGCGGTGGCCCAATGCTAAAAAAAAGAATAGTGGCAATGCTGGTGATCAAAGATGGGGTTGTGGTGCAATCCATCGGCTTCAAGCGTTATCTACCAGTGGGTAAACCCGCTATTGCTGTGGAGTTTCTCAACCAGTGGGGTGTTGATGAAATCATATTGCTCGACATCGGTGCTACTCGCAACAGTTCCCCACCGGATTACGCCATGGTTCGCAGCGCCTCAAAGCACTGCAGGGTACCACTAACGGTGGGTGGCGGCATTACCCATATCGATCATATCACAGAACTGATGCATTGTGGGGCTGACAAGGTCTCTCTTAACCAGACCGCCTTGCACAAATCTGAACTGCTCACGATGGCAGCACATCTTTTTGGTGATCAGTGCGTGGTAGCGTCAATTGATGGTTTGTTGACTAATGCCGGTTACCGGGTCTATGACTATCTGCAACAAAAAGTCCTTGAACAAGAGCCTGCAGTGCTGGCAGTGCAGCTTAAAAATTTAGGTGCAGGTGAAATTCTGATTAATGCTGTAGATCGCGATGGTTCCTACCGTGGGTTTGACCACGAGCTCATTGGAAGCGTGTGTGAGGCGGTAACAGTGCCGGTGATTTGCTGTGGCGGAGCGGGACATGCACAGCACTTTGTCGAAGTTTTTCAACAAACCAAAGTTAATGCAGCAGCTGCCGCCAATTTTTTTCACTTTACCGAGCACAGCGTTACGACTGCCAAGGCATTTATCAACCAGCAAGTTCCTGTGCGCCATGAAACCTACTTCGACTACCATGGTGCAAAGTTTGATGACAGCGGTCGCATCGTAAAGAAGGAGGATCAGAAACTGGAAGACATGCTTTTTGAGCGAATCGAAAAAGAAATTATCTAATGAAAACCTGTTCTCGTTGTTTGTATACCTCATACCATCCTCTCCATCTTACCTTTGACGATCAAGGAGTGTGCAGTGGTTGTCGGGTGCACGAGGAAAAAGATCAACTCGAATGGTGCGAAAGAGGCAAAATACTTCAGATCATCCTCAATAACTATCGTAATCATTCTGGCAATAATTATGATTGCATTATACCTGTCAGCGGTGCCAGGGATTCCTATTTCATTGTCCATACGATCAAGAAGGTGTATGGCCTTAACCCCCTACTGGTTAGCTACAACAAGCAGTACAACACAGATGTGGGTGTGCGCAATTTGGCAAATCTGCGCATTCGTTTTGACTGCGACATTATGACCAAAACCGTCAATCCTGAGACGGTGAAAAAGATCACACGTTCGACAATGCGCCGTTTTGGCAGTATCTACTGGCACTGCCTCGCAGGGCAAACTGTTTATCCAGTGGAAGTGGCGGTCAAATTCAAGATCCCGCTGATCATTTGGGGTGCACACCAAGGCGTGGATCAGGTTGGTATGTTCAGCCATTTCGATGAGGTGGAGATGACGCGTAAGTACCGCAAAGAGCACGACCTCATGGGTTACGAGGCAGAAGACCTCATCGATGATTTTGATAATATCAGAAAACAAGATGTTTTACCATATATCTATCCTGATGATAGGGAGTTGGAGCGAGTCGGAGTGCGTGGTATTTATCTCAATAATTATATCCGCTGGGATTCAAGGGCTCAGCATGAACAGATGATTCAAAACTACGGTTACGAGACTGCACAGCAGACGCGTACGTTCGATAACTACAACGATGTAGACTGTTGGAATTATTCAGACGTGCATGATTACATTAAATTTGTAAAGCATGGGTATGGCAAGGTGGTCGATCATGTATGCAGAGAGATCCGACTCCGACGCATGACCCGAGAACAAGGTATAGAGCTAGTGTTGCAATATGGATACCAGTCACCCCGAAACCTCCAATTATTCTTGGACTGGCTTGGGATTACCGAAAATGCATTCAACTACATCATTGATCAGCACCGTAGTCCAAAGTTCTGGCGTCGTGATGATAACTGGGAGTGGAAAATGACCGATGATGTACTTGAAAACCTGTCGCAGTCAGGCGATACCAATGTGGCGTTAGAATTGAAAGAGCCTCACCGTAAATTTTTTCTGACCAAAAAAGGGCTAAGTACTGATAATAAAGGGAAATATATTTTGATTGGAAAGGGTTCACCGATATGAAAGAAGTTAGTGCATTTATTTGTGTCACACCATTACAGTTATACATTGCCAGTAAAATTATTGAGGTTGCAGCAATAAAAGACTATGTTTTGGTAAACATTAATCCGCATGATAATATAGTCTTAAGAAACTATTACACACTGCTTGCGGAGGGTGCTCTTGAAAGTGATTATTTGATCATGAACTCACGTATTGTCGGTAATTTCATAAAAATCAAGCAAGCAACCAATAAATGGAAAAATTATAAGGTTACGTCAATTTATGCGGCGTCTATACCCAACGTTTTTGTGCTACATATTATAAATTTATACAAATGTGCTAAACTTTATTCTTTTGATGATGGTTCAGTAAACTTATCTAAATTAGATGAATATTGGGTAGTAAAACCATTAAAATTACGACAACGCATCGCTTATTTTCTGTTGCGAGGAAATATGAGTATTGATTTGGCGTATCCACGAATTGTTAAACACTTTACAATCTATGATGGTTGCCATAATATAGTTGAAAAAAGTAGACGCCATTATCTTAATCTATTCGACTTGCCTGTGGCAATTAATGCCAAACGGAGTGGTATAAAAGTATTTATTGGTTTCTTGCCTGTGCCAAACTATGCTTCAGTTGTGGAATGGGTTAAACCTGATATATATCTGCCTCACCCCATGGAAAAGATTAAGTTGTCAGATGTAACCTATGTATACACAGATCTAATAGCCGAACATTATTTGGCGTTGCTGTTACAAGACTATAAACAGGTGAATTTATACTCATGTGCCAGTTCTGTTCTATTAAATATTAATACACCGCAAATTCATAAGTATGTAGTTGATTTCTATAATGGAAAGTCGGATGTGCAAAATGAATATAATGAGTTAGCAAAGCTAATGGGTTGCAAAATCCTTTCTTTTGTGAAAAGTTAATAGTTTGATGCTTTCTTTGTAAGTTGGTTATTTGCTATATAAAGCGAATTATGAAAAAGACATAAATGGCAAAGTTTTATATAGTACTCAAAGGATTAAAATTTTATGATAACCCCAAAGCTTAAAATTTTATTTGTTGGTGAGTCTTGGTTGGGTTCATGCGCACGGAGCATGAAAGAAGCCTTGATGCGCCATGCCCAAATTGTGCTGGATGAGGTCAATGAAGATTTATATTTTCCGAAACACAGAGCTAAATGGTTGCGCGGTGTCCATCGTCTGCTTAATAAAGCATATAAACAAGAGTTGTACCGGAATGTATTGACGCGGGCGTCTGTTTTTAAGCCTGATTTTTTAGTGGTTTACAAGGGAGGTGTTTTCGATGTTGAGTTTGTTCGACAACTACGCGCACAAGGTGTGCGGTCAGTGAATATTTATCCTGACTACTCTCCTCATGCGTATGGAGAGTTGCATCGTTCGACGGTCGGCGTATATGACTTAGTTATCTCAACCAAGCCATTTCATAGCAGATTGTGGCAATCATTGTACGGTTATAAAAACGCCTGTGAGTTTGTGCCACAAGGTTATGACCCGATGCTGCACTTGGTGCCAACAGCACCTACACAGCAGCTATACGATGTGGCTATCGTGGCAACGTGGCGCCAGGAATACGGTGATTTGATGCTACACTTGGCCGCTTTGCTCAGTAACGATGATATAACAGTTGCTATTGGCGGGCATGGCTGGATAGACCGTCGCAGTGAATATCCTGAGCATTGGGTGTTTGGTGGTGAATTACATGGGCGCAGTTATATACAATGGTTGCGACAGTGCAAGATATGTATTGCTCCGGTGACCAGAGAGGTGCTGATCAATGGTGTTCGCCAGCCTGGAGACGAAGACAGTACGCGTACCTATGAATTGGCTGCAGCCCATTGTTTTTTTATTCATCGGCGTACCGAGTATGTTCTTTCTTTGTATGATGAATCCACAGAGGTGCCCATGTATGATACCGCTGAAGAGTTGGCAGAAAAGATCCGGTATTACCTTTTGCACTCTGAAGAGCGCTTACGACTGTCAAAAAAAGCCCATCAGCGGGCGGTTCCGGCATATTCGCTTGACAGTCGTGCAGATGCAATAGTTGCCATTTTGCAAAAGCACCTCAGTAACTCTATGGTGCAGTTCCCTTTATTTTATGTAGAAAAAGATGATCCAGATGCAGCAAGCTAACACGGAAAAGCAAAAAAAGATTAAGTTAGGTGTGCTCGTCACTCATCCTATTCAATATTTTGTACCTGTCTACCGAGAACTTGCTAAAGCTGAGGTTATAGAGTTGACTGTTCTCTATCGGACACGAGTTGGCCTCGACGCATACCATGATCCAGGTTTTGGTCAGACGGTAAAATGGGATATTCCCTTGCTTGATGGCTATACGCATAAGTTCCTGTCCAGTAAGAACAGGATTGATGGTGTACAATGGCGCGTTATTATTGAGCTGCTGTGCTATCGCTTTGACGTGCTTTTGGTGCATGGGTACAATAGCATTACAAATATATTTGCAATATTTATAGCCAAACTGATAGGGACGAAAGTGCTAATGCGCGGGGATACGCGTATTCAGCCAGATCATAAAATTGCTGGGTTAAAAGCGAATATCAAGCGTGCACTCTTCAAATGTTGCGATGGGTTTGTAACGATTGGCTCACTCAATTGCGCGTATTACCAGCAACACGGGGTATCAGTGGAGCGCTTGTATTTTGCTCCTTTCTGCGTACAAAATGAGGTGTTTTCTTTGTTGCCAGACTTGCGTCAACGCTATCGTATTGAGGTCAGGGCAACACTTAACTTGGCAAGTGACAGCTTGATAGTTCTTTTTGCTTCTAAATTAATAAAACGAAAAAGTACTGATGATTTGATAAAGGCTTTTGCGTGCATAGCTGAAGCTTATCCCGCTGCATGTCTTGTAATTGCAGGTTCTGGTGACGAAGAGAACAGTTTGCGGCAACTGGCAGCGTCAGTGAAAAACCTGCAGGTTCGATTTATTGGGTTTCAGAATCAAAGTCAACTACCGAAACTTTATGCTGCAAGCGATATTTTTGTGCTTCCCGGGCATTTAGAACCATGGGGGTTGGTGATAAATGAAGTGATGGCTGCAGGGTTACCCGTCATTGTCAGTAATGAAGTGGGTGCAGCGCCGGATCTTGTTGAAGGCAAGGAGACCGGTATTGTGTATCCTTGGGGCGATGTGTCAGCATTGGCCTCTGCATTAGAAAAGCTGCTTCAATCCCAAATGCTGCGCATTGAAATGGGAACAAAGGCACGCCAGTTGATCGACAACTGGGATGTTGCAAACTGTGCGTCTGGGATCATCGTTGCCGCTGCCAAACTGTCGCATTGATTTAACGTTTATCAGGAAAAATAAAAAAATATGAACATCAAGCGCTATGCACAACAATTATCAAAGCATCATTTTCAACGCGACGATGTTGCCTTTTGTGGTGTACGTATTGGTGTTTCAGGCACCTTGAGAAACCTTGCCTTTGCCAGCATTATCTATGTTACTGGATTGTTGCTGCTCGCTCTTTTACGCTATTCTGAATTGTTTAATGATCAGTTTACATTGACAGGTTTGCATGTAGTCGCGGGTTTGGCGTTTTATAGTTATTGGAAGCGCGAACCTTGGGGTTCTGCCAGGTATGACTGTTTTGGTGCTGCAATTCTTTTGCTATCGATAGGCTTCAGGGTTTTATCGGCCTTCGGTACGATGTTTTATGGTACAGGCTTTGATTTCTGGCCAACGACAGTAATGGTTGACAGTGATCTGTTAAGTCTGTATTTTAAAGGCGAAGCTCTTACCTTTTTTGGGGTGCTACTGATGGTTGCGACTTGGCGATTAACCGTTCGTGACAAAATTGAGCGTTTTACGTTTTTGCGTGGGGATGCCAGTTCTAATAATCTGCATTTCAAAGTTTTGTATGGGCTGGCAGTGTTTTCGCACCTGTTGGCGCGTGCAGGTGGTGTTGATTTTGGTGCATGGGCGCAACTTATTCAAGTCATCCAGATGGGTGGCGTTGCTTCTATTTATTTTTTAGCATGCTCCAATGTCAAGACAAAGCCCTCTGCATGGGTTATAAAGGCACTCTTTTTAGCCGTTCCGATATCAGTTGTAGCCTTAACTGTTGGCATGAAAGAAAATCTTTTTCAGCCATTTGTACCGGCAGCAATCATAGCATGGTTGGCGTTTTCAAATCTCTACGCCAGAATAGGTATGGTATTGCTTGGTATCATCGTGCTGAGTATCGCACAGATTTATGTGGGCTATGTCCGTCAAAATGCTTGGGAGGATGTCAGTAAATCATATTCTGCGAATGAACTGGCTGCGGGAGCTCTTGGTGACATGGATGAGGATTCTTTTGTGCGTGGTATGATGAGTATGCTGTCGCGCATGAATCCGTCCATGTCACATGCCATTGGAGTGGCTTTGGCCGAAAGGGATGGGTTTATGCCGATGGAAATATTTGGGGACATACCAGCAAACTTTATTCCTCGTTTGTTCTGGCCCAATAAACCGATTGTACGTCCTGGCGCGATGCATACCCAACGAATAAGAGGAACCTCCCAAAATATTGAAAATGTCAATTCCGCATCTACGCCAGGTTTTTTTGTGGAAATGTATATGGGTGGTGGTGTCATTGCTTTAATTGTTTTTTCGGTGTTTTATGGCTATGCCCTGGGACGAATACAGCTTAGTATTTTTACAAAACTACCGCTTTCCGCTACATTTGTGTCAAGTTTGCTAATGTTTTACTCTGCGATTCGCATTGACGAACGTTCTTTAGTCTACGCACTGACAGGGATGGTGCTCTCTTATGTCTTCGTACTATTTATTTTTAAAGTTTTAGAAATTATGCCTTTAGCGAGACAACGAAGATGATGCCTGTTACTCATCAATATGGGGAAAAGCGATGATAAAGGTAACCCACTACCAACGCAAGCAAGCCTTGGGCATGTACAGTATTGAGCGCTTGTTTGCCGATATTCGCGCTGTTCTGCCGGCTGATATTAGTGTTAAGTTGAGTGAATCCACTTTTATTAGCAAAGGTTTTTTGCGGCGTCTCTACAATATCGCTGAGGCGGTCTTCACGCAAGGGGATGTAAATCACATTACCGGGGATGTGCATTATTTAACTTATCTGCTCAAGCGACAGTGTACGGTACTGACGATCCATGATTGTGTTAGTCTGGAACGTTTAACGGGTATTGAAAGGTGGCTGTTATGGCTATTCTGGTATCGGTTGCCGGTACGTTTTGCGAGCGCGATCACGGTTATTTCTAACGCGACCAAACAGCAGTTGCTTAAAGTTGTAAACTGTGATCCGGATAAAATTCAGGTGATTTATGATTCTGTATCCGAATGCTTTAACCCTGATGAACGACCCTTTAATGCCTTTTGCCCTCGGGTCTTGCAAATAGGGACAGGGGCATATAACAAGAATGTTTTGCGGGTTGCGGAGGCTTTAGATGGCATTCACTGCAAGTGGGTGCTTGTTGGTACACTGTCTGCCGAACAGGTGGCCGCTATCGAGAGTCATCGCCTTGACTATGAAAATTATGTAGGCTTAAGTGATGAAGCCCTGCTGAATCAATATCAACAGGCTGATATGCTGGTTTTCGCCTCCACTTATGAAGGTTTTGGCTTGCCCATTTTAGAAGCCAATGCCGTGGGCCGACCCGTGGTGACCAGTACCTTATATTCGATGCCGGAAGTAGCTGGCGATGCTGCTTGTTTTGTAGATCCTTATTCTGTGGCAAGCATTCGAACGGGTATTCTGCGAGTTATTGCAGATTCGTATTATCGGAATCGTTTGGTGCAGGCAGGGTTTGCTAATGTTGAGCGATTTCGTTCAACGGTCATTGCTGAGCAATATGCACAGTTATATCGGCGGCTTTATGCGGCAAAATGTTTATAATGAATACCATGTTGTTGCCAGAGAGCATTATCAATCGCCCAAAGACCGGCTTTAGTTTGCCAATAGAACGGTGGCTTTTGGAGTCATCCGATGCCAGTGTATGGTGCGGTTTACCATTGCTTGCTACACCTTGCACGCCTTGTGCGCGGCGTAAGGCAAAAACCATTATGCAGCAAATAACAGCATGAAAATAATACAGGTAGTGCCCTCCATTGCCGAAGAAGCGAGCGGCCCAACGTATTCGGTGGTGCGCTTGTGCGAGTCGTTGATAGAGCAGGGTCTGCAAGTCACGCTTGCTGCGCTGGATTCCCCGGTGCCCTCGCTACTGCCATTCTTAAAAAATTTTCCGATAGGATTGGGGCCTCGCCGTTTGGGTAGCTCACCTGCAATGCGGCGTTGGCTTGACGAGCAAGTGCAGGCCGGGCAGGTTGATGTGCTGCATAACCATAGTTTATGGATGTTGCCCAATGTATATCCAGGCCAAGTGGCGAGGCGTCATGGAGTGCCGTTGATTGTGGCGCCGCATGGGACGCTCTCGGTGTGGGCGAAGCAAAGTGGTTCAAAGCTCAAGCACTTGTTTTGGCCCTTGCTGCAGCGACCGGCATTGACGGCAACCACTTGCTTTCATGCGACGTCGATGTCAGAATACGAAGATATTCGCCGCATTGGTTTTCGTCAGCCAGTCGCCATTATCCCGAATGGAATTGATATCCCGGAACTGTCACTTCGGCAACCAAGTGCTTTGCGCACGCTTCTTTTCTTGGGCCGCATCCATCCGGTTAAGGGCTTGGACTTGTTATTACCTGCATGGCACGCTGTGCAGGATCGCTACCCCGACTGGCAGTTAAGAATTGTTGGGCCGGATAACCGTGGTTACCTTTCTGATATGCAACAACTGGCTAGCGAGCTGAAACTTGAGCGTGTTGCATTTAGCGGTGCGCTGTTCGGGCCGTATAAATGGCAGGCTTATCAACAAGCAGAATTGTTTGTTTTGCCCACATACTCAGAAAACTTTGGCATGGCGGTAGCCGAGGCACTGGCTTTAGGCACACCTGCTATAGTAAGTAAGGGCGCGCAATGGGCGGGTTTGGAGACGCATAGTGCGGGCTGGTGGATCGATATTGGCCTTGATCCATTGATAGCTTGCCTCGACAATGCACTTTCACGTACTACCATTGAGTTGGCGCAAATGGGCATGCGTGGACGCCAATGGATGGTAAATGCGTATTCATGGTCGCATATTGGCAAGCAGATGGCAGATACCTATCGTTGGGTAATAAATGGTGGCAAAACGCCTAACTGGATAATGGAGCAATAACAAGTACACTGCTAATAGATGTAAAATAATTTGAGTAAACATCTTATTCAAAAGTCAAGCTGGAAACCGGGTATTGCCCCTGTTGCCGTGATTATGATTTCGCTCAACGAAGGTCACAACTTGGAAGCTGTGCTACAGAACTTGGCCGGTTGGGCGCAAGAGGTTTTTCTTGTTGATAGTTACAGCAAGGATGATTCGCTGGATATTGCCTTGCGTTATGGTGTTCATGTGGTACAGAGGCGTTTTCAGGGGTTTGGCGATCAGTGGAATTTTGCGTTGCGCGAATTGCCGATTACTGCTCCATGGACGATGAAATTGGATCCTGATGAGCGTTTGTCGGAGGCGTTAAAGGCCAATCTGTTGCTGGCTATGCAACAGAATACTGCTACAGGATTATCGCTGGTACGTCAGCTTTGGTTTATGGGTCAAGCGTTACCTGTGCATCAAAAGCTGATTCGACTTTGGCAGACTGGTTGCTGCCAGTTTACTGATGTTGCGGTCAATGAACACCCGGTTGTGAACGGTCTTATTGATCATGTTGCAGGTATAATGGCGCACTATGACAGTCCTGATCTTGATCACTGGTTGGATAAACAAAATCACTACACCACTGCTGAAGCGCTCATCGCTTACCATCAAGCTCCCTTGGCCGATATGCCTCGCTTGTTTGGTACAGGTTTTCAGCGCCGCATGTGGTTGAAAAAGCATTTTTTTCGGCTTCCTTTTCGCTATGAGTTGTTTTTCCTTTATAACTGGCTTTGGCTTGGCTCATGGCGTATTGGTTGGGTTGGGTATGCGTGGGCTCGGTTGCGCTCGGATGTGATGCGACTTATCGAATACAAGCGCCGCGAAATAGAAATCACTGGGCGTATGCCGGATAAACGTGTTTGTGGTTCGGGTAAGCCGGATAATCGCGTTCAAAATGGCAGGCTGAGCTGATGTGTGGTATTTTAGGCTTTTCAGGTAAATGCAATGCAACTGCGTTAAGCGCAGGGCTGCAAGCGATTGCCCATCGTGGCCCAGATGATTTCGGGATTTTTATAGATGCAGCAGCAGATATCGGGCTGGGTCATCGTCGGCTCTCCATCATTGATCTTTCCCCGTTTGGTCACCAGCCGATGGTGAGTGCTGACGGCAAGGTTGTACTGGTATTCAACGGCGAGATTTACAATTTTCTCGAACTGCGGGCTGAACTGGAGGGGAGGGGTGTTGTATTCCGGGGCTATTCAGATACCGAAGTGCTGCTCAATCTCTATTTGTCTGAAGGTGAGGCAATGCTCTCTCACCTCAATGGTGTTTTTGCTTTTGGGATTTGGGATAGCCGCAGCCACTCTTTGTTTGTTGCGCGTGACGCGCTTGGTGTGAAGCCTCTTTATTATGCTGCTTTGGACGGCTGCTTTGCTTTTGCAAGCGAAATCAAGGGGCTCTTGCATCTGGTTCCGGAAGCAAGCGATCTGGACGAGATGGCATTACACCGGTACTTGAGTTATCTCTGGTGTCCTGGTGAAGGTACTCCCCTCAAGGCCGTGCGAAAGCTCTTGCCCGGTGAAGCATTGGTGGTTACGTCTGGGCGTATGGAGAGGCGCTGGACGTGGTACCAGTTACCGACTTTTCGGCATATTAAGCCAGTTTATGATGAAAAAGCGGCCTTGGAAGGTACTGTTATGCATTTGCGTCGGGCTGTTCAGCGCCAGATGGTGGCTGATGTCCCGGTCGGGGCTTTTCTTTCTGGCGGCTTGGATTCAAGTGCAGTGGTGGCCTTTGCGCGTGAGCTGAACCCTGATATCCATTGTTTCACCATTGAGGTGCTTGGCAGCCAGGAAGAGGGTACTATAGATGATTTGCCTTATGCCCGAAAGGTGGCGAAACATCTCGGAGTGACCCTCGATGTGGTGAAAATTGATGCGAAGCGTATGGCAGGTGATCTTGAGTGCATGGTGCAACAGTTGGATGAACCGTTGGCTGACCCTGCTCCACTAAATGTGCTTTATATCAGCCAGTTAGCTCAAGAAAATGGTATAAAAGTTTTGCTTTCCGGTGCAGGCGGAGATGACCTTTTTACAGGATATCGTCGTCATAGGGCAGTGCAGGCGGAGCGTTACTGGGATTGGCTTCCGAAGTCTGTGCGTAGCGGATTAGAGATGGCCACATCAGCACTTGATCAACGTACTCCTGTAATTCGACGAGTTGCGAAAGTCTTCAATGGCGCGGCACTGGATGGTGATGCTCGCCTGGTAAACTATTTTCGATGGATTCAGGAAGCTGATCTTTATTTGCTCTATACACCGGAATTTCGCCGGGTTTTAGGTGATGAAGCGGCGGCAGCCCAAATGCTTGATTTTTTGAGACCACTTTCGCATAGTGTGTTGCCTCTTGATCGGACGCTTGCTCTGGAGCAGCGTTTCTTTTTGGCCGATCATAATCTTATCTATACCGACAAGATGTCTATGGCTGTAGGAGTTGAAGTTCGGGTGCCCTTTCTTGATCTTGATTTGGTTGATTTTGCTGCTCGCATTCCAGTGGGTATGAAGCAAAGAGGCAAGGAGGGCAAGTGGGTGTTGAAAAAAGCCATGGAACCCTACTTGCCCCTTGAGGTGATCTACCGTCCTAAATCCGGTTTTGGTGCACCGTTGCGGCATTGGATGCGGTATGAGCTTCGAGAGCTTCTGGGAGATCTTTTATCTGTTGATAGTCTGAAACGGCGTGGGCTTTTTGATCCGGTTGCGGTACAGAGGCTGATTGCAGCTAATGATGAAGGAAAAGTTGATGCGAGTTATACCTTGTTGTCGTTGTTGTGCATAGAAATTTGGTGTCGCGCATTTCTGGACAGAAAGTAAAATGAGAGGTAACCAGATGAATCAAGGGAAACAACGTGTTCACGATTTTTGGAATCAGGCATCTTGCGGGGAAGCTCTTTACCTTTCTGATCTCGATAAGTCTGGTTACATTGCTCAGGCAGAAACCCGCTACGTACTCGAACCTTATATTAATGATTTTGCTTGCTTTCGGACGGCTTGTGGTTTGCGAGTGCTGGAGATTGGCGTTGGGCTTGGTGCGGATCATCAGCAATTTTCGGAAGCTGGGGCTGATCTTTGGGGTATCGATCTGACGGAACGCGCTGTAGAGCATACCCGCCAACGCCTGGAGGCCTTTGGTCTGACTTCTCATTTGGCGGTGGGTGATGCAGAAAATCTTGACTTTCCGGATGAGACATTTGATCGGGTCTATTCTTGGGGAGTATTACATCATAGCCCCGATACACCAAAAGCTATCGCCGAAGTTTTCCGGGTTTTAAAGCGAGGGGGAGTGGCAAGCATTATGATTTACCATAAGTGGAGCATGGTAGGATTGATG
>SESA01000421.1_pt1 | contig 27737 bp, 60 predicted proteins | sample 3171451 | NCBI WGS metagenome assembly SESA01 (sample SAMN06051862, study PRJNA518727) | freshwater metagenome | biome: subpolar coniferous forest; feature: holomictic lake; material: water; isolation source: holomictic Lake 227, 8 m depth | place: Canada: near Kenora, Ontario | collected...
ATGCACACTGTATAAATATCGACAGTTGAAGTGTATCTTTTTATGCACACTGTATAAATATCGACAGTATATTCACCGATAAGTATATATAACAACTTATGGTATTACGATATATTGGAATACGCAATATAAAAATATAAAAATACATCATAATATTCACCGAAAAGTATATATAACTTAAAACTCATAATTATAAAATATAGCAGTATATTTATAGAATTCTCCCACAAGAAGTATAGTAATATATTTATAATTTTTAAGTATAGCAGTATATTTATAGAATTCTCCCACAAGAAGTATAGTAATATATTTGCGATATAAGTTCCTGGGTTTTGCAGGCACTTATGACTTTTTGGGGTATTGACAATTGGTGGGGGATCGGTATAATTACGGTATGAGAATATTAAAGATAAGGGTTAAGTGTTCGGACATGTTTAGTGCGGAATTAATTATCGATGAAAACATAGTAGGTAATTATGATGGGTATGTGCCCAAGTTTTTTCCTGGGCGGCATCATGGGGATTATTTACAATTGGATATTGATATAGATACGGGGAATATTATAAATTGGAATAAGCCTGAGCAGAATGAATTGGATAAGGTAATAAGTAGTAAGTAGTAAGTGAGGAATAGGATTTAGAATATATGAATAACGAGACAAATTACAAGTGTCCATTATGTGAGGGGAGAATGGTTAAGTATATGGGGGATAGTATAGATAGCAGTAATGGGGTATTATTGAGGTGTGAGAGTGTGAGGTGTGATGATCATTGTCATGAGAATGTATATGGTCATGGGAGCAATGAGAAGAATGCTTATGAGATAGCTTGCCAGAAATATCAGAAAAGATAAGTTGACAAGTGGTGGTAAATCGATATAATAGAATACGGTAAATAAGTGCTAACTTGTTTCTTAATTTTACACGGTAAGAATGGTATAAAAGGCTGAAACTAGTTAGCACTGGGTAACAGATAGATTTCATTAATGTAATAATTGATGAGTTGACAATTGATGGTAAATGGATATAATGGAATACGGTAGATGACATACAACAATAATAAACAAAATAAACAAATATATGGGATATGACATTAAGATGATATCGAGTAAGTTTCGGATTAAGTCGAGTAATTTTGCTGAGGCGATGAGAGTGATGAAGGAATTGCCGGAGGAGCATTATGCGTATGTGGATGATAATTATCGTCAATATGGTACATTGCCGGCTATATTGGATGGATGGGGATGGATAGCAATGATTGATAAGGAGAGCGGGGATATTATTGATATAGCGTTACAGGGGGGAGATGGGGAGTTATTTGGGTATAGTAAGTTAGGGGATGAATACACTTTATTTAGTACTATTGCACCATTTGTGGAGAGTGGGAGTTATATAGAAGTAATGGGGGAAGATCGTGATATTAGATGGGAATTTGAGAATAATAAATTAGAAGTAACGGAAAGTGATTATAAAGGAATAGAAGATTGATAATTAGTGTTAACTTGTTTCTTATCTTTACACGGTAAGAATGGTATAAAGGGCTGAAACTAGTTAGCACTTGTAATAAAATAAATACAAGTGTTAGTGAATAGTAAATTCTATTCCTGATGACACTTATGACACTGAGTTCAAAATTAATGGTATTGGGAGTAGAGGATGTAGAGAATGTATTACGGGAGATGGAAGAAGATATAGCCTTGGCTCCGGAGATCTATGGTAAATTGGATATTGATCGGATAGTAAATAGATCAGTTGATTTGGCATATCTAGAGATATGGTCTCAGATATGGGATAAGGAGTTAATTAGTAAGTAAAACAAATACAAGTGTTAATAAATAGTAAAATCTATTTTCTTATGACACCTACAATGGGTATATTATAAAATAATATCAGTGTTGGCGAATAGTAAATTCTATTCCTGATGACACCTGCATAATATATATCCTGATGGTACGCCCGTGCCAGAATAAAATATGAAAGAAATTTGTAATACTTATATACGTATGGATTAAATATAGCAGTATATTTTATATTTTATTTTTTATAGAAATAACTTGATATTTTACAGAATGATGATATAGTTATTGGTGATCGTTTGAAGCACGATTGGGTACTTAGCCCGTAACAGGAAGAAACTTGTTGCGGGCTTTTTTATTTCCCATCAACAAACTAAAATATTATTTATTGAAATAAATAGACTTTCTTGATAAGGGAGTTATACTTATATTCGGAAAGCTGAATATTATATGAATGCAAAAGAAATAAAACTAAAAGAAACAAGACAAAGACAAAACCGAGAATATTATGCCAGCATAAAAACTCGAGGATTACAAACAAGTTCATTTTTAATGCCTATTGCAATTAGAAGGGATGTTAAGAAATTTATCGAAATGAAAACGATTGAATATAACTTAAAACATAATAAGGAGACAGTATAACCTTATGGATAAAATACTCAAAGTGCTTCAAACTGATACAGTAAGTCTCAAATCATTAGAACGATATAACCGAGTTCGGGTTGAATGGTCTAAGGTATTAACTCCTATTGAATATATGTTACTCGATAAGATATTATTTCAATCTAATTTGATTAAAGCTAACAATGGGAATGGTTATTATTTCCATGTTAGACAACTTGCAAAGGAGTTAAATAAAGATTGTGGTTATTTATCACGAATACTGAAACATTGGTCTTTTATTCATAAACAAGGCACTAATAGAAATATGTGTATTACACTTAACTATGCCGAGTTCCTAAAATGGATAGATACTAAATTAAGAGACTGTTGTGCCGGGTCAACGGTGACTGTTGTGCAGGAGCAACAGTACTGTTGCGCCGGGGCAACATTAACTGTTGCGCCGGGGCAACCTATAAGTAATAGGGAAGAAGTAGTAGAAGAAAGAAGATCTAAAGAAGTACCAGTACTTAGTACTGAAAAAATTGAAATTCCATCTACAAAACCAAGAGTGGAGGTAGGAGTTAGTTATGAAGAACTGAAACGAAGAATAGAAGCATATCTATGTTGTTAAATAAAAACCCCCATATAGTATAAGTTATATGGGGGTTCCGGATGTCAAGGGTTTGTGATGTGTCATCAGGAATAGAATTTACTATTCACTAACACTTATAAAATTTGCAGTACTTAAGTACTTAGTACCTGGTACTTTATTTTTCAACTTTCTTTTCATCTTTGATTGTTATTTGGTTAAGAAACAAAGAAGAAGGGATAAATTGTTTAGTACTAAGTACATTGTACTGCAATTTTTTATTCTTGTCGAGTTATTTTATTTTCGGTCACCTTCGATAAGCATACTTAGAAGATTACCAGTACCTACGTATCTACCAGATATAGTAAAGGTTTTATCATATCGTTTATTATATCTACCTCTGCACATAGATCCTTCGAATATAAGTATATTCTCACCTTGTTCTTCCAGACGTGATATAACATTGCCATGACTATCTTTAATTGGTATCATATTTTGTTTTGTTTTTGGTTTAATTCAGATTTGTTTTTAATTTATTCCATTTTTTCTAATGTTATTGATTTTTTGCCGAGTTCGATAAGAGATTCACCGACGAGAACGCTTAATTCTGGAGAGAGTATAAATACTTGATCTTTTTCATTCTTTGAATTGAATGACTGTATATGAATACAGCCTGTATAAGTCTCTTGTCCAATTTTAATATATGTATTATCTTCGTCATTTCTAATTGTTATATCATGTTCAACCTTCTTGTGGCAAGGAATCCCTTTCCTTTAGGTAAGGGAGGAATTGACACAATATAATAACTTGACACGTTTTTCATTATAGTATATTCTAAGTATAGTCATAAAAGGCACTCCGTTTACGGAGACACAGTTATAATGACATTAATTTTTTGTTAGTTTTCGTATAAATTAATAAGGGCTGCAATCAATCAGCCTATTGTATGTAAATCTTCTAAGAGTTTAGGAGTATTACAAACTCCTGCCTTCAGGCAGGGGTAGTTGATTCGTATATGTCATAATTTTGGTTTATTTTGTTTTGTTTGTTTTTGGGAAATAATTTGTTATTTATGTTTAGTGTTGGTGAATAGTAAATTCTATTCCTAATGACACAGATTTGTTTTAGTTACGCCAGACCCATAGGTAAGGAGGGGGAGGAGTATTAGGGTTATTATATTCAACATATATTCCATTTGTAAGATTCCAGATACGTACCCAGCCTATAGGGAGGGTGTCTAAATAATCAAAGCGGGAAGCATCATCAAATGGTACCCATCCATTATTATTACTCCAGAATAAAGAAGTATTGTTATCATCACTAAATGGCCCTTCTATAACGTATTCATTACTTTGCATTTTTGTTTTAGGTTGTTTGAAAATAACTTGCCATATTATGAAATCCTGATATATTTGTGTTTAGTGTTAGTGAATAGTAAATTCTATTCCTGATGACACGCATAAGAAAAATTATTCATACGGTTGCCGAGCTTAATTTCACCGAATTTAGAACTATGAACAGAAATGACCGGAATACTAACAGATTTATTTCTATTACTTTTGAAATAATCAACTTTATATCCACCGGTACCATTTTTAATTAATTTCTGCCAAGCCTTACCAGCTTCAGAATTCTTAGGTTGCTGACCATGTAATAGAATAGCGAAGTCTTTATCACCCTTCCATGCCAGACAATCATCATGATCTAATTCCAAATTTAATTTCTTTGCTTCTTCTTCAGAGAATACCACTTTCACAGAACGAAGATTTAAGGCATTAATCAGAACGTCATGAGTACCACCATAAGAAGCTACCAATTTCATATTGTCTGGAATAGTATTAATACGCTTTGCCCAGAATGGCAGTGCTTTAGTATAAGTATAGAATGTTAGATGCGGATATAATTTAGCAACGAGCAACCATGCATCAAAGTAATTCTGATTAAAGAAGTCACCGCTAGAATGGATACGTACTAATTTAACATTCTTTTTATTAATTATACCCAATTCAATTGCATTGGCCATTCCAATAATAGTCTTGGCTTGCTTAAGTACTTCAAAATTGTGCCATCGGGAATTACGTGCCGATTTGAATAGACATTCTGGCATGGTAGCATAACAACGGAATTTACAATCTTTTCCATCAGTAATTTTACCGGTAATTTTATCAGCATGACTTTTACAATCCTTAGCAAATGGACAGGTATGCCCTGCTGGAATTGAAAAAATAAGGGTGTCATTACTAAGTTTGGCATTGCCTTTAGAGAATGTTAGTTTAGAGTTAAGCATAAATATATTATATCGATCTAAGGAAAGAAGTCAAGCTGGGGGGAAAAGAAGGAAAAGGAGTAGAAAGAGAAAAGAGATTCTAAGGATAGAACTTAGAACCTCCTTTTTAATTAAGTAAGAATACTAAGAAGCAGTTGCCAGGGCGGCAATGGTAGGGACAACTGGTTCAGACGTAACTGTAGATGTTCCAGGAATTACTGATAATACCTCAGGAGATGGAGATACATTCATGACGGGGACCGTCACTGATTCAGTAATAGTTTCTGGAATAATTTCATTGGAATTTGTTTCGGGAGCATTAATAACAATGGGATCTGGAATAGCTAGGGAAGCTTTAATTGCTTCATATTCCTTTGTGGCGTTAGAAATATCAATTGCTTCCGCAATATCAATTGCCACTGGATTATTAACAATCTTATTAATTTCTACATTAATGCGATTGCGATAGACAAACTGAGGAGCACCTAGACCATTAGTGGGCTTGCGTTTTTCACTTAGGCGAACAACCAATCCATTCTTACGACTGGCAAGTTGACGATCTAGCCAATGTTGAAGTGTAAGGAGTGTACAATGTTTTCCCTTACCATAATTTGAATTATAATCATCACTTCCCTTAACGCCAGACCCCTTTACACAAACTCCATTTGCTCGAGCCAATTCCTTCTTAGTGAAATCACCTTCAGGAATAACTGGATTATACATCGGTCGACCAACACGAGGACTACTGTTTTCTGTCTTATTTGTTTTATTCATAACTATTTTTGTTTAACTATTTTTTGTTTAATTGTTTAACTATGATGATTATACTGATTTTTTAATGATTGTCAACTCCCTCTTTTTCTATCGGTTAAAATTAATAACTTTGATTATTCTATTATATCGTTTTTTAAGTTAAAAGTCAATAGAGGTATTTCACCGAAGGAAATATAATATAGAACTATATTTTATGCCGCAGGCAAAAATAATTGTTAAAATAAGTTGTTTTCTTGTTTGTTATAGTATATATTAATATCAGTGTTGGCGAATAGTAAATTCTACTCCCAATGACACGAATGCTCGATCATCCATTGCGTGAACGCCCTACGTAACCCGATCTTGTGGTCATCGAATGTGATTCGGAAGTCGGTAAGAACTTCGCGCATCCATCGCTCATTGTCGGCCAGTTCGGATTCGAGCTTTCCGATGATTTCTACGGCCTTGGGGTCTTCATACTGCTCTAGGCTTCCGTGGCAGTGCGGACATTCCCTTTTGGGCGGATTTGGTGTCAGTTCTTGGCCGTATTTGTTTTTCATATATTATTGTCAGTTTGTCGCACGCAGACTTCTTTATTTACTAATTTCTTCAGATCAGAATCAGTTGGGTAACCGATATAGTCTCCTATATATTTAAGACCTAAGAATGCTTTATACGAATCATGTTGCCACAATCCATTATATTCCATTATATCGATATATTTTACAACAACATCAAATCCATTAATTTTACGGATTTCTTCTGATCTAATTTTAGTTATTGGCATATAAATATTATACCGAATTCTTATAGAATGTCAAATTACTCGACTTCGTTAACGCGGAAGTGGATTTCGTCTCGAAGGTCTTTTCCGCATTCTTTACAGGTATCATTTTCGCTGTTATTGACATGGAAGTGCCGTGATGTTTTAAAATGTTTTCGAATACATTCTTTATTTTCCCAATGTCGATTTATCAATATTAATCTATCCAATTCGTGTTCAAATTTCTCACAGAGGTTTGCAAGTTCATCCACATTCCACTTTCCATTTCGAAAGCATTTTTTTGTTTGATTCATAACTATTTTTGTTCATCTATTTATGTAGATTTATAATATGTAGCTCTAAAATGTGCCGGCTCCCATTCTGATTTATAGTTTTGTTTTGATTTCACTTCTATTACTACGGTGGCAGGATCAATCTCTATTACTCCAAGCTTCTTTATAAGATCGTTATAAATTAACTGTGTCAGTTCTTTGTTATCATATTCTATTTTTATTTGCATAGGATTTGTTTATATTGCCCGTATGCCCGTACGAATGATCTCTTTCCATCGACTATATTCAAGATCCGTCATCAGTAATTCTATAATCCACGGTGTTTCTGGGGAATCTTCAACTCGGTTTCTTGCACGGCTTATGATTGTGCATAGTTCATATAGGAGGATGGCATTAATATTCGGTGCTGAAACTGGTACATCTGCCTCTTCGTGTTCGGTTTCCAACCCCCGCAACGGAGGCGGATCGAACACTTGCTCTAAACCCTTGTTTAGCACAGTACCAATACCTTCTAGTAGTGCAGCATTACCTTCTTCTACTACTGCATAACCGTGTGGATAAAGTAGTTTGTCTTTTTCTATCCAATCCATCAGTGGCTTTACAGCCAAGTCAAGTTCATCAAGGTTCTGTTTGGTTAGTGTCATAGGTTTTTTTAATTGCTTCCAACTGTGTGTTCGAGTACTTCCATCTTTCATTCATTTCTTGGTTTCTGTTCTTGCTGCTTTTGTTCCGCTCTCCGCATTGAAATCCAGCACCATCACTGCTCCCATTTTCATACCCGGCTTCATATCCTTCTATGAATGCGGCCTCAAGATTTTTCAAGTCGCTGACATTTGCATTGTTATGTGGCATGGTTTTAACATATTGCTTCGCGGCATCGTAACGATTCACCGCATTCTCTAAATTCTTCCACATGTAGTCTTCTTTTATGCAGAACTTATATTTCATAAGAACGCGAGCTGCAATATGCAAATCGTCAGCCGCATCATATATATCGTCAGTTATAATTGTATTCATAATCAAAGATGCCCGCACGAATCGCAGTGCATAATATCATCACTATTATATTGACATTGATCTGGGCAAACATCCCCTGTATCTCCGTCCATATCTTGAACTTGAATGAGGGATCCTTCTCCAAAGGCACCCGGTTTGAAGCCAGTGATAATTCCAGTGAATGGTTCAGAGAATACATCATTTGGCATCGGTTCAACATTTACTCTTTGACCCTTGCTAAAGTCTTCAATTGTATTGTTTATATTCATAAATTGTTTTCAGCATTTGATATTAATGTCTCCGGTGAAGGGAATAAAGTCATTAGCGGTCCATTCACTAGAACGGTATTGGAAAGGCAAGTAGGTATTTGATACACTAGAGACGAGGAAAGCATCATAGCAATAGGAATTCATACCTCTGCCCATGACAAGAATTAATTGGTATGATGATTTATCTAAATCTTTGCTTATAGCAAAGAATGGATAGGTAGGAGTTGGAGGATTAACTTGTTTATTAACTGTTATATTCATATAGGTATTATACTGATTTCCTGTTAGATGTCAACTATGCGGAAGGATATTTAGTATCTGCTATAATTCTTACTTGTTTGGCAAATTCTTCATAGAATCTATTTTCTATATTACCTTCTTTTTCCATTTTGATTATTTCATCCCGGTTAAATTTACTCATAGATGCCAGAACTTCAATATGGGCACGTATATAAGGATTAGTATGTTCTTGTTCTTTTGGAATAATAGCAATTGGTTTTTGTTTCTGGCAAGGTTTAACTATTTCAATTGGGGTTTCTTTTGCTTCTTTGGCAAGAATAGCATGTCCTTGTTTAGCAAGATACAGGCATAACTTATGTATATCTGTAGGATAAAAGAGTTCTTCGTTATTATTGTTATTATTATCTTGTAGTGTTCTCATATATAAATGTGTTATTGCCGCCGTGGATAAATATATCGTACTTATGCAAAATGTCAATGTCAAATTGCAGAATAGATATTGGTTAACTTTCCTTTTGTATTACGGCGTTCAGATCTAATTAGTTTAAGTTTATATCCAATTGCTTCTTTAACAAATACGGCGGCGACATGATATTCCACTTTATTTTGTTCTGCCAGTTCTTTTACAGAGAATGGTAATGTAGGAATAACAAGAATAGGGCGTTCATTACGAGCACGACCATGATGTTTCACCGAATTAGTAATAGCGACTGGTTCAGTTATATCGTGTTCAATTATATCCGGAACATCTACAGTTTTATTTACAATTTGATTAAATCTTGATTGAGCTTGATCGAGAGTAGTACAAAACCATGCATATCTTCCGAAGGCAGATGCACCTGGATATTCTTCTGTATCATCTTCGATTGTACGAGTTACACCAGTTGGGAATTTCTGAATTGTTCCTGCTTTAGTAATAAGGGGGATAAATACTTCATATCCATAGGTAGTATTATTCTTAGTAATACGCTGATAGATATAAACTGGTTTTCCTGTAGTAGTGGATATTCCACGGCATATTTGTTTAAATGTCATTATGCCAGAACTATTTGGATTGGATTGGAATTCTAAGTCAATAAGTTTCATATTAGTAATTATACCGATTTCAGACTGGATGTCAAATCGATATTAAGTATATAACTATATTTATTCATTTATGCCCGACTTGACAACCTCGGCAAAATCAGTATAATATCAATATGAAATTAAATTCAAAATTGGATACTGTAAATGTGGTAGAAACAATCAATAATGATGTTATTAGTGTTCGATCTTTCAAAGATAATCATGAAGGGCATATAGATGCCGAAATTGTCTTTGAAAAGATTATTAACAAGCATGGAATGAATAAGATTCCAGAGTCTGAAATGGATGAATATATTCGAGAAAGCATGTATGATGATAATTTTGGATATCGAGTTGTAATTATTCACAGTGTATCTTATTTGAAATGCTAGACTTGACAACCTCGGCAAAATCAGTATAATATAAATATGATTATAGACAATACAACTGAGATGGCCATACGAGAACTTTTATTTTATTCTGAATGTCAGATGCAGGCCATGATTGCGGAGAATAAACAAAGAGAAATAGAAGGGAAGTCTATGGCTTATACTGAAGATCAATTTATGAATTTGGCGGAATATACCCGAAAAACATATCGGGCGTTGAGTTGACAATTCGCAAATAATTAGTATAATACTTATATGAAATTAAACACTGTAAATGTAATTGAGATGGTTCATGATGATATTATCAATATACAGTCTTTTACTGATGATGAGGAAGGTAATAGACAAGCCGAAAAATTATTTGAATTACTGGTAAAGAAGCATGAAAGTAATGATGTTACAGAATCTAATATGGATGTATATCTCGAAGAAGGTGTCTTTGATGATGATTGCGGCTATCAAATTGTAATTGTTCATAGTAATTAAAAATATGAGATTGATTAAAAATATGATATTGATTACAGTACGAGATAAAGCGTGTGATAGGGAGTACGATTTACATTTTATCATTCCGCCAGAAATGGAGACAGAAGACGCAATTCGAATAGTTGACGCGGCGATTGATGTAGTGAAGAATAATGTAAATTATACTTTTGATGATTTGGATAATATTCTTACTCCATTAGGATTTATTGCACCGTTATATATAACTGCGAATCGTGAATGGTGAAAGAAATTTATGAAACTAAGTTCAAAATTAGATAAATTGAGACAACATTACCACGATATTGATTGGAATTATTTTGAGGAATGGGATAAAATTAATGCTTATGTTAAGGCATTAGAAGCCGAGAATAAGAAATTGCGGGAAGATTTGATATGGACAGAAAATGAATTAATAGCAGTCGAAGCAAATGCGGGTCTAGAATGAAAATATGAACTCATATTATATATTACAGATTGGAATGCCCGGAGATTATTGGGGAGATCTATATGAAACAGAAATTAATTACATGGAAAAAGAATTGAAATCTATTCGGAAAAAAATCCAAATGACACATATCGCATAATTCAGCGCATTGTTATAACAGAAGAAATTGTGGTGATGAGTTGACAACCTCGGCAAAATTGATATAATACCTATATGAATATTAAAGAAATCTTAGATAAATTGAATTTGGCATTAGGAGATAATTATGATAATTATGCTCTTATATTTTATCGTAACGGGTCTGGAAGTCTTTTAGATGGTGATGGAGAAGTTCTGCAAGATTTTGAGTCTCCTGAAGATCTACTCCGAAAAATTAGTCAGTTGACATTCTATAAAAATTCGGTATAATACCTATATGAAAACATTTACTGTATATAACGATCAGGACAACAATGATTCATTTGAAGTGGAAGCAATTGATTATGACGATGCAACTCACATAGCTTTAGAAGAATTGGGATGGAGAGTAGGAGTATTTAGTAACAAAACACCAGAACCAGAAACCAATGAATTTGTAGATTAAATGACAATATGAATAAAGATTGGAAGAATGATTCAATTCAGTTCCCCAGATTAATATCTGAGTTAGAAGCATTAGGAGTATTTACTCCAAGTGTGATGGATATATTGCGCGAAAAAATGGATTTAACCAACCTAGAAATTTGTTGTATAATTGACCGTGCCCAGTCTAAATGGGAAGCAAAGAAAATGCAATATTGTAATTTGGAAGATTAAATAATAAAGTAATAAAGTAACAATATGACAATTAACCTTGAGTCTATTCACATAGCAATCGTTGAAAATGGAAGTAAACCACTTGGTCGGTCTTATGACCAGTTCAATTATTTGGTATATGTCAAAGGTAATCCAGATGATACTACTTATGACAATGTTTCGTCTCGTACGTCATTGCAATGGAGAAGTGAGATTGCCAAGATGTTGCCAAAGGGGAATGCTGGCTGTAGTCTTGGGGCATTTACCAAGGTAGAAGGGTGTCGTTATATTTATCTTGCAGAGGCATATATCAAAATTGATAGCGGTGATTAAAAATAATATGATAAATAAAAACATATCATCCAACCTTGCAACATCTCTATTGCTAGATAATACAACCAAATTCCTCCGCAAACTCGCTAAACGAGACCCCAGTTGGCTCATTATTGTAAATAATCACGCCAAAATCCAAAACGATTATAAGCTAAAGCCAAAACTGAATTGTCACTGGGAATAGAATTTACTATTCGCCAACAATATTATACAGATTTCTCAATAATTGTCAAATTCAAATTCCATCTGACCACACAAATCCCAAGCAGTATTTAAATTTTTATTGTATTCTTTAATAAGTTCCCTCAATTTAGTTATTCTTACCATAATTTCCTTCTTCTCTGTTTCCGTCGGCAAACGTGAGCCATCATAACCAACCTTACCATTGTTCCATATATGTATCCATGAGTCCGCCCATGACATATTCATAAGATCTACAGGCCCCCCAGGAATACTAATAAGTAAATATGGTTCATTATTTATATTTTTCATATTTTTCATAATTAAAAAAGAAACTGGTGTGGTGAGTTCAGGTCGCTACATGCTTTGGAAAATAGAGGGCTTAGCCGTTGCAACGGAGCCATAAACCTACTCGCCTGTCCCTCGATGCTCACCGCAAATTCATTATACAGATCTCTCATCGATTGTCAACTGTCGTGTCATCAGGAATAGAATTTACTATTCACCAACAAATTGGTGGGCCTTGAGGGACTCGAACCCCCAACCAAAACATTATGAGTGTTCTGCTCTAACCAATTGAGCTAAAAGCCCTGTAAAATTTGGTGGGCCGTGGAAAGACTTGCACTTTCGCAGACCGTTCAGGTCGGGAGTTTTACGTACTCCTGCAATTGCTACTATGCGACACGCCCGTTAAAGCCGTCATTTTTAATCTAACGGGGCAAGAAATCCCCTTCCTTTAGGTGGGGGATGAATTGACCCACTACCGTATGCTCATCAGACGCCGACCATTATGTATTTAAACTACATTGCAAAAATAATAATATTCAATTTTCAACAGGGTAGAATATTAACCCCCGTAATCATTTTTTTCTCAGGACAGAATCCCAACAATTATCCATCATTCTTCCTTGCGGTCAGCCTAAGCTTCCTACGGAATTTTGACCTTTCCTCGTTGCTGTCGGGAGCAGACGAAAACATACTGCTCAGATTGGTAGCACCGATGGGAATTGCACCCACACTTAACAGATTTTAAGTCTGTTGCCTCTGCTGTTGGGCTACGGTGCCATGTCAAAGAACACTTCAATAATTATACCGATATTTTCTAAAATGTCAACACTGGTCAACATCATTCCAACAAATTCACAATTACCAATTTAACTTGAGACGGAGTTACTTCAAACCAATCATCATCTTGATCTCGGACGGTAATCAATTCATCGTCAATATTAATTTTAACAATTATACCGCAAAAATCGTGGAATGAATCGGTTGGTGTTGCAGTTACATTAACGCTGTCACCAACTTTTAGATGATTAATGAGTAGTTTTTCGAGTGACGTGTAAGTTTTCATATTTATATCGAATATTATACCGATTTTTCCTAGGATGTCAACACTGATAAATGGTGGACCGAGTGAGATTCGAACTCACAACTCCAAAATTAAAAGTTTTGTACTCTACCATTGAGTTATCGATCCGATGAACTACCTTCACCTAAAGGAGAATATTATACGAGTTTTGTAGATTTTGTCAAGAGGAAGGTACGATATGCAGGACAGATATAAATACATCGGAGGAATGGGATAGATGTTATATGTTTCTGATAAGTACCTTTACTATTCTCTCCCCATCCATTTACAGGTTTATCATTTCTTACAGTAATGAATGCTAATCCATTCTCGGCAAGATACAATTGAATTGTTTTTAATATATTTTCTCGTTCAGTACATTCTGGAATAGTATTCAGAACGTAGTTACAAATGATGGTATCATATTTAGTTGCCGTAATTTGTTTTAGATCTGTTTGATAGAATTCTGAATGGGCATCATATCCATCAGCAACGAAGTATTTATTATTTATTGAGTGACAATTACCACATCCAAAATCAAGTACTGGTGGAATGATTGCATTGCATTTCAGAAGAAATTTAGTTGGTGACGGCAATGCTTTTCTTGCCTTTGCTGTCTTGTATGCTTTAGAATCCATTTTTAAATGCATCTCGTAATTCACCGAGAGTAAAAGCAAGAGGGTTATTAAATTGTTCTTTCATTCGGTCATTCCGGAAAAGATAATACGATCTCTTCTGGCGTATTAATTTCCAATTTAGAGTGGTCATGTACGCAATACAATTTAATACCGTCGGCATTGGAATTGGAAATTTATCTTTATTCATAGTTTGGGGAATTGTTCAGATACTTATTGATAGTGTTAGTGAATAGTAAATTCTAGTCCTTATAACACATCTGAAGTAATTATATCGTTTTCTGCTATAATGTCAACTCGGAATTGACGATATGATTCGAGTTCTTCCATAGTTTCAATAACATCTCTGTCAGTTGGTACTATGATGCCGCCAACCTCTTCCTTCTCTCCCCAATTCTTTAATCGCATATAAGTAATATAATCTGGTTTATTCATAATGTCATTATATCGATCCTACATAAAATGTCAAATTTCACCGAGTAAAATATAATATAGAACTATATTTATTTATTTATTAGGAGGGCAGAGTTGCCCCTTGATTAATGTTTCTTTTTAAATTCTCTTTGATCTATATTACCATCTCCATTTACCAGTCCTTGTGCTGTAGCTTTAGCGGTGGCCTCCTCATAGGAATATCTAACCGCTTTAGCACCTGGAGAAACTGGGCCAGTAATAGACATTTTTGTTTTCATATCATCAAACTTACGTCCTTTTTCTACACCCTTCTTCATAATAGAAAACATAGTTCGATACGCATAAGGAAAACTGGAGCAATCAATTGTTTGCAATCCATCCCTCAAAATCCATTTTGTAGTATTATTTATCATATATCATATAATATCTAATCCCTGCAACAATGTCAAGTTCTCAGTAATCATTTTCGGCATCATATTCATTATCATCACAATCATCCACATATTTCAGAATAGTTACTAATAGATGATTATAGTCTGAATTTGTTGCTTCATCTACTACAGATTTAATTTCTTCTTGAGTCCATCCTTGTTTTCTGGCATTTTTCTGGAATGACCCTATTATAGAAAAAGCATTACCATCTATGCCGAGCAATTGCATCTTAACTTTGTTTATCATATAGTTATTATTATAATTACATATCACCATCACTGAGGATAGGTTCTGGCACGTTATCCAGTATTTCTTTCCATTCTGTACGAGTAGGAATATGCTCGCTGGCGTCTATTGTGTAAATTCCAAATTCGCATGAAAGTTGATCTGCTACAAATTCGGCATCTTTTTCTTTTACTACCACGGCAATATTTACTATTCTAAATTGTTTTGCATTCATATTATTTATCGTACTTTTTTATAATCATTAGAATTCACCGAACCTTGAATTTTTGGATTGGTATGCCATGCAGATAAAGCAGTTTTATATCCAAGTCTGGCATGTAATCCATACATTGTTGAATAGTATTCAAACTCAGCGTAAGAGGCATATACCTCCCTGAGATGACCTTGCCATCCTTTCACTCCCGATTTACATGTTATTGATTTCATATAGGTATTATATTGATTTTGGAATGGATGTCAATTCATCACTTCAAACTTTATCCACAATGTTAATTTCTCCGGAAGTTTCTTATATCTCTTTTGCTTCAATCGACAGATTATTTTACTGATAATATATTCTTCAATCGCAAAAAAGTGAATTGAACTACGTTCTGGCATTATTAAACCAAGAACAGGAATATCCCATTGCCAAAATTCATTTTTATATAGAACTACGGGAGTATATCCATCCGTTTCTTTTGAATTAATACAAAAGCGGAGCATATCCATCTTTTTTATTTTAGGATTAATGGTCTGTAATATATTATGGCAAAACCCAATTCTACCGTAAATGGATTGACCATTCCAAGAATTAAAACTACGATTATGTGTAAGATATGTTGTTAAATTCTTCATATTGTTATTATATCGATTTCACCGAACATGTCAAGCTTCACCGATTCAATTTCTTTTGTTTATGTGGCTATTCATCCAATACTTTCACTGATTATATTGATTTTCAAAGCAATGTCAAATCGGTATTAAATATATAACTATATTTATTCATTCTTGCCCGATTTGACATTCTCTTAGCAATCAGTATAATACCTATATGACAGAATTTCATCAATTAGTAAATTGATGAGTTGATTTAAACTAATACCTATATGAAATTGAATTTATCTCGTGGTTGTAGTAAGTACGGAGCAGATATGGGGAGAAGAAACATATTGCCGGAAAATACTAAGGATCCAATTAAACTTCAAATGGAGAAACTCAAGTGGGTTGATGGAGATTATGATCAGAATGGTTGTTATTGGGGAGGTGGAAATAATGATTTCATTTATTGTGCTCATGCCGACGGCGTAAAAGTATTTGTTCGAGCAGAGAATCGACAAGAAGCTAAGAATAAAGTAAAAGAAACGCTTCCAAATTCTCTTTTCTATAGTTGACATTCTCTTGGAGATCAATATAATGCCTATATGAATATTAAAACGATGAACATAAAATTAAAAAGTGGGAATAGAATCAGTATATTTCTCAATGAAGATACCAATCTCTTTATTGTGGATTTGATCGACAAGAATGATATAGATGGAAATGAGTTTATCCGTATGATAATTGATGAGAAGAATCTTCTCTCGGCAACGCATAAAACGCACGAAAATTATACTAATTGAAATATGAGCATGTCAAATTACGCAAATTCTGGTTATCTTGTGACTGCCAGAGAACTCCGGGAAATGATTAAACCAGATAAACAATCTGAATTTGATACAATTCTGGCAAATGATGATTGGGAAGCAATGGAAGCATTGCTCCTCGAAGAACTTTCAATTGCACCAACCGTCTTTATCTTTAATGATGTCGATGAATCAGAAGATTTAGAGGCTGGTGAAATGTATGCAGTCTTTAATAACCATGATCTATTTACTTTCACACCAACTAAGAACCTGATTGAATTACAAAATAATGGAATTAAACCATTTTTTACACATTGGATTACTTTCGGATGAACCAAGCAGCTATTGACAACCTCGGCAAAATCAGTATAATATTAATATGAAACGCAAAGTTATTATTTCCTTTATCAATGATGAGTACGATATCGATTTTATTCAGGCAGATGGTAAATTAAATTCTTCTTGGACATATCATCAGTTAATCAATGCTACAGATGATATTGCGGCATGGCTAAAAGAAGATTCTTCTGTAAAAGATAAATCTGATCGGAATGTAAGAGTAAAAGATTAAAAAAATTATGAAACAAACAAAGACAATGGACGGAGCAGTAACACCAGGGCAATCATTTAAGAGCAGAGGCAATTATAGCCATGCTAAACTTGATATTAAACTTGATCAACGGCGGCATGATGCCGATAATAGAGAACGTATTTATGACGGCATGACTACAAAAGAAAAGATTGCCTATGTTAATAAACGAAATGTCTTTACTGGCGGGAATAGTAAACGAGAACTTACTAAATTAAACAAATTGCTCCAAGAAGAAAATCTAGTTAAAACTCCGCCAGCAATTAAACAAAATGCGGCTAAGACTAATCCGTAGTGGGTATAAAGAACTATACTAAATGCTACAGAGAGATTCTTCATTTTCACCGAACAATATATAACTCTATATTTATAATTATATATAGAACTATATTTATTGCTCCCGACTTGACATTCTCGCGGCAATCAGTATAATACTTATATGAACAAAATTTCATCAATTAGTAAATCTTGGACAATTGGCAAATGTTATCCAAACTAAAATCTATAATAAATGATCTTCGCAATCGATTTGACATCCTCGGCAAAATCAGTATAATACCTATATGAAATTTACACTTACACTTACTAAAACGGAACTGCTCCAGTTGCTCTCTCAAGCTACCAACACAACAATTACAGATTATATTCTTACTGGTAAGAGTGTAGTCGATAGTACCCCCGAAGCGGTTGTAGATAAGACTCCTTCCCTTATGCTTAACCAGGATGATTATCAATCATCACTGGCAAAAGATATTGTTAATTCCATGCAAAAGGAATTTGGTATTTTTGCCTATATCAATAACAATGGTGGATTTGGCCCAGCAAATTGCAAGATTAACGCAATTAAGCATTTGCGAGATATGGACTATACAACCAAAATCATCGACAATAATAAGCAAAAGATGCGATTAGTCGATTCGAAATTGGCAATTGAAAACTGGGTTGAATGGATTTCCTATGTCAATACCTATAGCGAACTTCCAGAAATTGTTTTCAACGATGGTAAACATGTCATTGATTATAGTAAAATTCCTCCCTATTGAAATTCCAAAAGAATCTCCCGCTAACAATGGGAGATTCTTCATTTTCACCGATTAATATATAGACCTATATATATAGACCTATATATCTCCTTGCTCCCGATTTGACATTCTCTTAGCAATCAGTATAATATAGCCATGACTTTTACATATAATCATGGGCCGGAACAAAGCAAATTCGAAAAATGGGTAGGACTTGTTGAATTAGAAATAAATGAGATTTACAATACTCTCTCGGCAGAAGATAAAAATAAATTTGATTCTTTTGAAGATTTTGCATCTGCTATTTATTTCTATATTGGACAGAAATATATTTTTTAGGATAGTTTACAACTAACAAGAAATCAGTATAATACTTATATGACAAAATTTCATCAATTAGTAAATTGATGAGTTGATTTAAACTAATACTTATATGAAACCCCCAGAATACTGGATTTATAGTAATGTTGATCTAAATGGTCATCTTACTCCGTCAAATATTAAAACAATCCAAGACGATGCCAGAGAAGAACTTTTAACACAAATTCAAGAATTGAAAGATAAAATAAAATGGATGAAAGAAACAGAATTTGATTATTAAATAAAGTAAATGCTCTCATTTGAGAGCATTCACCATTTTCACCGACCAATATATAACTCTATATTTATAATTATATATAGAACTATATTTATTGCTTCTCTGCAATCGATTTGACAACCTCGGCAAAATCAGTATAATACTTATATGAAAACAGTTACACCAAAACTAGAAGTTTATCTCGGCAACTGGGGAACAATAGTTTGCTTCAATGAACAGCACAAGGAATATCTGAAAGCAGCTAAAAACCATCGAGACATATATCAGGCAATTACTAGCTGGTACAATAAATGGCTCACTCCAACAATGCAGCAAGAATATAAAATAGCAATGGAAGAATCTAAATCCATCTGTGATTCTCTATGGGATGCTATCCCCGATAAAACCGAAGATATGAGCAAAAGCCACTTTTAAATAAAATCCATCGGAGTTGACAATAGAATAGAAATCAGTATAATACCATTATGACAAAACAAGAATTTAGTGAAGCAGTTAAAATTGCAACCTCGGCAAAAGATCTCTCTCATGTCGATGATTCTATCCTATATGGTTGCGGCTTATCAGAATTTAAATATCCAGTCTATGTTAATATCGATGCCATCGCTAAAATTATACGCTGGCAATGTTGCTCAATCTTTAGTAATAGTACCATTGCCGACTCTCATGAATTAGACAATATGGCTCATATCGCTAAAAAGAAATTCCAAATTGTCTGATAAATTAAAACAAATTCAAATAATCTCCGCAACTAAGAATCGCGGAGATTCTTCCTTCCTTCACCGAATAATATATAATCCTATATCTATACAACTATATACGTATATACATATATAGAACTATATTTATTCCTTCCCCCCCCCCCCTTAATCATACCTTTTTTCTTTATTGGAAAAGTAAATCGCGTTCTTGGCATAGTTGACATTACTATAAAAATCAGTATAATACCTATATATGAAAAACATCCTTTGTTACAAACAATCTCGTTATGATGGTTCATGGTGGATACATTTTAACACGGATAAACCCGTCTATTTTTGGGGGATGTACCATCCGAAAAATAGTAAATTCCCGATTTACTATGCTAGTTGACAACCTCGGCAAAATCAGTATAATATCAATATCGTTAGTAATAAATAACAATATCAATATATGCAAAATATCGTTAAAATTCAAAATGAGTTAGAAATGCTCGGCTTCCTCAAATCCAATGGTACTCAGTGCCGTTTCGTTTCTCTTATATCTAATACGCCAGTGGTCAAAATCAAAGCAGGCGCACCCTGGAAGAAAGGAGAACTTCGCAAAATCAGCAAAAAACTCGGCATCATTAATGCAAACTATAATACGTCCGTACGTACTCGCATAGCTGCTAAACTCGGCATCTCATCAAATGATGTCGAATATGTCAACGGAGAAACCTGGTTCGCTCATTTCAAATCAGAAGAAGGAAAATCCTTGCCAGTCGGATATAACAAAAATAAGCCAGACAACGGAGAAACCTATATCCAATACTTCCCGCATTCTTCTGAAAACAAATACGTCGACGGCACTGGCAATATCGTACTTGATGAGCAAGTCGAACCGTTTCTCTACGCTGAAAACAATCGTCCAGACTTTAAACCAGTCGTGATCAATATCAATCTCAAAAATATCAAAGAACTTCGCGCATCTGGCGTCATTATGCAAGCCGATGATATCGACGAAGCTAAAGCAATCCTCTCTGCTGAATAATTACTACTAGCGAGAATAAGAGCCATGCAAAACTGTGTGGCTCTTATTCCTTTCTCATTTCACCGAATTATATATAGAAGTATATTTAATCGTATTCACCGAATTATATATACTTCTATATTTATAGAACTATATTTGCTTACCTCATCAAACTCCGCTAAATCGGACATAAAAACAAACTCCGCTAAATCGGACATAAATCAAATCCAAAATCTCTAAAACAGATTTGACTTCTCTCTGGCAATCTGTATAATTCATCTTGTAGTTAAACATAAACATAAATTTAAATAGAAAGAATAAAATATATGGCAGATAGAATTAATCAATACGACGTGCAACAAGGTACTGAAATGGGTTGGCACGGTAAAACCGAAGTGGTGCCAGAAATCACGCTCGAAAATAACTGGCTCACTAAATGGAACATTGCCCCCGTTATGTTAGAGAAACGCGGCGCTCCGTCTAAATGGGCGGTGCTCGAATGCACGGACGTGCCAGAATTGGAGATTGGTTCTCCGTATAATCCGGAAACCTTCAAGCCGGTTGACAATGTAGCTTTCCTCGAACTGGTTCGCGCTTCAATCGCCGGTACTGCTCATTCAATCGTTAGTGTTGGCTCCGTCCGCAATCGCGGTCGAGTCTTTATCAGCTTGAAGTTGAACGGAATGGAAAGCTTCGAAGCCGCCGGACGTAAATTCTCGGCGTTCCTAAACCTCGGCAATGGGCATGACAAATCTTCCGTGCTTTGGGCCAATACCAGCAACACATGCACGGTTTGTGACAATACGTTTTCGATGAATCTGTTTTCCGTTGAAAACAAGGCGTCGACCGTTGCCGATAGCGACGATATTAAACTCCGCCAGCGCCACACAAAAAACGTGACAATGCGCCTTCCGGCAATGGCAACGCTCATCGACAAAGCAATTGGCGTGCAGGGCGAATTCCAAGCTACATTTGAACAAATGAGCAAGGCGGTTCTAACTCCTACTACAGCTAAAAGCCTGTTTGCTGGCTTCATCGGTCGTAAATCTACCAACATCGATGAAGGCATGTCGACGCGAGCACTCAATACCGTATCCCGATTAAACGGATTGTTTGCAACTGGCAAGGGAAACGATGGAGAGAACCGTGCAGATGCATTCTCGGCAATCACGGATTACTACACTCATGAGTCGAGCGGGAATTCCGAGAATGCAATGAAACAGTACCTTTCAAGCGAGTACGGCGCTGGTCAGCAAGCTAAGGGAGAGTTTTGGGGAATTCTCTCTGACCAGGATAACACGAGTTTCGAAAAAACCGTAAAACGCGGCGAGAGTCTCTTAGTCCACACTAAAGGCTATTAAAGGCTAGAACAGAGTCAAGTCTAGGCGAGTGCTTAGACTTGACTTTTTAATTCAAATCTGTATAATATTCTTACCAGGATTATAAATTCTTATTCCTTTTCACCGATAGAAATATAGTCCTATATTTAATCGAGAAATATAGAGCTATATTTAATCACGTGCCCCATATTCTACTTTAACGATAAAGTTCTCCAACTTACACCCGCTCGATGCAATAGGTGTCCAGTGATTCCGTACTCCAAAATTAACCGATTGCACAACGGGACAGGGTGTTTCTGCACAAAGACACCTTGCCTATTTTCCCGTCGACTTGACAAATAAATATGATTATGTCATTCTACGTTCGATGAAATTAACTGAGTTTATTGCAGAGAAAACAAGCAAGGCAAAAGCCATTGCTCAAAGCCACAACGTGCTTTCCCGCACAAAAGCACTTAATGTCACGCTAACGGAGAGCGAATTGATTAAGCCGTTATTAATGGGGCACTATGTATCCTTAAAGAATTCTGCCATTGCCGAAGAGAACAAAGATGCAACGGAGCAAAATGGAATTAAAGGATTGATTCTTGCTATCCTTAACAAAAATGGCGCAGTGTTCCAGCTTGGCGCTGAAAATGGCGAAAATGCCAGTGAAGTCCTAGAAAAATCGATGCTTGTGTCCGAAATTGAGGCGCAGGTCAAAATTGAGTTTTCCAAAAATTCAATCCGCTATAACCATAATACGGTTAAAACCTATCTTGGAACTTTTATGTCTCGAGATACAGTGAGCAAGAAAACGGGCGCACTCTTAAGTAAGCAAAGCATCGTGAAGTTGAATCTCGAGTCATGGCAGGATGATTCGAGAGAATCGAAGAAACCGCGTACGGCATTTTACGCAATTGCCAAGTAAAAATCGAGTAATAATAAAACTTATGATTGAACAAGTAACATCTATAGAAACTGTCGAGATTGAAACTCCCCGCACGGCTAAACAGTACAGACGTCGCTGTGTCAAATTGCGGCTGCTCCAACAAATTCACGCAGAAATTGCGAGCAAGATTAATGCCATGCGCGAAGCGCAATCCATGTTCCAAGGAAAAGATGATAAATATATACCGTTCGAAGAGTGCGATTTAGTGGCACTTGATTGCATGATTCGCTAATAGATTCAACGCTTGGCATGGTTTATGCCATGCCAAGCCATTCACAGCATACGCCGTGCCGCCCCATCCCCCTCCCCCATAGTATGCTTCTGGTTGCAGAAATACTACCACCACCACCACCCTCCCTTACCCGTTTAACATACGGAGTCAATCTGGTAATAGGAATCATATAATTACATAAGTACTAAGTATAATTTTGATAGGTATAATTTTGATAGTATAGTAGCGAGGTATAAAAAATCCGGGAAAAAGTTAAAAATATGGAAATTTTGATAAGTATATATATGGGTATTTTTTTACAAGGGGTTGGGGAATTTTTTGATTATATTTTCGGAAGATTCTTTATTAGAGGTGAGGTAATTATATTCTGATATATTTATATAATTTGGATGGATCCACCAGTCTTCGAAGAACTCTGTAGGTTTGAGGTGTTGGAAGGTTACATTTTTACAGAGGAGGGAGTATCCATTATTATATAGGATTGAGTGTTCTTTTATTTGTAGGGAGTTACCGAGTCTATAGGAGTCATGTTCGATGGTAATTACTTTGAAGTAATAATTATGGAGGGGGATAAGTTCTAGGCAATTGGCGGTATTATCGTCGATATCGATGGATAGGTAATCAATTACATTGGGGAGGTTATTAGATAGGAATAGGGATGAGTAATTTAATGATAGGGCATTAGCGTTATAGAATTTACATTTTCGGTTGGAGTAGTCAAAGTTTTCGATATCGATACAGATACCTGACCATCCTACAGATTCTAGGAAGAAGGAATTATTATATATTATTGGGTTATTAGAGCCGATGTCGATGAAGGTACCGTTTAATTTTTGATTAAGGATATTGAATACGAATTGATCTTGATTAGCTTGGGAGTAGAATTTAGTATGCACTGGTATTGGGAGTTTATATTACATATATTTTCTCTATTATTTTGAAATTTGTGATCATATATTATTTGGATGATTTGTTCTTTTTTTTAGAAATATAAGGGAGTGGGTAGATGATGAAGAAGCCTTCTATGGATTTATATTCATTAAAGATGGATGGGTTATTATTATCGAATACTATGCCACCGTTGAAGCAGATGACGGCATGGTGGGCGGAGGGGTTAAGCATAGAGATATAGCCTATTGAGAAGCCTGAAGGGCCGATGGGGTTATTATATCTAACTGGGCCAGTTTCCATGAATTGGTTAGCGGGGATAAAGAGGATAGATTTGTTATAATTTTTTTCTAACCATGATTTAGTTAATATGATAAAGTTATTTCCTCCTTTTTTTACGAAGTCGGGGACATATTTAGGGTTAACGTTAAGGATACAGGCTATAGAGTCTTTCCAGCAAGTATCAATGGTATTGGTTACGTATCTAGTCATGGTTATTTATATTTATTTTTATTTTTATTTATGCCGAGGGAAGAATTAGCGATGGATAGAGGTGATTGCCACCATTTTAGGTTAGCGATTTTGGTGAGGGCAATTCGGTATTTTTCTGAAGTTTCTTCGAATCCTTCTGCGATATCTTGGGCTATTTTTAATTTACAAGAGAAACAATGTCCACATAGGTTATTATTATCGTTTATTTTTGCGGCATTGCATTCTAGGTTATCGAGTTGGGATTGGAGTTTAGAGTTATCATTTACTAGAGCCGAGAGTTTATTATTAGCGGCATCGAGTTCAGTACGGAGGTATTGGATAGTAGCGGCATCAACTTCTTTTTGTTCTATAATTCGATTAGTTAATTTTGTATTAAGGGATTCTTCTTGGAGGAATTTGGCAGTGTATCCAGATTTTATTTGATTTATGATAAATTGTGATTGGGAGAGAAATTTTTCATATTTGGCTAATTTTTCTTGAGCATCTTTAAATTCGTGGTATAATTTATCCAGTTTAGATTGTGGTTGTCTTGAGTTATTAAGCATAATATTTATGATTTCTTTATTTTAGAAAGGGTAGCATTATCAGTTATAAATGCAACGCCATCCATATATCCTCTGATATATATAGATTTTGCTACGATATAACCTGAGTCGGACTCATTGTTTATTTTATTTGGGCGGAATTTGGCGATAAATTCTTTCCATTTCTCTTCACAATTTTTATTATTTGCTATGATAGCATCTTCTGGAGTATTAAACATAATAATTATAATTATAGTTATTCTTTTTCTGGTTCTTGTTCAAAATTGGCATGATCTCTACAGCATGAGCATATACCTGTAGCATGGCCATAGGCATCATATTGTAATTCACCTATTGATTTGGCACCACAACAGGTGGATATAAGAAGTGGTTCTCCGCCGGGATATTCGTCATTATCTTCGTAACGCTTCATATTATTAGTTTAGAGTTTTACCTTTAGAGGGGTGGGATTTGATACGGGATTGGATATGTGATTTGAGTGCGGCTTCACAAGAGATAAGGAATTCCTCACTTACTCTTGTAAATTTCTGGGCACGATTAGCTTCGGCGAATTCGAGTGCGAATGCTTTACATTTAGAGACACAAATAAGTTTGAACTGCATTTTACTAATAGGGGGATTAATTTCTGGGTTACTTATTTGTTCCACGACTTGAGTTGGTTCTCCGATGGAGGCAATAATAGATATAACTGGATCATTTGGTTCAATATTCATAATTTTATAATTTATCATTGAGAATTATACAGATTTTTCAAATTTTGTCAAATCTTCTTCATTTTTTTGTTAGAGTAAATATATATATTGGTAGTTATGAGATCATTCCAAAAAAACAAATTAGAATTATTAAAAGAGCTTCAGGAGATTATTTCTGATACATTGATGCAGGGGCATATTACATGGTTTGGTGATATTAGTGAGAAGAGGCGGAATCGGAATCTTAAGATGGTTCGTAAAGAATTGGATGAATGGATTAAAGAGATTGCGGTTATGGAATCTGGCAAGCAAGAGGAATATGTCAAATATAATAAATAATATAATAAATATATGGCCGCAGTATATTATTTTTGTGATATATAAAATGATGAGTTGACATTTGAAATATATCTGGTATATTCATTTTCAGTTCTTTTATATAACGGGCGTGTACTGGTTTCGACCTGAGATTAGAGGTTAGTGAAGCATGTAGAGGATTGGTTTTCTTGGCCTCTTAAAAAACGAAGACTAAATTCAGATGCTAACGTCTTAGACGAATTGGCCGCTGTCAACTTTGAGTTCTCTATGGGGGATGAAGAGTTGGTTTCCGAAGAACTGGCATTGGCCTAACTTTGGTAAGTAGGAGATAATTCTCGCTGACACATCCTACTGCGCTAACTAGCGAGGGAAACTACTCATAGTTATAATTATGGGAGTGTTGATATGCCGCTGTATATCTATGCCGAACAAATTGTTTGTAAATAATCGGAATAATTCATCAACAAAATAAACATGTAGAGTCATTAGTTAATAATTTCAGACACAGGGGTTCGACTCCCCTCACGTCCAGTTTGCAGTAAATTGCTACCTCCACGATGGTTGCGAACGGGTAACGCTAAAAGCAATTATAGCCTTTTGAGAGAATGGGTAGTTTATAAAGACTTTTACAAAAACTTATAATAATATTCCGAATAAATGTCAACACGAATGGAGAGAATTTGGAACCCGTTTTTGTGAGGAAGTTTGGATACCCATTGGAAGAAAGGGTTATCAACTGTTGGATTAAATGTTACAATTCTTACAAAATTCTAAAATAATTTATAACTTCAACACAATAAATACTATGGGAATGTTTAATAATATAAGATGTGAATATCCATTACCTATGCCTGATGATTTAATGGAATTAGCAAACATTAAATTTAATGAAACAATTTATCAGACTAAGGATTTGGAATGTTTACTGGATGATTATACTATTCGCAAGGATGGTACATTATGGATAACTCGTTGTGAATATGAGCATACTCCTGGTAATCCAGAAGCTAAGTCTTTTATGGATAGATTTGGTAATAGTAAACTTATAAAGCAATGGGAGGAGCAAGTAATTTATACTGGAGAAATTTCATTTTATGATAATTTTCAAGATTCTGGTGAGTTAGATGGTGGTGTCTGGAAAAATGACTATTGGGTTGAATATACTGCATTGTTTATCAATGGTGTAATAAGTAATATTAGATTGACAAAATTTGAAGCTATTGATAATACAGAACGAAAAGCGAATGCATTAGAGTTTCTGGAAAACATGAAGACTCGGGAAGAATTATGGAATAGGTGGTATATTAAGTATATTTATACATATTATGATAAATTGCTTTCTTTTATATTCAAGTTATATAGAAAATTATCTCAAAAATTGCCGCCATCATATAAAGTAGAAAGTTTTTTCCGGTGGTTATAAATTTAATATAAAATAAGTTATGAATACAATGAAAAATAATCCAATA
>SESA01000426.1_pt1 | contig 27414 bp, 21 predicted proteins | sample 3171451 | NCBI WGS metagenome assembly SESA01 (sample SAMN06051862, study PRJNA518727) | freshwater metagenome | biome: subpolar coniferous forest; feature: holomictic lake; material: water; isolation source: holomictic Lake 227, 8 m depth | place: Canada: near Kenora, Ontario | collected...
AATCACAATAAGCGAGTAGGTGGATAGATCGGTTCCAGCTACGCCTTTAATTTCGGCGTAAATTTGGGTGTCAATGCCAGTTTGTTGCACGCGGATTTCATTGATGTCCTGCGCAAACGCCGCGGAAGTTGTTGCTAACAGAAGTCCAGCGATGAAGTTGGTTCGCATAATGTGGGGCCCTAGTAAATGCAATTACACCGTCCGGTGTCTGAGAATCCTTCTCAGGCGATGAAGCCGGCGGTGAATGACTTACACCACCATACTCCGCTTTCTGATAAATCCAAATTGAAAGTTGCTAAATCATGAAATCATTTTGCTTTGTAAACAGAATCTGAACCATGTATTTCTGAATTGAGGACATTTACTGTGTGAACAAGAGAGTTGAAAGTAGCCCGATAACAGAAGCGGCGACCCAAATATTTGGATCGCCGCTTTGAAAGACATATTTAAGTTTGCGGTATGAACCGCAAGCCGTGCTTACTTAGTGGGTTCGTCGTCGTTGCTCTTGGCGCGAACCGGAGCCGCCTTCTTTGAGGACGATGCCGCAGGAGGGAGCTCCGTTGGATCGCCACCAGCGATGACTGGAATGGTCATTGGGCTTAAGAAAATTTCCACACGGCGATTGGCGGCGGCGCCATTGGCACCATTGGCAACCACTGGTCGATATTCGCCGTAGCCGGCAACTTGCATGCGGTTGGCGGCAACGCCATCGGACACAAGCGCGTCACGAACACTGATGGCTCTGTGTGCGGACAGATACATGTTGGTTGGATGTTGCGCTGCGACGCGACGAATTGGAACGTTGTCGGTGTGACCAACAACTTTCACTTCGAATTGTTGCGCAATGGATTGATTCAAAATGCCGGCGAGTTTGTCAACCAAAGTTTTTGCCGCTGGTTTAATGGCGACCGATCCAGAATCAAATGTGAAGTCGCTTGAGAAGCGCAACATTCCTGTGCGCGCGTCGAAGGTCAACACATCTGGATATTGCGCTGCCAAATCAGCGAGCGCTTTATTCAACTCCGCAGGAAGCGGACCAACGCCCATTTCACCAACTTGTTTGAGAAGGCGTTCGTAATCTGCAAGCAGTTTGTCAATGTCGCCCTTGGCTCCATTGCGAAGACCGGCAAGGGCTTCAAGGTCGGCGGCCGCCGCGGCCATTTGCGCGCGAAGACGTTCTTCATTTGTGCGCGCCGTTTGCAAATCACTTTGCGTGGCCAGCAATGTTTGCTCTTGACCGCGGTAGGCGGTCAACAAATCATCGTACTTTTGTTGAGGCACGCACGCCGCAAATAAGAGTGGAACAAGAACAATGAACGTGATTCGCTTCCATGCCATCGAAGGTTCTCCAGTAAGTGGGTCGAATGCGATTTCTAGCGATCGCTTAAGGCGGGGAGTGTAGCGCAAGTGGGTGAAACGCGACGAGGCGAAACGACTTGATTTCATGCGGCGAGCGGTCGCGATGGTTTGAGCAGAATGTGTGCGCCAGCGACCATGGTTTTTCAGGGCCGTGAGTTCATCGCCGCGCGACACATTGGAGTGAGTGACGGCGCGCAGTCGAACCAGCGCGCAGACTTGAGTGACGCGACACTTTTCACATAAACACGGCGACTGGATTGTGGCTCTGCGATAAATTTATACTTGTGGTTGACCTACGCAAATTCAAACCTAGGCTTGGGACAACTCATTGGTGTTTACATATATTTCAAGTTCCAACCATGAATGGTGAATCCAAGTTTTCAGAGTCATTCAACCGATAGGTAAAAGAGAACCGTGTCGACAGAGCAAACTCAACAACCAAACCAGCCATCCAATGTGGATATTGACTTGAAGCAGGTCGCCGCCAAGGCGGGACCGTATCCAACTATCGCATATCGATTTGTGCGCGAAGGATTGTCGCGAACAGTTGAAAGGTCGCAAGGGTTGGAGTCTTCTGAGGCGGACCGGCATATTTCTGGGCAACAATTATGCATGGGCTTGCGTGAATTCGCCATTGAGCGCTACGGTTTATTGGCGCCAGTGGTGTTGCAAAGTTGGCATGTGCATCGCACGGATGATTTTGGCCGCATGGTTTTCGCCATGATCGACGCTGGGCTGCTTACGAAAACGCCGCAAGATTCATTTGAGGATTTCCGTGGCGTCTTTGATTTTGGAGAGGCCTTCAGTCGCGACCGATTGATTAACGCCATGAATCAGCGCTGAAGCAAGGGTGCTTCGCTGAACATGCGCGACTTTGTCAGAATGTTGAAATTGAAATGTGAAATCATCTCCAGAGTTGGTGGAATCGTTTAGCATTCGACCCATGCCTGACGAACAAGACACAACGCGTCTGTCCAAATTGCACTTGTGGCAAATTCAAGGTGTTCGAGACGCGCTTGTCATTGCAATGTTTGTTGTGATTTTCTACGCCGGCTACGCCATGCGTTCCGTCACGGTGCCGTTGTTGATCGCGTTTGGTTTGGCGTACTTGGTGGAGCCAATTGTGGAAAGTGTGTGTCGTCGTATGCGCATGTCCAGGCCCGCGGCGGTTGGAACCATCATGGCGACCGCTGGTTTGGGATTGCTTGTGGCGTTGGTGATCGCGGTGCCCATTGTGATTGGTCAAAGCGTTTCATTTGTTGAATCATTTCGCAGCGGACGTTTCAACTCGGTGATTGACCGCGCGCAGGCGGTCGTGCCGGAACCGTATCAAGATCAAGTGCAAAAAATTCGCTTGTGGTTCAGCGAAAATGTTGGTTCTGGTAGCGGCATTGCTGCAAGTGATCCGAAGTCAGCCGCGACCAGTGGCGAAACCGCGGACGCTGCGCATGCACATGCGATATCAAACGCAAGTGACCTAAAGGCGCAAGATTCCGCGGCGGTTGTCAATTCCAATTCTGCATCACAAGCAGCGGCCAGGTCCGTGTCGGATAAATCATCCGCGAAATTGGTCAGCCAAGCGTCCATTGATATTGCGGTGGAGGAGGCTTTGAACAAGCGCGGCTATTTTGGCGCGCAGCCTGGCGGAGCATTTTCATGGACCAACATGTTTGGCTCAAGCGTGCAGGGCGTGCTCACTACGGCGCTGGAATTTCTCACAGTTGGATTCTTGATCGCGTTGATTCCGTTTTACTTTTGGTTTTTCTCAGTGAGCTTTCCATCGGCCATCGCAAAATTGCGCGCCTTGATTCCAGAGAAGCACCGTGAAGGAACTGTGAAGTTGATTGTGGAGATGGATCACGCGGTGAGCGGATTTGTGCGCGGAAGAATTGTGATTAGCTTGATCATGGCGATCATGTTCGCCATTGGGTGGAAGGTGTGCGGCGTTCCGTACGCCATTACGCTTGGCTTGGTGATTGGCTTATTTAGCGTGGTGCCTTATCTCAGCGCGGTGGGATTGCCAATCGCCATTGGCCTGTTGATTGTTGACCAACTTGTGTTGCCCGAGGAGGCGCGCATGAGTTGGATGTGGATTGTGGTTGGCCCGTCGCTGGTGTATGCGATCGTGCAATTATTAGAGGGATACGTGCTGATTCCCGTGATCGCTGGACGCGCCACGGACTTGGGACCTGTGAGTATTTTTGTCGCTGTGCTCGCGGGCGCCGCGCTTGCGGGCGTGTACGGAATGTTGCTCAGCATTCCAGTTGCAGCGTGCTTGAAGATTTACGGGCGCGAAGTGATCATGCCGCGCGTGAAAGCGTGGAGCAGTGGCGAGGCCGACGATTTGTTGCCCCTGAATTAGCGCTTTTTGCGCGACTTAAATTTGCTCTTGATGCTTTCAGTGTGAGTGGATTTGCGTCCCATCAACGCGCCAAGATTTGGCATGCCGCCTGGTCCACCTGAAGCCATGTCTTTCATGGCTTTCATTTTTCCAAACGCGCCAAGACCCGCCAGTTGCGTGGTCATTTTTTGCATGACCTCAAATTGCTTCACAAGTTTGCCCACTTCCGCGATGGTGGAACCACTGCCAGCGGCAATGCGGCGCGCGCGGCTTTTTTGTTGATCAACGCAGCGCACATCCTTGCGCTCGGCGGCGGTCATGCTGCGGGCGATGCCTTCGATGCGATCGAGTTGCTTGTCATCCACGTTGACATCTTTCATCATGGATCCGACGCCTGGAAGCATGCCCAAAATTTGTTTCATGGGACCCATGCGGCGCAGTGATTTCAGTTGCGACAGAAAATCATCCATGGTGAACTGGCCTTTGGCCATGCGTTCGGCCATGCGCTCGGCTTCATCTTGGTCGACTTCTTTTTGCGCCTTTTCCACCAGGCTGACCACGTCGCCCATGCCCAACATGCGGCCGGCAATGCGCTCTGGATGGAATGGTTCAAGCGCGTCAAAGCGTTCGCCCACACCCACGAAAAGAATGGGCGCGCCGGTGACATATTTCACGCTGAGCGCGGCGCCGCCACGACTGTCGGAGTCGAACTTGCTGAGAATGATGCCGTCGACATGCAATTGCTCATGGAAAGATTTCGCCGCGATGAGCGCGTCTTGACCGGCCATGGAATCAACGACCAACAATGTTTGATGCGCCTCGGTGGCGCGGCGAACGCCTTGCAGTTCGCGCATGAGCGTGTCATCCACATGCAAGCGACCCGCGGTGTCGACAATGAGCGTGTCAAAGCGGCCCTCACGCGCTGCGCGATACGCGCGTTGCGCCACGCCAACCGCCACGCCAACGGCTTTTCCATATTCCGCGCACTTGTCGGGTTCACCAAAGAAAGCCACGCGCGCGCCGCCTTTGCCTTCGGTGGCAACTTGCTCTGTGACGATGCGTAATTGTTCAACGGCGGCGGGTCGTTGCAAATCGCACGCGGCAACCAGAACGCTTCGACCTTGCTCACGCAGGCGCGCCGCCAATTTTCCAGCGGTTGTTGTTTTGCCCGCGCCTTGCAAACCGCACAACAGAACCACGGTGGGTCCTGGCGTGACAGACATGATGTTGGGATCCACTGGCCCCATCAAACTCACAAGTTTTTTGTGGACCAAACCGACAATTTCCTGCGCGGGGTTGAGGCTCTTGGTGACATCGCTGCCAATGGCTTCTTGCACCACGGAGTCGCAGAAGTCGCGCACCACTTCAACATGCACGTCGGCTTCAAGCAACGCGGTGCGGACATCCGCCATGGCCTCGCGCACATTCTCTTCGGTTATTTTTCCGCGGCCAGAAAGCCGTCGAAGCGCGCCGCCTAATTTTTCTGAGAGTGATTCAAACATGATTGGGGAATCCTAGGCGAAAGTCGCTTTGAAGCAGGACGCAATAAAGAATGAAGACCGCGGTCAGGGCGCAGGCTTATGAAACGCGAGCCGTGCTTTGCGTGGACGCACGCGCGGCTTTGGGTGCGGCTTCAACGACTGCGCGAATGGTGCGCGCGATGTTGCTCGCATCAATGCCGGCTTCCACCAGTTGGTCGCGGCGCTCGCCTTGATAAATCCAATGATCAGGCAAACCCATGCGGGTGATAAGCCGCGTGTCTAGGCCACGTTCATTGCAGGCCTCCAGCACGCAACTACCAAAACCGCCGCGAACGGAATGATCTTCAACAGTGACCACGGGAATATTTTTGCTGAGCAGCGATTCAAGAAGTTGAATATCAACTGGCTTGGCGAAGCGCGCGTCGTACAAGTTGACGCGATATTCGCTGTCAAGAGATTGCAGCGCGGTTGCGCCTTCAATGGCCATGACGCCGTAAGCCAAGATTGCGACATCTGGAGAAGCGTGTTCAACCAACGCGCGCGCTTTGCCCAAAACAAATTCAGGACACGCGGACTTTGTGAACAGATCGCTGACGGCTTCACGTGGATAGCGAAGCGCGCTTAAGCCCGCGTCATGCTTGCGCATAAATTCAAGCGCGGCTTTCAGGCTGGGCTCATCCATGGCGGCCATAAGAACGGCGTTTGGAAGCGAAGCGAGCAAAGAAATATCGCAGAAGCCGTGATGCACGGCGCCGTCGTTGCCAACCAAGCCGGCGCGATCAAGCAACAAGCGAACGGCAAGGCCTTGCAGCGCGACTTCTTGGAAAGCTTGATCGAAAGCGCGTTGCATGAACGTGCTGTACACGGCGAAGAAAGGTTTCCAACCAGTTTTGGCAAGGCCAGCCATCATGTCCAAAGCGTGACTCTCGCAAATGCCCGAGTCCCAAGTGCGCTCTGGAAACGCGGCGGCAACTTTGGAAATTCCAGTGCCGTCCGGCATGGCCGCGGTGCACGCGACAACTTTTGGATCGCGCTTCATGACTTCCGTCAACGCGTCGCCGACAGCGCTTGTGAAAGAGCGCGAACTTTTCTTCAACTCAATGCGGCAGCCTTCGCTTTCCATGTCAGGCACGGAGAACGGACCAGGCGAATGCGTTGCCGATGGATCGGATTCGCAGAATGAAAAACCCTTGCCTTTGACGGTCTTGACATGCAAAACCATTGGGCGGTCGAAGTGCTTGGCCTCGGTGAAGAATTCAATGAGCGAATTAAAATCATGGCCATCGATTGGACCGACGGCGACAATTCCAAAGTGCTCAAACCACGCGTCGTGGCTGATGGCGGCTTTGCTCATGTCGCCCATGCGGTGATACAGCTCCGACATTTCGCGGCCGCCAGGAATAAGTTTGGCGACATCCTTGGCGCGCTTTTTAAATTCAGCGTAGCCGTGACTCATGCGCAGGCGATCAAAATAGGTGGCCAGAGCGCCTTGCGGCTTGGCGATGCTCATGCCGTTGTCGTTGAGAACCACAAGGAATTGACGGCGCAATGTGCCTGCGCTGTTGAGACCTTCCATGGCGAGACCGTTGACAATGCTGGCGTCGCCAATGAGCGACACAACGCGGCGGCCGTTTGGATTTGTGCCATCAAAGCCGTCGCCGTTAAGCGTATCGCCGCGCGCCATTCCGACGGCGGTGGAAATTGCGGTGCCGGCGTGGCCCACGCTGAAAAGGTCATAGGCGCTTTCGCGCGGCTCTGGAAATCCAGCCATGCCATCGCGTTGGCGAAGTCGTGACAAAAGCGGTTGGCGACCCGTGAGCAGTTTGTGCGTGTAGCACTGGTGGCCAACATCCCACAACATGCGGTCGCGGCTGAAGTCAAACACATAATGCATTGCGATGGTGAGTTCAACCACGCCAAGATTTGGCGCAAGATGTCCGCCCGAAGTCATGCACTGATCACAAATGGCTTTGCGAACTTCGGCGGCGAGTTGAGGCAATGCGGAGGGCGCCAGAGCTTTGAGGTCGGCGGGGGAATGAATCGTTGGAAGAATTTGCATGTCGTAGATCGGTGTGAAAGGCGAAATGCCTGAAGAGAAGTCTAGCGAAAGTTTCCTTGAAAGTCACGCATTCATGCAAAAATTTGGTGTGGAAATGAGCCGCGCGGATTTGCGGAATATTGCAAGGCGATTGAGCGGAGTTTTTGAGGGCGTGGCTTTGAAGTTGGCGTATGTAGCCCGCACAAAATCACTTTGTTCGAGTGGCAAGCGCTTGCGCCATGACTCGCAGTGGTTGGGCCGAGGCGCCTAGCGGCTTGAGAAGTTGCTCGCTTTGCTCGAGCAGTTCCTTGACATAGTCGCGGCTCCATGCGACGCCGTGAATTTTGGGATAGGTCATTTTCCCTTGGGCCTCATCTTTGCCGGCTGATTTACCAAGATGTTCGCTGGATTGCGTCTGATCCAAAATGTCGTCGACCACTTGAAACATAAGTCCCATGGTTTCACCCCAGCGCGTCAGGCGATCAAGCGTGTCGGCGTTGGCGGCGGCGGCGAACGCGCCCATGCGGCAAGCGGCACGAATGAGCGCGCCTGTTTTTTGGCGGTGAATAAGTTCGAGTTGTTGCGCGGGGTTGAAGTCCTTGGGAAATCCACCAAGCGTGTCAAGCACTTGGCCGGAAATCATTTCTGTGGTTGCGCCGGCAAGTTCATGCGCAATGTGCGCCGCGCCAATGGTGCATGAAAGCGCCTGTTCCATGGCGATTGAAAGCAGTGCGTCGCCCGCGAGAATGGCAAGCGCCTCGCCAAAAGCGATATGCGTTGTTGGTCGACCGCGGCGCAGAGCGTCGTTGTCAAGCGCGGGCAAATCATCATGCACCAAACTGAAGGCGTGGATCATTTCAATGGCGACAGCGGCGGGCATGGCGTGTTGCATGTTTCCACTTGCCGCCGCGCAACAATGCAGGCACAACAATGGGCGCACGCGTTTTCCTCCGCCCAAGAGCGCGTACTGAGTGGCTTCTTTCAGTTTGGCCGCGAGTGATCGAGTGGCGATGGTTTGTGTGAGCGCGCGTTCAACGTGCGCAAGCAATTCTTCGTCGTTCACAATTTGTTGAGTCTTCAATTCAAGCATCGTTGGCAGTATATAAAGTTGCCGAGAGTGCCTATGATGCCGCCCATGAGTAGCGCATTCAACGAGTTCCTAGGATTTCTTCAGCACGGCGGATTCATCATGTATCCGCTTTTATTCTTGGCCATTTTTTCGCTGTCACTCACGGTGGAGCGGATTATTTTCTGGACCAAGACCGCAAGTCGCAAGTCCAAAAATCAGGTGGACGCACTGGTGGAGGCCCTGCGCGCCGGCAAGCGCGACAAGGTGATTCAATTATGCGATGGAAGCACGCTGCCAGACATGGCCGTTGCGGCGCGCATGGTGATTGACGGCAGCGATGACAGCGTGGCCTCGGCGGCGGCGGAAATTCAGCGACATCGTCTTGAACGGTTCTCAGTGATTTTGTCCACCATTATCACGGCCAGCCCCATGATTGGAATTTTGGGAACGGTGATTGGAATTATTAAAAGCTTTCAAGTGCTCGGCAACACAAGTGGCTTGGCTGATCCGCGCGGAGTCTCCGGCGGAATTGGCGAGGCGTTGATCACCACGGCTAGCGGTCTTGCCGTGGCGTTGCTGACGCTCTTTCCGTACATGGCCTTCAAGGGTTTGGCGGATCGCGGACTTGGACGAATGGAATCCGTCATCGCGGCGGCGCAAATTGGTTTGCCACGAAGGCCCACTCGATTAAAGGAACTGGACGAGAGCAACGCGGCCGCGCAACGGGAACCCGCGGAAGCGACGCGTTGAACGGCAATCTGAAACTTGCGTTTCTGAAAGGCGTTGGGGAGCCATTTGAATTCACTCCCGATATGTCCGTCACCATCGGCCGCGCAAACGATAGCGGGGTGCACCTCAATGATCCGCACGTTTCGCGTCGCCATGCCACGCTGAATTGCATTGAAGACAAGTGGACTTTGGTGGACAACGGATCGCGCCATGGAACGCGCATCAACGGATCTTTGCTTTCGGCGCAAGAGCCTTGCGTTCTTGCGCATGCGGATCAAATTTCAATTTCGCCATTTGTCTTGCGCGTTGATTTGGGCGGCCAGGCCATGACGCTTATTCATGTTTCCGCCGCTGATTCAGGCAGCGAAATTCAATTGATTGCGCAAGACGAACTCGCCAATTTGGCCGGTCAGCGCTTGAATGTGTTGTTGGATGTGGCGGCAAAATTGCAGGAGGCAAACGATGAGAAAACGTTGGCTTTCACGGCGGTTTCCTCATTGTTGTTGGGCACCGGATTTGGCCGCGCCATGTTGCTTCGGGGACACGATGGCACCACGTACGAAATGCTTGCAACCGCCACACAAGCCGAGAACAAGAATGTCGAAACTAGAATCAGCAGCACGTTGCTGCGCGCTGCCGCGGCGGGAAAGCCAGTGCGACTGGATAAGGCCGCTGGCATGAACATGTCTGAGAGCATGATGGACGAGGCCGTGACGGCGGCTCTCTGCGTTCCAATTGTGTTGGGCGCAAGTGTTGAAGGATTTTTATATTTGGATTCCACCGGCGGCTTCAAGCCCGGCGCCGACGCCGCCGCGTTCGCTCAAGCGTTGGCGCAATTTGTTGGCATGGGTTTGGGAGAAATTCGTCGGCGAGATTTGGCTGATCGGCAAATGCATATTCAAAATGAACTCGCCGCTGCGCATGCGGTGCAGCGGCGGCTGATGCCCGCGGACTCTGGTTCAATTGGACCGTGGCGCTGGAAATTGCACTGCGAACCTGGCCGCGTTGTGGCCGGCGACATTATTGGCGCGGGCGTTGGCGCCGATGGATTCTGGTTTTTCCTAGGCGATGTGGCTGGAAAAGGAATGAGCGCCGGCATGATGATGGCAAGCATTCAAGCGTATTTAGCGGCGGAACTGGAACGTGGAAGTTCGGTCTTGGACGCAATGAACGCGGTCAATTCCTACGTTCGTCGCCACCGAAGTGAATCCGAGTTCGCCACATTGATGGCCATGCGTTTATCCGCGGACGGCCGCGTGATGCGCATGGTGGACGCGGGCCATGCCATGGGCGCCATTGTGCGCGCGGGCTCCGCCGCGACATTGCTTGAATGCAATGGCGGGCCGCCAGTTGGAGTGCTTGATGATGCGTTTGAATTCAGCGAGTTTCAATTGCAGCCTGGCGATCGCATTTTGTTGTTCAGCGATGGCGTGTGCGAGCAACGCAATGCCGACGGCGACGAGTTGGGCATGCAACGCGTGCTTGAGTGCGTGGCCAATAGCCGCGATGAGCACGCTGATGTTGAATGCGTCATGAACTTGTTGCGCGCGCATGCGGCCGGCGCGCCATTTGCCGACGATGTGAGCGTGGCGAGCGTCGCATTTGGAATGCGTGAAGAAGCGACGCGTGCGTGATCAATTGACGACAAGCTGAAAGCGCTTGTGTGTGAGATCGATCACTGATCCAAAAATGTTCCGGTGTGCACGGCGCTATTCATTTGCGCGTTTGAAATGTCTGTCAAATTCAACCACTCGCGCATGTCGGTGAACTCCTGGTAATTTTCAAGCTTGGTGCTTCCATCGCCTTTTGCAGCGGGAATTTGCTTGGAATAGCGCATCAACGCAGCGGCTTGGTCGGTGTACATGGTCAGGCTGAATGGATCGTTGTTTGACGTGCTCCAAATTCGCTCCGTGCCAAGCCACGGCGGAGTCAGCCACGCGGCGCCCGCGATTGACGGCTCTAGAATTCGATATCCATCCTTCACGGAATTTGAATTTGCGTTGGCCGCGAGATATGCGGCGGGCGCGAAGACAGTCATGCGATCAGGAATAGCGATACCACCGATGGTGCGAGTGATGGCGCCAGCGTTTTGATTTTTACCCGTTCCAATCCGCAGTCCGTCTGAGAAATAGGGGCGCGCAATTCCAGGCGACTTTGGATTTTTTGAAATGTCCCACCAGCCGCCAAGATAAAACGCGTTGTAGCCGTAGGCGGGTTGCAACGCCACGCTTGCGCCCATGGTCGCACTTGGACACAGTTGCCGCAGCGCGGCGCTTTGTGAGGCGCTTGCAATTTCAAGTGGAGCGATGGTGTAGATCGAACCAGTGGAACTGGAATTTGGATGATCGCGATATCCCAGCAAGAGTTCCCATGAATAATCAAGGTACGGAGCGAGTCGCCATGGGTACGTTTGCGTGGCGGCGCGGTCGAATTTATCGCTGGATTGACCCTCTACTTTTTCCTTCATGCGATACGTGACCTTCCACAATTTTTGAACTTCCACTGAAAGAAATCCAGGCAAGCACTGGTCGTTGTATTGATTGGCGTAGAGAGTCCAGCCCGTGAAGAGTTGGCGCAGGTTGCTGAGTTGCTTGGAGTTCTTCGATGTTTTCAATGCGCCAGTAATTCCGCTGACCAACAGCGCCAACAAAATGGCGATGATGGAAACAACCACCAGCAATTCAACAATGGTGAATGCGCGGACGGCGTCGCGGCGCATCAACGACCGCCGACGGTCACTTTTTCAACGAGGCCTTTGCGAATTTTGTCCACGCCGGAACCAAGTTCTCCAATCGGATCTGGCGGAACAATCTCCACGCTTTTTTCGCCCAACTTGGCCTCGCCACGGCGAACCTTGGCTTGGAAATTGGTGCACTCAAGCAGCAAGCGATCCAGAATTTCTTCCTCTGGAACATTGGCCACTTTTTGCCCTTGCACATAGATGATTCCGCGGCGATCGCCCGCGAACACGGCCACATCGGCGCCTTCGGCTTCGCCTGGACCATTCACAATGCAGCCCATGACGGCCACTTTGATTGGCAGCGAAACTTCCTTTGCCAACTTGGCCTCAACTTCTTTCACAAGCGTGAACAAATCAACTTGAATGCGGCCGCATGTTGGACACGCGATCAGTTCAACACCCTTGCGCTCGCGGCGGCCAAGGCAGTAGAGAATTTCCAAACCGTCTTTGACTTCATCAATGTGATCGCTGGCGTATGAAAGACGAATGGTGTCGCCGATGCCGTTGGCAAGCAACGTGCCAAGCGCGATGGTGGAGCGAATGGTGCCGGTTGATTTTGGACCAGCATGCGTCACGCCAAGATGCAGCGGGTGGTCGAAGCGCTTGGAGATTTCCGTGTAGGCGTCAATGCACAGCGTGGCGTCCATGCTCTTGGCGCTGATCACGATGTCATGGAAATCGCGCTCGGCGAAAATTTCCAAGTACTCCTCCAACTTCGCGATCATGAGCGCGAGCAAATGGCCGGATTTATGGCCCTCGAAATACATTCCCAATTCCTCGGCGCGGCGTTGCTTGTCGCGGCGCTCAATAATGGAGCCCTCGTTCACGCCAATGCGAATTGGAATTTTGCGCTCTTTGCAAGCGTCGATGACTTTGAGAACTTGATCGCGGTCGCTGATGTTGCCTGGGTTCAAGCGAATCTTGTGCACGCCAGCTTCAACGGCTTCAAGCGCGCGTTGATAATGAAAGTGAACATCGGCGACAACTGGAACTTTCACTTGGGGCAAAATGTGGCGCAGTGCCTCGGTGTCTTTGCGCTCAGGAACGGCAACGCGCACCATGTCGGCGCCGGCGTCGGCGTAGCGGTTGATCTCGGCCACGCACGCGTCAATGTCGTAGGTGAAACCGGCGTTCATGGTCTGCACGGAAACAGGCGCGTCGCCTCCGATCTTCACATAGCCAACGCGGTCATCTCCAACGATCACTTGACGGGTCTTGCGGCGTTCTTGCATTTCTTCAGTGTAGCGAGGAAGTGGCGCAAATCGATGCGAACAGAGGCGTAAAAATTTGAGCCACATTGCGTGGTGAGCGCACGCGATTTTGCGGCGCGACATTGTTGAAGCCACGAGATTTTGATTTTGATCGATGGTTGACGCACAAACGTCTTGTGTGTGGTTATCTTGACGAACATGAATGCAGCCGCCGCACCCATATCGTTCGTGAAGACTCGTCTGAGCATCATGATGTTTCTTCAGTACGCGATTTGGGGCGCGTGGCTTCCGATTTTGTACCCATTCCTCATGGGGTTTCGGAAGTTCACGTTGAACCAGACTGGGTACTGCTTGGCGGCGGGCGCGGCTGGCGCCATCTTTGGGCCATTTATCGCGGGACAATTGGCGGATAGAAAATTTGCCACGGAAAAGTTGCTTGCCGTCAGCCACGCCATCGGAGCGGTGCTTGTATGGAACCTTGCCGGCGCCGCGGATTTCTCAACGTTCTGCACTCTGAGTTTTATTTACGGCTTTGTCTACGCGCCAACATTGGCGCTGACCAATTCAATGGCGCTTGCCAATATTTCCAACCGCGACCGCGACTTTGGACCCATTCGATTGTGGGGAACGCTGGGTTGGATTGCCGTGGGCATTTTGGTTGGACAAATGTTGCTGCGCAAATACACGCCAGCGGTTGGAACCGAAATTGAAATTGCAGCCGCGCAAAATGCGGGGCGCGCCGTCGCCTTTCAGTTGAGCGCCATCTTGGGTTTGGGTATGGCTGTGTATTGCTTGACGTTGCCGCACACGCCGCCAGCAAAATCACCCAAGCAGCGCATGGCATGGGCGGAGGCCCTGGGTGAAATTCGATTGCAGCCTTTGGTCACGCTGTTTTTGGTGGCCATTCCGGTGAGCATGATTCATCAGTTTTACTTTGTCTTTACAAGCGATTTTCTTGGCGCCATTCAACGCAAGGCCGCCAATGTGTCGGTGAATAATTTTGCCGATTGGACCAACCAGGTTTTTGGAGTGGGTGGCGGCGGCTTGATGACCATTGGACAAATGACGGAAATCGTTGTGTTAGGAGCCATTCCGTTGCTGACTAAAAAGTTCAGTTACAAATCGCTGCTCATGATTGGTCTGTGCGCCTACGCGTTGCGCATGGCCATCTTTGCCAACATGCCGACATTGGTGCCAGTGATGTTTGGCGTGGCGCTGCATGGGTTGTGCTTTGGCTGCTTCATCTTTGTGGCCTTCATGATGGTGGACAAATTCACCACCAAAGATGTGCGCGCCACGGCGCAAAATTTATTCAACCTGATTTTTGTGGGCGTTGGAATTATTGTTGGCAGCATGTTCGCCACCAAAGTCGCTGGCATGGCCACCGAAAATGAAGTGATGAATTACAAGCAGTTGTTCACGGTGCCCATGTGGATGGCGATTGGTTCATTGATCGCCATTGTCATTTTCATGCCAAGTCAAAAAGCGCTTGGCGCAAAAAATTAATCAACCGGCTTTGGCGATGGGCGTGGGCACTTGAGAATCTGGATGGATGGCCAGCAATTGAACGCCGCCTGGTAAAATGAATTCCACCACATTGTCGCCATCCTTCACGGGGACATCGTCCATGGTGAAAATAGCGGCGCGCGGATTGGCGGCCTCATGGTTGGCCAGCGCAACTTCCAATGTTTTCTGCGTGCTTTCATCCAGTTTGCCCATGGCCTCGCGGCCGCGGCACTTTGGAAAACCGCTGCAACCCAGCCACGGACCGCGCTTGCCAAGACGCAAATTCAGTTTGCGTGTTTTGCATTTTGGGCAATCCAAATCCGTGAGCAGCGGGGGCACTGAAGGCAATTTGATTTTGCCCTTCAAGTCCACATTGATGATGAATTGTTTTTTCTCAACGGGCTCCGCCAACGCCACCACGCCGCTGGCAACTTCTTGCGCGAGCTGTTTCTTGGTTTTCTTTTTCTTCTTGGGCTTCGGCGGCTTGGGCGGCAAGTCGCTGGTGATGAAGCGACCAAAGCGGCCAGTGCGCATGACCATGGGTTGATTATTTTCTGGGCTGCAAATGTTCACGCGCTCTGGAAGCAGCGGACGACCTTCGCGGTCAACGGGCGCAGCGTAGACGCAGTCGGGGTATGAAACGCACGAAAGAAATTGTCCGTTCTTGCCAAAGCGATATCCAGTTTGACTGCCGCACTTGGGGCAGACATAGGGCGCGGGATCTATTTTGGCTTTGACATGGTCGGCTGTGATGGCCTCATCTAAATCCGCTTTCAACTTTTTCCAGAAGGCGCGCAGCATTTCGTGCCATTCCATTTTGCGCTGGGCCACATCGTCCAACTCTTTTTCCATTTCGCGCGTGTAGCCAACTTCCAGAATGTCGTTGAACCACTTCACCAGAAAGTCGGTGACTTTCTCGCCCAAAGAGGTGCTTTCCAGGCTGGTTCCGCGGCGTTCCACATAGTTGCGGTCCACAATGGTGCGCACAATGCTGGCATAGGTGCTGGGCCGGCCAATGCCTTCCTCTTCCATGAATTTAATTAGGCTGCTTTCCGTATAGCGCGAAGGCGGCGAGCTAAATGATTGTTTGGCGTCGATTGAAAATGGAGCGAGCGTGTCGCCATCTTTCAATTTTGGAAGTTGCGCGTCGTCGGCGCTGCGCGGATTGACGCGCAAGAAACCGTCGAACACCAGCACGCGACCGCTGGCTCGCAACACCGCGCCCGTGTCTTGATCGGATCGCTGAAAGAGAATGGTGGTGCGCTCAAATTCGGCGTCGGCGGTTTGACACGCCATGAAGCAGCGCCAAATCAAACCGTACACCTTGGCCTGGTCCTCTGGCAAATCGCGCATGGCCGCTGATGGATCGCGTGAAGGATCGGTTGGACGAATGGCTTCGTGCGCTTCTTGCGCGCCTTCGGTTTTATTTTCGTAGTAGCGCGCTTTGTCTGGAACATATTGCGCGCCGAAATTCGTGCGCAAGTAACTGCGCGCCGCCTCGATGGATTCAGGCGCAAGATTGAGACTGTCGGTGCGCATGTAGGTGATCCAACCGGCCTCGTACAACTGTTGCGCCAAGCGCATGGTTCGATCGGCGGTCAAGCCAAGCGAGCCACCGGCGCGCTGAAGCGTGCTGGTTTTAAACGGTGGATAGGGCCGCGACATTTCGCGCTTGCCCTCAACGTTGGTCACTTTGTAACGCGCCTTTGGATCAAGCGTGCCGGTGACTTTCACATTGAACGCCGCTGGACCTTTGCCCGCAGGATTTGCGGTTCGATCGGCGGAAACATGCTGCAAACCAACAGCGGTTGCCGCGTCCACCGCGCCTTTGGACAAGTCGCGCGGCGCATCTTTGGTGCACGACAAGTCGAATTTCTTGCCCTTGATTTCAATCAGATCAGTCTCAAATCCACCATTGGAATCCAGCCATGCGGCCTGATCTTTTTGCGTTGCGCCCTTGCCGCGCTCGTCCAATTTGGACATGAACGCGTTCCATGATTCACTCATGCCCGTAGCCTTGGCGAGCGCGTCGGTCAAGCGCACACAGACGCTCCATTTCTCATCTGGAACATGCGCGCGAATTTCGCGGTCGCGTTCCACAACAATTCGAGTGGCCACGCTTTGAACGCGGCCCGCGCTTAAACCACCCGCGACTTTTTTCCACAGCACTTGGCTGACGGGGTAGCCCACAATGCGATCAAGAATTCTGCGCGCTTGTTGCGCGTTCACGCGGTCCATGTCAATCGGACGAGGATTGGCGAAACCTTCAAGCACTGCTTGCTTGGTGATGGCGTTAAAGACCACGCGCTTTGCGGTTGTTGGATCAACATTCACAAGCTCGGCAAGATGCCACGCGATGGCTTCGCCTTCACGGTCAAGATCGGTTGCGAACCAAATGTCGCTTGCGGCCGCGGCCAACTTTCTAATTTGCGCGACGAGCGGTTTCTTTTCAGGAGCGACCACATAGGTGGGTTCGAAGGTTAAATGTTCAATATCCACGCCGGGGACTTGCTGCTTCACGCCCTTTTCATTCTTGGGCGGAAGGTCGCGAATGTGGCCAACGCTGGCAATCACCACATAGCCGCTGCCCAGATATTGCTGCAGTTTCTTGGCCTTGGTTGGACTTTCAACAATCACCAAGTGCGAGCCGCCAATGGTGGCCACGGGGCTTTTTGCGGCCCGAGACGCAGGCTTTTTGCCTGTTTTTGCCTTTGATGCGGAAGGTTTTGCCTTGGACTTTGCCATATATAAGGATGCGATGAATAACCGAAGTTGGAGCCTCGTCAAGTGACCAAGCGTGAAATGCTTGTCCGAGAACCACGCTCAAGGGGGGTCAAATCGCCCCGCAAAGCACCGTGAGAGCCTCTTGTGAGATTTTTTCAAATATTTTATTTTCCGCCTCCAACGTCACGCAACGAGGCGAAGTTTGGAATCGGCGCAACCAAGTGCGTTGCTGTTTGGCGTAACGACGTGTGCGAATTTTTATTTTTTCAACCGCCTCTTTGAGCGAGCAACGGCTTTCAAGCGCGTCGAGCAATTCGCGGTAGCCCACGGCCTCCATGGCTTGCGCCACAAGCGGCGCGGAGCGCGTGAGTTGATTCACTTCATTCAGCCAGCCTGCATCCACAAAATGTTGCACGCGCGCGTTGATGCGCTGATTGAGCGTTTCACTTTTCCATTGCAGCGAGAGCAATTGAAATCCATCGGGTATGAGCGGGCTCTCGCTGTTCCATTGATTGCGCGAGGCGCTTGCGGGCTGGCCCGTTGAGTGCGCAATCTCAAGCGCGCGAATGCTGCGCCTGCGATCATTGATGTGCAAGCGCTCGGCGGTTTCTGGATCCACTTGGATGAGTTTTTCCCGCAACGCGTTGGCGTCAAGCGCATCAAGCGACTTGCGAAAATCAGCGTCTGGACGGGCGCTTTCGACCATTCCTTCAAACAGCAGCCGCAGATACAAATTGGTTCCGCCAACCACAATCGCGTTTCGCTGGCGCGCGTGAATGTCGGCGATGGCGCGCGTGGCTTCGCGCAACCAGTCCGCCGCACTGAACGCATCGTGGTGCGGATCGGCCAAATCAATTCCGTGGTGCGCCACCAACGCGCGCTCGTCGGCGGTGGGCTTGGCGGTTCCAATGTCCATGCCGCGCCAGACTTGCATGCTGTCGGCCACCACAATTTCACCGCCACCAGGAATGTTTTGCGCAAGCCACAACGCAAGCGCGCTTTTGCCCGAGGCGGTTTCGCCGGCGATCACAATTGTTTTGCGTTGCGTGTGTGTGGGAATTGTGGTGTGGCTTTCAGGATGAATGTAAATTTAAATTTTGTGTTGAATTGTGTTGCACGCTTGCCGTGGCATCGAAGTGGCCAAAGAGTTTCTATCATCTCTTGCTGGAGAATATTGTGTCAAAGAAAACCATCGACCAACTGGATGTGCGCGGCAAGAAGATATTCATTCGGGCGGATTTCAATGTTCCGCAACACGACGACGGTTCCATTAGCGATGATCGGCGCATTCGCGCCACAATTCCAACCATTGAAAGCGTGCTCAAGCGCGGCGGTAGCGTGATTGTGGCCAGTCATTTGGGCAGGCCTGAAGGCAAAGGCCACGAGTCCGCCTACAGCATGAAAGCCGTGGCGCAGCGATTGCGTGAATTGTTGGCCGGCGTCGCAGGCAAGGTGCATTTGTCTAATGAATTGCCCAGTCAATCGCATGCGCAAGCGGCGGCGTTGAAACCAGGTGAGGTGTTGCTGCTCGAAAATCTTCGATTTGAAAAAGGCGAAAAGAAAGGCGACGCGCAGTTTGCCGCGGCCGTTGCCCAGTACGCAGACGCGTATTGCAACGACGCGTTTGGCGCCAGTCATCGCAATGACGCAAGCATGTTGGCCTTGCCACTGGCCATGAAACCCAAGCCATGCGTGGCGGGTTTTTTGCTTGCGAAGGAATTGAAATTTCTGGGTGAGACATTGGATCAGGCGCGCAAGCCATTCGTCGCCATTCTTGGCGGCGCCAAAGTAAGCGACAAATTGCCGGCGCTTGAGCACATGATTGGCAAAGTGGATTCGATCATTGTGGGCGGCGCAATGGCCTACACATTCTTGTTGGCTCAAGGCGTTGCGGTGGGGGCGAGTCGAGTGGAAAAAGATCTTGTTGAAAAAGCAAAGGGCATTTTGGATTTGGCCAAATCCCGCGGAACAAAAATTCTGTTGCCCATGGATCACCACTGTGGCCGTGAATTCAAAGCCGACACCGAGAAAACAATTTTTGCCGGCGCGATTTCGGATGGTTGGATGGGCTTGGATATTGGGCCCGCCTCACAGAAATTGTTCGCCGCGGAAATCGCCAACGCCAAGACCGTGATTTGGAACGGACCTATGGGCGTGTTTGAAATGCCGCCATTTGACGCGGGCACTTGGGCTGTCGCCCACGCCGTGATTCAAGCCACCAAGTCTGGCGCGACCACCGTCGCCGGCGGCGGTGACACAGCGGCCGCTTTGGAATTAGCAGGTCTTTCAGCGGAATTAACGCATGTTTCCACAGGTGGCGGCGCCAGTTTGGAAATGCTTGAGGGCAAAAAATTTGAAAGTTTGACGCCCATCGATGAGGCGTAAGCGTTCATGATTTCGCACTAGACTTAGCCGCTGTCGAATTGCTGAATTACAAACAGGTTTCAAGTCATGAATAAAAAATATCCGCGCGTTTGGTTTGTGGCATGTGCATGTCTCACTTTTTTTATCGCGGCTTTCGCCCGCGCCGATGACGAACCGCTTGGCGTGGGCATGTCTCCGCCACAGCTTCAGATTGTGAAATACATCAAAGGCAGCGCGCCAGATCTGTCAACGAATACGGGTTGCGTGTTGGTTGTCTTTATGAACTTGGATCAAGACAAGGCGTCGCTCACGTCAGCGATGAACGCGCTGCAAAAAGAACTGGGCGCGAAAGGCTTGCAAATTCTCGCCGTCTCCAAAAGCAAAGAAGAGGATGTGGACAAGGCTTTTTCAAAGTCTGAAAAAGCGGGCATGCTTTTTGCCTTGGGCGTGGATGATTCGGATAACACATGGAGAGCTTGGGCCGACGCCAGCAAGAATGACAAGTTTCCACTTGGATTTATTGTGAGCCGCGGGAAAATTGTGTGGCTTGGAAATCCGCTCGACGCCACGCTGCCGGCCATTCTTCGCAAGTCCGTGGTTGGAAAATACGATCCCAAGTTGCTGAAGAAGGCGCAGCCCATGTTGGAGGCCGCGCGCAAGTCACTGCAAGTTGGAAACATGCAGGAGGCCTACAAGCATTTTGACGAGGCGATTGACCTGGATCCCGCCTTTTTTAGCGACATTGTTCTGGAGCGCTACAAAGCCACGTTGAAAAATGAAACGGATCCGAAAGTGGCCGCCGAATGGATTTTGAAATTGGTGAAAAAAGGTGGCGGCGTCTATGTGCAAAATGAAATTGTCATGGCCATTGTGAAGGATCCAGAAATTCAAAAGCGTGATTTGGAGTCCGCTCTTGTGATCGCCGATTCCATGGTTGGAAAAAATCCCACCATTGGATTGCAAGCGAAAGCGTTGGTGTGCGCCGCCCAAAAAGATTGGGCGCAAGCGATTGATTTGCAAACCGACGCTTGGATGGGCGCGGAAATGGCGGACAAGCCAATGGCCAAGCAACGCCTTGAGGAATATCGAGCGGCCGCAAAAATTCAAAGTGGAAAGAAGCCGTAACGTGGCGCTTGATCGCGATCTTTTTCGACGACCTCCCGCGCGCGCCATGTTGGCAGCCAGTATTTTTTCCGCGGACTTCGCGGCCTTGGGCGAGTCCTCTCGCTTGGCGTTGAACGCGGGCGCTTCACTGTTGCATGTGGACATTATGGATGGACATTTTGTGCCCAACCTTTCCATGGGACCGTTGGTGTGCGCCGCCATGCGCCGCGTGTGTCCCGACACGTTCTTGGATGTGCACCTCATGGTGACCGATCCCAAAGCATTTATTCCAGCGTTCGTGAAGGCGGGGGCCAACTCTATTTCATTTCACGTTGAAGCCGTGAAGAATCCAAAGGAACTGGCCGCATTCGCGCGAAGTCTTGGCGTGAGCGTGGGCCTTGCCAGCAATCCTGAAACACCAACCTCTGCAATCGAGCCATTTCTAAGTGATTTCGACTTGCATTTGGTCATGAGCGTTCACCCAGGTTTTTCTGGTCAGAGCTTTATTGAAAGCACGCTTGAGAAAACCAAATGGATCCGCGAGCGTGTTGGCTCGCGCGCCCGCATTGAAATGGACGGCGGAGTTGAGCCAGAAAACGGCTCGCGCTGTGTGAGCGCCGGCGCCGACGTTCTGGTGTCCGCAAGCGCGTTGTTTGGCAAGCCCAATATTGCGCAGGCCGCCAAGGATTTGTTGGATTCGTTTTCATCAACGAGTCGGGTAGACTAAATTTCCATGGCTGAAACAAGTTGGGAAACCTCTGATCTGCGCACCGCCAAGAAATCCGTTCCGGACGGGTTGTGGGTTTCTTGCGACAAGTGCAACGCCACGCTTTTTCTGAAAGCCCTTGAATCCAATTTAATGGTGTGTCCTGAATGTGATCACCATCACAGAATGTCCGGGCGTTTGCGCGTTGAGACGTTGGTGGATCCAGGTTCCTTTGAACCCATGAACGCCAGCATGGCGCCGTGTGATCCTCTTTTGTTTCACGATGTCCGCGCCTACAAAGATCGCATTATGGAGGCGCAAGAAAAAACCGGTGAGAACGACGGCGTGCAAACTGGAACCGCTTTTATCAAAGGCCGAAAAGTCGCTTTGGGCTGCATGGATTTCACCTTTCTCGCGGGCTCCATGGGAAGCGTTGTGGGCGAGAAACTTGCGTGCCTGATTGAGTACGCCACGGACCATGATTTGCCGTTGATCATTGTGTGCTGCTCTGGTGGAGCGCGCATGCAAGAGAGCGGTTTCTCACTGATGCAAATGGCAAAGACCAGCGCCACGCTTGCGCGCTTTGATGACGCGGGCGGTTTGTTCATCAGCGTGCTTGCCGATCCAACCACGGGTGGAGTGACCGCAAGTTTTGCAATGCTTGGCGATGTGATTCTGGCGGAGCCGCGCGCGCTGATTGGTTTCGCGGGCCCGCGCGTGATTCGTCAAACCATCCGTCAGGAACTGCCTGAAGGATTTCAAACTTCCGAATTTTTGCTCGATGCTGGTTTTGTCGATCGCATTGTGCATCGCTCCACTTTGCGCAGCGAAATTGGACGAGTGATTGACTTTGCCAACAAGTAGACGCGCGCATTTTAATTTCATGCGGTTCATTCAAATCACAAGCCTGTGCGCGCTTGGCGCGATCTTGAACACGCTGTCGCTTGATCCATTCAACATGTCGCTCTTGGCTTTGGTGGCGTGGACGCCGCTGGTTCTTGCCGCTCATATCACGGGCAAATGGCTGCAAAGTGACCAAATGGTGGATGGAGTTGCGGTGGCCACGGACCGCCGCGCGACATGGCGGCTGGCCGTGATTGCATTTGTCTTTGGCAGCCTTCGATGGCTTTGGCTTGAAAGTTGGATTGGACCTGTGAGCGATTACGGATGGCCAGCGCTCGCGGTTGTCATGGGCGCGTTTGACGCGGTGTTCGCCGTGACGCTTTCACGCACCGAACGCGGTCCACGCTTTCGCGGATGGCCGCTTGCCATTCGCGCTGGAATTATTTTGTGCGGCAGCGAATGGTTTCGCGCGCGCGTGTTCATGGATGGATATCCGTGGTTCATGCCCGCGTTGCCTTTGATTGATTTTCCGTGGCTGGCCCAAGGCGCGGATGTGATTGGCGCCGCGGGCATGGGAATTATTCCTGGATTGATCGCGGGAATGTTGGCGGGACTCTTTGTCGCGCCAAGAACACGTTGGCGTCTTGGCGCTTTCGCCACAATCGCGTGCGTATTGTTGGCGCTTGGCTACGGTTTCATTTGCGCGCCATCCACCAAGGACTGTGACATTTTCAAAGTGCTTGTGATTCAAACTAATGTCGCGCAAAGCAACAAGATGGCGCCCACGCGCGCCATGCAGCAAAAGCAATTTGACGACGCGTTCAAAGCCACCACCAACGCGTTGCAAACTCTGCAATTACGCGGTGAAAAGCCTGATTTAATCGCGTGGCCAGAAACGGTGTTGCCTGGCGTTGGCCTGGAAAGCGACGCCATTTTGTTGCAGCGCGAAAGGGGCTTGTGGCCCGCCGATGATTTTATTCATCAGTTGGAAAAACTTGTCAACGACAACAACGCGCCCATGCTTGTGGGAAGCAGCGCGTATGAAGGTCTGCGCATCAACGGCAATCGCTACGCATGGGACAAACATTACAACAGTGGATATTTGTTGAAGACCGGCGGACGCCACGAGCGCGTGGACAAAGTGGTGCTGACGCCGTTCGGTGAAACCATGCCATACATTTCATATTGGAAAGCGCTCGAGCAAGCCATGCTTGATTTTGGTGGCCGCGGAATGGAGTTTGATCTTTCAACGGGCGAGCGGCCGCGCACGCTCTCCATGCAAACAGCGTCGCGTCACGTTTCAATCGCGGTGCCAATTTGTTTTGAGGACACAGTTTCACGCGCCACGCGAAGTCTGGTGAACGCCGACGATGGCGCCGACGTGATTGTGAATTTAAGCAACGATGGTTGGTTTGGCACGTTCGATCCAGCCCGCCGCCATCACGAGCAAGCCGCGCGTTGGCGTTGCGTTGAGTTGCGAAGATCCATGTTGCGCGTTGTCAATACGGGCATAAGCGCCGCTTTTGACACGCGTGGGCAACGCCTGCAAACCGCGCTGCCGGCGCAACAAGAAGGGTGGATGCTGGCCTCGCTTCCTCTGGAAAAAGCCAGGACCACATATTCATTCATTGGTGATGTATTCTCCTGGATCATGTTTCTGACCTCTTGTTTCATGTTTGGATTTCCAAACGCATCCAAATTGGCGCGACGATCCGCGGGCACAATGGCTACGGCTATCGTGGCATGCGTTTTTCTTGTCGCTTGCAGTGACACCAAGAATGGAAGCATGCCATCGTGGAGCAGCAAGGATCAAAGCATCTCGCCCAACAATGACGCCACGCTTTCGCGCAAGATCTCCAACAACCCGCCTATTCCAGTTTCAAATTCCAGCGACTCGGCTCGCAACGCGCGCTTGGTGCTTGATGAGGCCTCGCGCAACACCGACAAGCAGTTGCGCGCCCACGCCATTGAGGCCATGCAGACTGACATGACTATATTGGAGCCCGCGGTTCGACGTGGCCTTGCCGACCGCGAAGCCAGCGTGCGATTTGTCTCCGCAATGACCGTGGCCAAAGTTCGCATGCCCGGCGCCAGTCCTTTGTTGGTGCCTTTGAAAAATTTCGATGTCAGTGACAGCGTGCGTGCCGCCGCTATTTTGGCGCTGAATCGTTGCGGAAGTGAAACGGATCCTTCTCCGTTGGCTGGATTTATTTTCTCACAAAGCGCGGAGCTTCGCGGCAACACGGCCATGGTTCTTGGCGAACTTGGAAACAAGTCGGCGCTGATGTTGTTGAAAGAAGCCGCCCACAAACCCATGGCTCGCGCCAATCCTGCCATGGTGCGCATTGTGAATTTGCAAATTGCCGAAGCCATGGTGCAGTTGGGCGATGAGAGCGAAATTGAACCCATTCACGCCGCGTTGTTTTATAGATCGGATCAAAGCGAGTGCATTCAGTTGGCATGTGAAATCGCCAGCCGGCTTCATGATTTGGGCGCGCTTCCAATGTTGCAGCGATTGATCGAAGCCGACGGCAGCGATATCCGCCCAATTGAAATTCGAATTTTCGCGGCCATCGCGGTGTGTCAAATCATGCAACCTGCTCCACCTCGGTTGGCGGATTTAGGCGTGATCGCGGCGCGAGATCCCAACGCCTTGGTACGCGTGCTTGGCGCAAAATTATTGGGCGTGGTTGGCGGGGCGGATACGGATGCGGTGCTTTCCAAACTACTTCGTGACCGTGAACCCGAGGTTCAAGTGGCCGCCGCAGGCAGCATTTTGCGCCGCCAATTGAATGTTTCCATGCCTTCGGCACCCGCCGAAATCCCGCCGCCTGCGCCCTCGCCTGAAGCCACAAAAGATGTGAAATGACGGGATCGGTATTGACATACCAAAGCCAATTCGGGTTACTATCCTCCGACCGAGTGGGGGCTGTAGGCTGAAGACCCGTTTGAATACCTTTTTGATGGAGTTTGGACTGTGCATATTCTGACAAAGATTTTTGTGGTGTTGACATCCCTTCTCAGTGTCGCCCTTGTTCCATTAGTGATGTTGAACACAGCGAGCGACGACACCTTTAAAAAGCGTTGGAGCGACGAGCAAGCGCGCGCCGTTTCAGCAGTTGCCGCCAAGGACATTGCGCAGCGACTTCAAGAAACAGAAGTTCGATCTTTTCAAGATCTCGCCAAGGATTTGGAAATCAAGTTGGCCAAGGCGCAGCTTGAGCGCGACGCGGCCATTGCCGATGCCGCTCTTGTCAACGGCTTGGTCGCCAGCAACAAGGCGCAACTTGATCGACTGGCCAGCAATCTGCAGGTCTTCGCTGAAAGCGACAAAATTAAAAGCGAGTTGGTCGCCAATGTTTCCAAGGAGTTGGTCACATTGCGAACTGGTTTGACAAAAGCCGAGCGCGACAATGTTCAGTTGGACGATCAAGTCGCCAATCTCACCAGTGAGAGCGAAGTGATCAAGGCGCAGTTGCGACAAACGCAGGAGCAGTTGAAACAGGCCACCGATGACCGCGACAAGACCGCGGCCGATGCCAAGAACGCTGCCGATCAATTGAAGAAGTATGGAACGTACGCGGGTGCTTTGCCGCAAGCGCGACCAGGCGCGACCAGTGGCGCCAATGGTGACACTAAAATTCCAGCGGATCGTTCTTTAAGCGCGACCATTATCAATGTGCGTCGCGGCGCTGATTCCACTTTGGCGGAAATCAACGCCGGCAGCCGCGATGGCGTGCAGCCTGGTTGGGTCATGAGCATCGCCGATGGCGGTAAATATGTGGGCAATTTGCGCATCACCACTGTGGATGTGAATCGTTCCGTGGGAGTTGTTGAACTTGAGCAAGCCGCCAAGGGCGAGGTCCGAACAGGTCTGCGCGTGATCGCGCGCAAGGGCGAGTAAGAGCCAAGTGCAATTTGAAACGAGTTTGACATGAGCCAATTCAATCCAAACATTCCCCAACGAAAAGCAACGCTGAATATTTATTCCGCGTTGTTGGCTGCAAGCGTTCTTCTACTTTTAATTGGAAGTGGCTGGATCGCTTGGAAAAATATCGATCTCACAACGGTCGGCACAAATCAAGGCGGACCGTTTGAGTATGTTGAATACAAGGGCAAGTAATTGCGCAATGGGTAGGGCCGGCGACCCGTTGCGCGTCAGTACATTTTCTTCCATGAATTCGGAAACAGGAAAAGGAACGGAACTCAGATGGGTTTGAAATCTTTATTAGGTTGGTTCAGCGTTGACATGGGTATCGATCTTGGTACCTGCAATACATTGGTGTGCGTTCGTGGCGAGGGCATTGTGTTGAACGAGCCCAGCGTTGTGGCCGTGCGCAAGGGCACCAATAAAGTTTTAAACGATGGCACCGCCGTTGGTTTCGCAGCCAAGGAAATGTTGGGCAAGACGCCTGGATCCATCAGCGCCATTCGTCCATTGAAGGACGGCGTGATTTCCGATTTTGAAATGACCGAGGCCATGCTGGCGTATTTCATCCGCAAGGTGAATGGCCACGGCCGCATCTTTGGTCCACGCGTTGTCATTGCGGTGCCAAGCGGAATTACCGCCGTTGAAAAGCGCGCGGTGCTTGATAGCGCCGAGCGCGCCGGCGCGCGAAAAGTATTTCTTGTTGAGGAGCCCATGGCCGCCGGTATTGGCGCGGGTCTTCCCATTATCGAAGCCACGGCCAGCATGATTGTTGACATTGGTGGCGGCACCACGGAGGTGGCCATCATGAGTCTTGGCGACATTGCGGCGTGTGAAAGCGTGCGCGTGGCGGGCGATGATTTTGACGAGTCGATCATTGGCCACATGAAGAAGATGTACGGCTTGAACATTGGCGAGCAAACCGCCGAGCGCATTAAAATTGAAATTGGTTCCGCCGCATCGGTTGGTCCGCAGACCACCATGGATGTGCGCGGTCGCGACATGGTCACGGGTTTGCCACGCAAGACCACGGTGACAAGCGATGAAATTCGCGAGGCGCTTTCCGAGCCCGTGAAAGCAATTTCAGAGGCGGTTCGACGCACGCTTGAACGCGCCGATCCTGAATTGTCCGCCGACTTGGTGGAGAACGGTCTCACCCTGGCTGGTGGAGGCGCGTTGCTGCGCGGCATGGATGTGGTGCTGAATCAATCCACGGGTCTCACCGTGAAAATTGCCGACGACCCATTAACCTGTGTCGCGCGCGGCACGGC